>ENA-UOJO01002187-UOJO01002187.1-human-gut-metagenome-genome-assembly--contig:-P57-NODE-2187-length-21760-cov-4.587929_pt1 | contig 21760 bp, 23 predicted proteins | sample MGYA00242351_ERZ723898 | MGnify/ENA metagenome assembly ERZ723898 | reverse complement strand
TAATTATCATACAAAAGAAACAGAATATTATACGGAGGATACGATATGTTTGAAAAAATCAAAACTATAATGACAGAAGAACTTCAGCTCGACGCTGATATTACCGAAGCTTCGGTGCTTTCCGAGATAGGCGTTAACTCTCTTGAGCTTGCAGATCTTGTTATGCACTGCGAAGATGATTTCGGAATTGAAGTAGGCGACGACGATATCCGTGAATTTGTAACGGTAGGCGACGTAGTCAGATACGTTGAGGAAAAAGCAGCTGCCGTATAATATAATTACAGAGCGGACGTCTTGTTTGCGGCGCCCGCTGTTTTTTTACAGTATAAAAACGTATGTCAAATATGAAGGATAACGTAGGAGACGGATGTTATGAATTTTTTTGCTGTAATATTCGTCGCGGCTGCCGCGATGCTTTGCTTAGCCGCGGTAAGACGGCTTATGACCGATTGTGCGGTCGGCAGAATACTGAAATACAGACAGGGCGGAGACCGCTTTCTGTCAGAGCTGTATTCCGCGGCGTTCGGAAGGCGTTACCGTATCATTGAAAATATTTATCTGCCGTCAGGCAAACGCGACGGAAAGATATACTGTATTCCGCTTATGCTTGTCGGACGTGCGGGAATCGTTCTTGTTGAGGAAAAGCGCATGAGCGGATTTATTGAAAATCCGATGCGCGGTGACTGGAGACAGTTTCACGGCGACAGAATAGTGCAGTTTCAGAATCCGATCGAAAGCAACCTGTTTCATGCACAGGCACTCAGGAAGCGCCTCTCGGCTCACGGGTATCCGGCTCCTCCTGTAAGAGGCGTGATCGTGTTCAGTGAGGGCGATGTAAGATTCAAAAACAGATTCAGGCAGGTAGTTACTGCTGAGCCGTCTGTCGGATACATACGCGAGCTGATGAAAGAAAATGTTATTTCAAAAATTGATGCAGACAGAATCGCTGAGAAGCTTATCCGCGATTCAAAACGTATATGCTCAAGCCGGAGTATATTTGAGTGAGATTTTCCGGGTGGGATTTTACAGCCGGAAATAAAAAAATCCGCGGAATTTTCCGCGGAATTTTTTAATTGGAATGAATCGATATTTGATATTTAAAAAATGTTTTTTTATTAGAATATTGATTTAATAATTGTAAATATGTTATAATAAACGCAGAAAGCCTTACTGCGTAAGCCTTTGCGGCTGTGCCGCCCATGCCTTGCATGGACTGCGCACTTGACGGCTTCGCAAAAATGTTCTTGCGAGCAAACATTTTTGCTTCATGATAGAATAACCTCACGATGTAAACCGAAGCCTTGCACAGCAAGACTTCGGACATCTGAGAGAACATAGAAACACATATCAGGATTTGAGTTAGGGTACCTTTACTGTGCTGTGATGCACAAAGCGTCACATTGACATCCTTGCCAAAATACCCTCGCAAATAATCTTTTTGCTTAGCGTAAAATAATCTTGCGCCGAAGACAATGCCGAATCATTGTTTTAAACTATATACTGAAAAGGAAATAATTATGAGACCTGTAGTTTCTGTAAAACGCTGTGACGAATATGATGTTCAGCGTATAGAAAAAATACTCAGACAGCAGTTTGAGGAAGCGGGAATAGATACAAATATATTCAGCGGCAAGCGGGTTGCAGTCAAGCCTAATCTTGTCGTTGCACAGAAAAACAATCCTGCTGCCTGTACAAATCCTGCTGTTACGGAGGCGGCGGCGCGGATAGCGGTTGAGGCAGGCGGAGATGTTGTCATTGCAGAGAGTCCGGGAGGTCCTTTTACCGTTTCGGTAATGAAACACAACTATAAGGTTAACGGTCTTATTGAGGTATCGGAAAATTCCGGGGCGGCTCTGAATTACGATATGGGATTCAGAACATTATCTGCACCTGATGCGAAAAATTCGATGAATTTCAACGTTATAAATGCTATTGCAGATGCAGATGTTATTATAGATGTTTGCAAGCTTAAGACGCATACTCTTACAGGGATGACATGTGCTGTTAAAAATCTTTTCGGCGTTATTCCCGGAACTCAGAAGGTGGAGATGCACGCGAGATTTTCGAATCAGCAAAAGTTCGGAAGCGTGCTTATAGATCTTTGTGATATGCTTTGCAGTACGAAAAAGGTTATCTGTGTCTGCGATGCGATAGTCGGTATGGAGGGTAACGGTCCGTCGGGAGGCTCTCCGAGAAACATAGGCTGTCTCATTGTTTCGGAAAATCCTTATGCTCTTGATGCGGTTGCAGCTGATATTATAGGACATACCGGCGAGATACCTATGGTCGAAGAGGCAAAACACCGCGGACTTTGTCCGCAGTCCGATAAAATCGTGCTGCTCGGTGATAATATAGATGAGTTTAAAGTATCTGATTACAGGCATTCTGACGCAAAGCGCGGACGTATCTTTTCAATTCTTCCGCCGTTTCTCCAACCGCGTCCCGCTATAATAACGGGAAAGTGTATCGGATGCGGAAACTGTGCCGATAGCTGTCCGGTACATACGATATCTGTAAAAAACGGCAAGGCGGTAATAGGCAGAAAGCAGTGCATCAAATGCTTCTGCTGCCAGGAGCTTTGTCCTATTCACGCGGTTGAAATAAAGAAGAACTTCCTTTTTAAGCTTGTACGCTGACGGGAGACCGCAAATGAATTATGAAGGTACATTGTGTGTAAAGGCGCACGCAAAGATAAATCTGTTTTTAGAGGTATCGGAGCGCCGTGCTGACGGATATCACGATATAGAGAGTATCATGCATAAGATTTCTCTGCATGATACAGTTACTGTTAGCTGCCGGAAGGGAAGCGGAAGAATAGAACTTGTCTGCAGCGATCCTGCGCTGCCGTCGGGAGAGGAAAATCTCGCTTACCGGGCTGCTGCTGCGTTTATATCCGCTTCGGGTATCGGTACAGACGTCGGTTTAAAAATAGAAAAGCGAATACCGGTTACTGCCGGAATGGCAGGGGGCAGTGCAGACGCGGCGGCCGTGCTTTGCGCGATGAACAGTATATGCGGCACTCCTCTCTCGGAAGCTGAGCTTATTTCGCTCGGCGGCTCGCTCGGTGCGGATGTGCCGTTTTGCATGTCGGATATTCCGATGCTTTGCCGCGGAGTCGGCGATATTATGCAGCCTTGTAATGCTTTGCCGCCGTGCAGGATAGTTGCCGCGCTAGGAGGATACGAAAAAAAATCTACCGCAGCGGCATACGCTGCGATAGACGCCGCTGAGAAAAGAACGCTTCGTCCGAACGGTATGGCGGAGGCGCTGCGTCTCGGCGATTTAGAAGAGATTTGTGAGAATTTGTACAACGTATTCGAAACGGTTAATCCGGAGTCGGAAAAGCTTAAGCGGCTTATGCTTGAAAGCGGAGCATACGGCGCGTTGCTCAGCGGAAGCGGACCGTCGGTTTTCGGTCTTTTTCCGGCAGATGCAGACACATCTGAAGCTGTGCAGACACTCAGACGCGCAGATTGCCGTGTTTTTGAATGTTCGCCTGTGCCGGATTTGAGATGATTGTTTATATTCTGTGAGTGGTTACGGTTCAAAATCAGGGCGGATGGGATTTACTGTTTTACTATATACAATTTTTGCCATGTATCGTATACATATAGCCGATTTTCTTCATCTTTTGACATACTTCGGATTTTATCGGTGTTTTTAATTTTATATACTCGCTGCTTTAGTATTTACGGAGGAAAAGAGCTTTGAAAAAGCAGGACAAAAGACTTGCCGAGCTTTGCGGAAAGCTTCTGCTCGGAGATATAAGTTCGATGACTCAGCGGGAATTGTTTGAGACCGTACTTCTGTTTTGCAACAGGGGAACTGATTTATTTACATGCGAAAAGTACATTTCAAAATACGGTACATACACCGAATTTCTCACGGCGGAATCGGACGGTGATCACAGCGGAGATAACGTTATACTTTCCGGCCTGTGTAAGCTGATAACCGAATCGGCTAAGCTTATATGTGTCGGATCATGTGACAGCAGCGCTGTAGCTTCGGACTTTGAAGAACGGGTGTCGGAATATTGCAGAAAAGATTCTGATGAACGTATAGCGGCGCTTTGCAGGCGGCTCGCGATTATGCATTATGATTGCTTTGCCGAGATATTCCGGGCTGCATTTCTCGACGGTAACAGCAGAATGATATGGTATGAGGATATTGCGAGAGGCGATTTCGGAGACGTATATCTTGATTTTGCGTCACTTTTACGAACTGCGATCGTGAAAGGCGCCAAAGGACTTATTATTGCACATAATCATCCTGACGGAGATCTCTATCCGTCGGTGGCGGATGTCAGAATTACGGACAGACTGAAAAATGCGTGCGAAAATGTCGGCATCCGTTTTGTAGATCATATTATTGTGTGTTCCGGACATTACCGAATTACCGATCGGTATGTAATCCCGAAAACAACAGTTCGGAGATAAATCAGGAAAGGAAATTTCCGAGACAGATCGGTCAGACAGGCGTATACCGTATTGACAGTGCCGATCCGCCGGACGGAATAGACGATGATTACTTTTACAGCCGTGCATCAGAGATATTCTATGATGCCGACGATGTATCAAAATGGGATAATGTAGGTATGTTTGAAAACGATGATGAAGAAAGCTCCGATTATTGATTTTAATTAATTATTATATAATGTCAGCAAGTATACCGTGCGGCGTGGGCTGTACCGAGGTTGCCGCTTCGGTGTTCAGTATTCACCTGAAGCGTATCGTTCTTACTTCGTGAGAAATACAGCCTTGTTTCGAGAGCGACAGCATCGCTTTGGGCACAGACGGATACTGTATTTACCGTTGTCATGATTCCGACTGCGAGATCGGTGAGCGCCCAGATCATATCACCGGTGAAGAACACGCCTGCTGCGGCGCAAAGACTGTATGCAGCTATATAGATTTTGTTCGGCGTATCGCAGCTTCGCGGTGCTCCGCCGTTTTTTCTGTTTACGATATAGAATATTCCTTCCAGCCCGTAATGCGCCCAGCATACGACGGTTGCAAGCGCAAAAAACGCTATTGAAAGTGCAAGGAATATTTCGGCGGGCTTGCCGAGATAAAGCGAGTACGATCTTATTACGAGCAGCATTCCGCTTGCGTCCGACATGCAGGCTTCTCCTACCGTATCAAATGCGAGAAGAACAACAAATGCGGTCATGCTGCAAAGTACGACTGTGTCTACAAATACTTCGAAAAGCCCGAAGCACCCTTGCGCCGCAGGGGATTTTGTATCCGCTTCCGCATGAGCTATAGGAGCAGTTCCGCAGCCGGCTTCGTTTGAAAACAGTCCTCTTGCGATTCCGAACCGCATGGCCCTGTTCAGAGCGAATCCGAATGCGCCGCCTGCTGCTGCACGCGGAGTGAAAGCGTCTGATATTATGTTCAAAACTATCTGCGGAACGCGTGCGTGATTTATTGCTATTATGTACCCGGAAGCGACTATGTACAGCAGAGAAAGCACAGGTATCAGCTTAGCTGTAAAATCAGCTATTCCGTCCACACCTCCGCCGATTATGACTGCGCACGCAATTGCCGCGACGATACCGACTGCAAAAGAAGGGATTCCGAATGCTCCTGAGAGCGAGTCTGCCGCCGCTTTTATCTGTATAATGTTTCCGAGAGCAAATGAGCCGAACACACACAGGAATGCGAATATCAGGGCTACGTGCTTGTTTTTTATGTAATACATTGCGCCGCCGTGATATTTCGGAGGCTTTCCCGGCGTGTCGCATATTTTTACCCTTGAACGGACCGCAAGCACGATCTCCGCGTATTTTACGAGCATCGCGGCTATAGCGCTGCACCACATCCAGAATATCGCGCCGCATCCGCCTGTCATTATCGCCGCCGCAACACCGGTTTTGTTTCCGACTCCGAGCGTACCTGCGAGCGCGAGCATGAGCGCTTTGAAAGGAGATATCTTCTTATCAGCTCCGCGCTCTTTCACCCGGCTTTTTTTCGGAAAGAATACACGGAGTATCTGCAAAGGATGCAGAATATTGAAAAAACGCAGTTTTACTGCAAAGTATATTCCCGCTCCGAAAACAAGTATCGGAAGAAGCAGTGAAAACACATTTCCGTTGATCCATTCGACGGCGTTTAACAGCATATGTACAGATATCCCCTTTCACAAGGCATTATTTTATTATGTATACAATGGGAAGGCTCCCATTGCTTTTTCATGAGTTAATAAATCCGGCTGCGGAGTAACTTAAGTGACAGTTATGATAGCTCCTTAAAGTATCCCTCCGGATGCGAGCATACGGGACACAGACGGGGAGGCTCGGCTCCGGTGTGTATATGACCGCAGTTGAGGCAGATCCATTTTGTTTCCGCTCCGCTTCCCCTGAACATGCTTCCGTCATCAAGTTTTTGCAGGCAGCTGCGGAACTTCTGCTCATGTTCATTCTCGATAGCGCCGACCTTGTCAAACAGCTCGGCAAGCGCCGGAAAGCCCTCCGATCTTGCGGTCTGTGCGAACTGTTTATACATGCTTGACCATTCGAAATGTTCACCTCCGGCGGAGGCGTCAAGATTCTGCGCTGTGGAGCCTGCACCGCCGAGATATCTGAACCATATCTCCGCGTGTGCCTTTTCGTTATCGGAGATCGTATCAAATAATTTCTGAATTTCTACAAAACCTTCTTCTTTCGCTTTTTTTGCGTAGATCTTGTATTTCAGATGCGCCTGGCTCTCACCGCCGAGCGCGTAATAAAGATTTTTTTCGGTTTCTGTTCCTTTGATTCCTTCCAGGATAAAATCCGGCATAATATATTACTTCCTTTCCTTACGGTAAATGTATGCAGGGATAGTATATGCCGGATAAAAAGGTATTATACGGCAGAAATAAAAATCGCGGACAATATTTGTTGTTCGTTCGCGGATCTTTGCTTTTTGTTATTCATAACTTTACGTATAAAACATAATTTTTGTATTGTAAGATTTATAAAATAATCTGCGGATAAGTAGTTTTCCTGTTAGATATGATAATATCCTTGTAATTATCTGAAATTCATGATAAAATAATTTCCTGAATTTACGTGTTAAATCAGCAAAAAGGAGACTGATGTATGAAAAGGATTGGAATATTATGTGCAAGCGATACTGAGCTTGATCCGTTTTTTAAGCATCTTCAGTCGCCTGAAATTTTTGAGAAGGCAATGCTTAGATTCTATGCCGGACACATTATGAAAATTGAAGCTATTGCATTATACAGCGGAGTTTGTAAGGTTAATGCAGCTATTGCCGCTCAATTGCTTATCGATCATTTTAATGTGGACGGTATTATCAATGCGGGTACTGCCGGAGGAATTGATGAAAAAATTCAGATTCTGGATACGGTGGTTTCGGATCGGGTGGCTTATCATGATGTGTCGGAGGATATTTTGACGGAATTTCATCCGTGACTGAAAGAGAATTGCTTTCGGTCGGGCAGAGAACTGTATTCGGCTGCAAAAAAATACAGCGGCAGCTCTGATTATCCTGTAATATTCGGTACAATGGTTACGGGCGAGCAATTTATTGAGGATGAAAAGAGAACGGAAATCAGCAGGAAATATTCTCCGCTTTCGGTCGATATGGAAACTGCCGCTGTTGCTCATGTCTGCTATGTAAACAGCATTCCGTTTCTGAGTGTCCGGACGATTACAGATACTGCCGACCGTAAAGGGGCGGAAAACTTTGAATTAAACTGTAGAGCTGCTTCCGAGCGGTCTGCTGAAATTGTAGCCGGAATACTGATGCAGCTGCAGTAAAAGCAGGGTCTGTCGGAAGAACTTAAAATATGTACGTATGAAATTATCGGATTTTATTTTGTACACAAATATATCAGCAAGGGCATATTAGACCGCTGACATCTGTATGTAAAAATACAGGCGTTACGTGCCGCGTAACGCCTGTAAAGTATAATGTATATCGGGTTTTTATTTTATGAATTATCTGTCGCTTGTGATAAGCTCTCTTACGGAGCTGCACTCTGCGCCGTATACTCTTGCCCAGTCGTTGTCGAACTGTTCGAGCGCGTTCTTTGTCATCGGATGATTGATGAGCGACGGGAAAAGTTCCGGAGGAATTGTTACTGTCTGGCAGCCGGCAAGCATTGTACGGTGGATCTGTTCTGCATTCTTGAAGCTTGCCGCAAGGACAACGCTCTTTATTCCTGTGAGATTAAAAAGGCTTATAGTATCTTCGACTACTTTTACGCTGTCGCTTGTTATACTGTCAAGACGGTTTACGTAAGGAGCGACATAGTCTGCTCCTGCAACCGCTGCAAGCATAGCCTGCTGAGGTGTGAATACAGCTGTTGCAGTTACGGTATAATCGTTTTCCTTGAGAAGCGTCATTGCATGGAGACCGTCTGCGGTGCAGGGAACTTTGATCGAAATATTTTCACCGATAAGATTTTTTACTGCTTCGGCGTCTCCGAGAACATCTTCGGGATGTGATGAAAGCGTCTGAACGAATATGCGGCGCTCCTCTCCGATTATCTCACGGATTTTTTTGAGCAGGGGGGACAGAGCGGTGTTTGCTTTTCCCACGATAGAGGGGTTTGTCGTAACGCCTGCGATCGGAAAATCTCTTACAAGCTTTTCGATTGCTATGGTGTTTGCACTGTCAATATAGTACTCCATTTTTCTTTCCTTTCAAAACAGGGGGCGGCGCGCCGGACGTTCTCCGTCCGAGTACTGCCTGCGCCGTTTATGATAATATTTTATAAATTTTTAACGTATAATATGATACCACATTTGCCGCTTAAAGTCAAGGTTTTAAGCGGGGCATTAAGATGAAAGTGAGCGGTAAATATCGGCATTTTATATTGAAAAATTACAATAAATGTGGTATACTGTGAGTTGGCAGCGTCGCTTTGCTTACCTGAGCAATTCTTCGGGAAGCATTGACTTACGTGATAACATTGACTGAATGAATAAAGCCTGCATCTTGTACCGTGAAGCTGATGTAATGCTGTCAGATATGAGGATTTACTCTAACGGAATTTCAAGACAGGGCGGTTTATCGTAACACTGACCGGAAAGCGGCATGGAGGCATAACTGATTTTATGAAAATAAAGCGATCTGTTTCAGAAAGGGCAAAAAAAGAAAACAGTATGGATATGTGCAGCGGGCCGCTCTTCTCAAAGATAGTGCGGTATACGCTGCCTATAATATTCAGCGGAATATTGCAGCTGCTTTATAACGCAGCCGATCTCGTTATCGTGGGAAAATATGCGGGCAAGACTTCTCTTGCGGCCGTCGGATCTACAGGATCTCTTACCAATCTGATCGTTAATCTTTTTATAGGACTGTCGGTGGGAACCGGAGTTGTCGTCGCACAGTCGATAGGTGCTGCGGACCGCGGTAAGATATACAGGACCGTGCAGACTTCGGTAACGGTGAGCGTCATTGCGGGTATCGCTGTCGGTATTTTCGGAGTGATCGCATCTCCGCAGCTTCTGAGTCTTATGGACACACCCGACGATGTACTCGGACTGTCGTCGCTGTATATGAGGATATACTTTGCCGGAATGCCGGCTAATATGCTGTATAACTTCGGCGCGGCTATACTTCGCGCGGACGGAGACACAAAGCGTCCGCTCTACTTCCTCACCGTTTCGGGACTTGTCAACATAGTGCTGAACTTTATAACCGTAAAGTACATGAACATGGACGTCGCGGGAGTTGCGGTAGCGACAGTCATATCTCAGGTGATATCTGCTGTGTTGGTACTCCGCGCACTTGTGAAAGGAAGCGGCAACTGCAGGTTTGATATACGCCGTCCCGCCGTTTACCGCCGTGAGCTTTCCGCTGTCGCGCGCGTAGGTCTTCCTGCCGGACTTCAGGGAGTGCTTTTCGCATTTTCGAATGTGCTTATCCAGTCCTCGGTCAACTCGTTCGGCTCGGTTGCTATGGCGGGCAACGCCGCGTCGGGAAACATCGAGGGATTTGTTTATACCTCGATGAATGCGGTATATCAGACGGCGACAACATTTTGCAGCCAGAACTACGGAGCAGGAAATTACCGCCGTATAAATAAAATCCTTATAGAGTGCCTTGCGTCGGTCATCGTTATCGGGACCGTAATGGGATATGCTGCTTATTTTCTGGGCGACAAGCTGCTGTCGCTGTATAACAGCGATCCGAAAGTTATCGAATACGGACTTATCCGTATGAGTGTAATAATTACTACATATGCGCTATGCGGAGTTATGGACGTACTTGTCGGAGCGCTTCGCGGAGAAGGGTATTTTACAATGCCGATGATAGTCAGTATCGGAGTGATATGCGGCATGCGTATAGTATGGCTGTACACGGCGTTCCGGGCGTTCCATACCCTCAGATGTCTGTATATATCTTACCCTGTTTCATGGCTTTTGGCGGTGATCTGTCATCTGATATGTTGGTTTGCGGTCAAACCGAAGGTGAAGAAACGGCTGCAGGAGCGTGCAAGATGTTCGGAAGCGGAGTCGGCTCAGGCATAAAGGCGGAAATATAAATTAAAGCAGGCGCTTTGCTGCTATTGCTTATCGCTTCGGCGGACGTTTTCGCTTTCCGGCAGTCGGACGGGGATGCCTTTGAAAGACGTATAACATTGATTTGATATTAGCCAAAAATTTATATAAAACAATATTAAGGATGTGAAAACATGGATAACAGGTATCTTGATTACGTGAAGGAAATGCTTTTCGGACTTCTTTCGATAGACAGTCCGAGCGGTTTTACCTCGGAGGTCGCTGAGTACGCGTCCGGGCAGCTCCGCGCTCTCGGATATTCTCCCGAGCTTACCGTAAAGGGCGGAGTGTTCTGCCGCATAGGCGGAGAGGGAAGCGAAAACGGACTTTTGCTCGACGCTCATATTGATACGCTCGGCGCTATGGTCCGCAGAATAAAGCCTGACGGCAGACTTATGATAAAGCCGATAGGCGGTCTTGCGGCGAGCAATATAGAGACCGAATATGCAAAAGTCTACACGAGAGACGGACGGACTTATGATGCGACGGCTCAGCTTATCAACGCGTCTATACATGTCAACGGAGAGGCCGCAAAGACCGAACGGAATTTTGATAATGTCGAAATCGTTCTCGACGAGGATGTGAGGAGCGCGGAGGATGTAAAAGCGCTCGGGATCGAAAACGGATGCTATATCTGCTTTGCTCCGAATACCGTTATAACGCAGTCGGGATATATAAAGAGCCGTTTCCTTGACGATAAGCTAAGCGCGGCGATACTGCTCGGTTTTGCGAAATATGTTCACGACGAGAAGATCGCGCTCTCCAGACCTGTGTATATTCATCTCACCGTTTATGAGGAGGTCGGTCACGGCGCAGCCGCAATGTGTCCGGACGGTGTAAATGAGATACTTGCAGTCGATATGGGATGTGTCGGAGAAGGACTTGAGTGTACCGAAAAAACGGTTTCGATCTGCGCGGCTGACACAAACGGACCTTACGACTATGATATAACCTGCCGCCTTGTCGAGCTTGCAAAGAAAAACGGTATCGGCTATGCGGTTGACATATATCCGCATTATTTCTCGGATTGCGCCGCGGCTGTCGGAAGCTATGATCTGCGTCAGGCGCTGATAGGCGCAGGCGTTTACGCGTCACATGGATATGAGCGTTCGCATCTTGACGGAGTCAGAAATACGTCCGATCTTCTCTGCGCATACGTGAAATAGTCGGTATACATGTAGATTGATTTATTAAAATTATTGACGGACGGAATTATCCGGCGGTGAAGAATATATGATCGGCATCGGAATGAATACATGGGGCAGGATATTTTTCTTCCGCCCTGTTACGGAGGAGATTTGGTGGACACTGTAAAGATAAATACGCAGGGAACTGCACAGCTTATAGCTCACAGGGGCTTGAGCGGACTCGAAACAGAAAATACCGCGGCAGCGTTTGTCGCTGCCGGCAACCGCAGTTATTTCGGAATTGAAACGGATATATGGCGCACGGCGGACGGCAAGTTTATTTGTATACACGACGGGAGAACAGGCCGCTTGTGCGGGGAGGATGTTGTTATTGAAGATGCGCCGTTTGATAAGCTGCGCGGGCTTGTCCTCCGCGATACCGACGGAGCCTATCGGAACGATCTTCGGCTTTGTAATCCGTCCGAATACCGTAAGATATGCGAGCGCTACGGCAAGGTGTGCGTTCCCGAGCTTAAAAGCAATTTTACGCTCGCCGAGATCGAAGAGCTGTTTGAGATATTTGACGGATATCTTGATAAAACCTGCTTTATCGCTTTTTCGATGGCAAATCTTGAGCTTGTGAAACAGGTGCGTGCCGGGCAGAGCTGTCAGTTTCTTACAGGGGAATATAATGACGCTTTGCCCGGCGAGCTTGCCGGGCGCGGAATGGGCGTTGACATTTGGCACGGCGCTCTCACACGCGAACGCATAGAGGTCTTTCACCGCGCGGGAGTGACCGTAAACTGTTGGACGGTCGATGATCCGGACAGGGCGCAGGAGCTTATCTCATGGGGCGTCGATCAGATAACCACCGATATTCTTGAGGGCGGTCTTGCTGATTGAAAAATGTGCCGTGATTGCTAAGCGGGCGCAGTATCGCGTTTACGGTATGAATATCTGTTGTCCGGATTCAATTAAAGACAAAAGAAACAGCACATAAAAAAGCCTGTGTCGGTCTGCTTTGCACAAGACCGTAAAAAACGGACAGTTGAAAAAAACGCCCTCCTATGGCAGATATATTTCTATTCTGTCATAGGAGGGTTTTGTACTGTCCGTACAGTTTGGAACAGTTCAAAGCCGAATTCGGGCTTTTTTTACTGCTTTTTAACCTTCAAACGGACGTATGCGCAGCTTTGCTCCGATCGACTCGCATATCTCGCGGCAGCGCTGCTGTTCTTCCGGAGATGTGACAACGTCTACAACGGTCATGATGACTTCGGGAACATAGCGGGTGCAGTCATGCGTAAACTCCAGCATGGCCTTATATGAGACTTCACCGAATTTCGGACGGACTACGTCAAGATATGTCTTGCTGTCGGTTGCGTTCAGGCTTACCGAGACGGTATCTATAAGACCGCTCAGCCGATGCGCTGTTTTTTCGCCGTGAATAAGATCGGACAGACCGTTTGTATTTATCCTTATCTTTATGTTGCTCTTTGATTTTATGTATTCCGCTACCTTGAGCAGATCGTCAAGACGCTCGGTCGGTTCTCCGTAGCCGCAGAATACTACCTCGCTGTAATCCTCGAGCTTCCATGAATCTATGCTGTCGCATACCTCCTGAACAGTCGGCTCTCTTTCGAGCCAGAGCGAATCCGAGCCGTAAACTCCGTCCCCGTTATGACGGAGACAGAAAGTACATGCGCACGGGCATCGGTTTGTCATATTTATATATATTCCGTTTTTTACCGGATATGTTACGGTCATCATTTGTTATTTCCTCCGATTTGTATAAGCTCCTTTATTTTCAGCTTGTCAAGCGCCGCACCGAGCAGGATAAAAAGCAGACTGCTCAGCACCGACTGGGTTATATATCCTGGAATTCCGGCAAGAGACGCTATGAAGCTTTTTGTTATCAGTGTTTCATACAGGCAGTAGCCGGCGGAGCAGAGAAGTGCCGACGGTATGAGAGCCAGCATATTTCTGCGCGTAATGATCTTAGCGGATTTACCTGTAAAGAACAGAACCGTGATGCTTTTGATAATTACCGTTCCCGGCGCCCATATTGCAAAGCCTGTGAAACAGTCGGCGAGCATAGCTCCGGCCGCTCCTGCGGCGGCCGCATATGGAAGCGGCAGGATGCATGCGGCAAGATATATAAAGCCGTCCCCTATATGAGTATAGCCTGTGTGGCTCGGTATATGGAAAAATCCCGTAAAAAGCAGTATGACGGCGGCAAATATTCCTGCAACGCACATAAGGCGTACTTTTCTGTTATTCATGTCTTTTTGGCTCCTTCTCCTATTTCGGTCAGAAATTCTTCAAAGCATATGCCGTCTGTTTTGGGAATATCGAGTTCGACCGTTCGTCTCAGCGATTTTGCTATAAACGACGATGCATGACGAACCGAATCGTTCAGGCTCATTCCTGCCGCCGCGTCGGCGGCTATTATCGACGAGAAAACATCGCCTGTCCCCGAACGGCACTGACCGACCTTATGCTCGGTAACGGTTGACCGCCCTCCGTTTTCAAAAATAAAATTCGTGAGGCTGTCTCCGCGCTCAAGCCCTGATATTACGATCTTTTCTGGGCCCATACGGCACAGCTCTGCGCAAAGCGTTTCAAGCTCTGAATCGCTCATATCGGTATCGTACCTGGATCCTGTCAGTATACATGCTTCGGTCAGGTTCGGCGTGAGGATATCGGCGTACGGCAACAGTGATCTAATCTGTGACGCAAGCTCCTCTGAATATGTGGGATAGAGCTTTCCGTAATCGCCCATTACGGGATCTATTACGGCGACCGTACTTTCTTTTTTAAAGACTTCGAAAAAATATTTTACAATGTCTATCTGAGATGCGGAGCCGAGGAATCCGGTAAGAATCGCATCAAAGCGCAGACCGAGCTTTTCCCATTCGTTTATATACGCTTTCATATGCTCTGTGAAGTCGGTGTAATAAAAGCTGTCGAAGCCGGTATGGTTTGAGAATACCGAGGTCGGCAGCGGGCAGCACTGTATCCCGAGAGCCGATATGATCGGCAGAGATACGGATATCGAACATCTTCCGAAGCCGCAGAAATCATTTATTACAGCGATCTTTTTCTGATGATTGTGGGACAAAACTGCTTCCTCCCTTTTTCTTTTCTGACAGTATACACCGCATTTGAGTATATTGAAATATCCAAAACAAAATAAAATTATATTACCAGATTTCGGCGGAGAAAATCCTGCACTTCTGAAAGATAAAGAACCTGATAGGCTTGCATGCTGTCGGGATAATACCGTTTATCAAATGAACTTTTACCGCACATATAAGTTTGCATAGCCGGAGACTGTCTGATTATTATTTTTTTCGGTCTGTCCGGGGCATTAAACACAAATCTCCGAAGCGGAAATTCCGCTTCGGAGACCGTAAAAACGAAGTCATTTAATATCTACTGAGACTTTTTTTCCGTCTGTGCTTGCAGCAGCCTTCATTATGAGACGTATCGCTTTTGCTATGCGTCCGTGTCTGCCGATGACCTTTCCGACGTCATCTTCGGAAACGTTAAGTTCGAGGCAGACTGTGCCGTCGTTTACCATTTCGGTGACATTTACGCCGTCGGGATCGTCAACTATGGCACGGGAAATATCGGTAAGGACCTTTTTAAGCTCTGCCATATTGATAATTCTCCGTATAGTATAGATTAAGTAGTCGGAATCAGTCGATGATACCGTTCTTCTTGAAGATGCTTCTTACTGTTTCGGTGGGCTGTGCGCCTGTAGCGATCCACTGCTTTGCCTTCTCGCCGTCGATCTTTACGGTAGCGGGATCTGTAAGGGGATTGTAGTAACCGATCTCCTCAATGAAGCGTCCGTCGCGGGGGCTTCTGGAATCTGCAACTACGATTCTGTAAAAAGCGTTCTTCTTTGAACCCATTCTTCTAAGTCTGATCTTAACCATTTTTCTTTTCCTCCGAAAGTATATTTTCACAAATTTAATTTATTTAAAAAGGCAGTTTGCCCTTTTTACCGAGTAATTTTTTTGCCTTGCGTCCGAGCAGATTTCCCGAAAGCTGTTTCATCAGCTTGTTTGTCTGATCGAACTGCTTGAGCAGACGGTTTATCTCTTCGACAGAAGTGCCGCTTCCGGCCGCGATCCTGCGCTTGCGCGATGGATTTATTATATCCGGCTTTTCGCGTTCGCGGGGAGTCATGGAGCGGATTATCGCTTCCATTCTGTCGATCGCCTTTTCGTCGACCTTAACGTCCTTCATCTGGGACTGATTTACGCCGGGGAGCATCGAGAGTATCTGATCCATCGAGCCCATCTTTCGTATCTGACCGAACTGTTCGAGATAATCCTCAAGTGTGAACTGCGACTTGCGCATTTTCTGTTCAAGCTCCGCCGCCTTTTTCTGATCGTAGGCTATTTCAGCCTTTTCGATGAGCGACAGAACGTCTCCCATTCCGAGAATGCGGCTCGCCATTCTGTCGGGGTAGAACGGCTCGATAGTATCGAGCTTTTCGCCCGTTCCGACGAATTTGATCGGCTTTCCTGTTACATATCTTACACTGAGCGCCGCGCCTCCGCGCGTGTCGCCGTCGAGAGTTGTCTGGATAACTCCTGTTATATCGAGCAGGTCATTGAACGACTGTGCGACATTTACCGCGTCCTGTCCGGTCATTGAATCGACAACAAGAAGGATCTCGTGCGGCTGTACCGCAGACTTTATGTCCTGAAGCTCCTGCATCATGTCCTCGTCGATATGGAGCCGTCCTGCGGTATCTATGAATACCATGTCATGACCGTGCTTTACCGCATGCTCGATACCGGCCCTTGCTATCTTTACGGCGTTTTTCTCGTCTTCGATCGCAAATACGGGGATATCAAGCTGCGAACCGACGACCTGAAGCTGTTTTATCGCGGCAGGTCTGTAGATATCGCAGGCGACGAGAAGCGGACGCTTGCCCTGCTTTTTGTACATTCCGGCGAGCTTTGCGGCGTGCGTCGTTTTTCCGGCGCCCTGAAGTCCGGTCATCATAATGACTGTCGGCGGTTTTGACGCTATCGTGAGCTTCGACTGAGTTCCGCCCATGGTGTTTGTCAGCTCTTCGTTGACTATCTTGACGATCTGCTGACCGGGCATTAGGCTTTCGAGAACGTCGGAGCCGACCGCGCGTTCGGTCACCGTTTTTATAAAATCGCGTACAACCTTAAAGTTAACGTCTGCTTCGAGCAGGGCGAGCTTTATCTCGCGCATGCCCTCCTTGACGTCCGCTTCGGTAAGCTTGCCTTTGCTGCGGAATTTTTTAAAAGCCGCATTCATCTTATCGACTAAATTATCAAACACTGCAAACCTCCGTAAGATCTTTTATAACATCTGTATTATAACTGCGGACAATATGTCCCGGCGGGTACCGCAACAGTATTCAGCGGGGAATTGCGGTCCTGCTGAACGCGGAAGCTGCCATGCAGTTTACTTGTTAACGCAAAGTGGCGGGAAAAGCTCTTATCGAATGTGATAAAACGTGCGCTATTCGTAAAGCTTTTCGAGACGTGCGGCAGAGGCGAGAATAGCTTCTGTATCCGCATTTCCTCCGGGCGTCAGCTTTTTCAGCTCCGCAGAGAGAATACCGATCTCAGTCTGAGCCGCTCTGAACTTGGCGGCAAGACCGAGCTTTTCTTCGTACGCAGTCAGTGCAAGACGGCTTTTTTCTACAGCCGCGCGCACTCCCTGTCTTGTAAGACCGGTCAGCTCGGCGATCTCGCTGAGCGAAAGATCGTCATTAAAGTAGAAGTCAGCAATCTCGCGTTGTCTTTCGGTCAGAAGCTCGCCGTAAAAATCGAGCAGGAAACCGAGATTTATATTGCTTTTTCCGTCTGATCTCTCAGCGGAGTCGGGCAGAATACGCTGCTTTTCCGTACTTATCACACCTCTGTAAAGCAAAATACTTTACAGAGTATACCACAATGTCCCCGATTTGTCAAGTGTTTTTCCGAAATATTGTGAAAAGTTGGGAAAGACACTTGAATTTCGGCGTAGAATATGATATATTTAAAAGAGTGAAATTCAAAATGTAAGTTTAAGATAAAGGATCGTTTATATGCAGAAGATAAAAATGAATATCGCCGATGCGATAAGCACGGCGGTAAAAGATTCGCTGTCAGCGGAGCTTTCCGCGCAGGAGGTATATTCTATGCTTGAATATCCGCCGGATACTTCGATGGGCGATATAGCTCTCCCCTGCTTCAAGCTCAGCAAAACGCTGAGAAAAGCTCCGCCGGTCATTGCCGGGGCGCTCGCTCAGGCGCTTGGGCAGTCGGGAGTGCAGGGTATATCGAAAGCCGAAGCGGCAGGCGGATACCTCAATTTTACGGTCGCGGACTCATATCTCTCGGAGCAGCTTCTTGAAAATATTCTCTCGGCTCCGGCAGATAAGCCTTACGGCTCGTCGGATATCGGCGAGGGTAAAACGGTGGTCCTCGACTATTCCTCACCGAACGTCGCAAAGCCTTTCCATATAGGACACCTCGGAACGACTGTCATCGGACATTCGATAAAGAAGCTCCATGAGTTTGCGGGATACAAGTGCGTCGGAATAAACTATCTCGGCGACTGGGGAACACAGTTCGGAAAGCTCATAACCGCGTACCGCATGTGGGGAAGCCGCGAGTCGGTTGAAAACGGCGGTATCGACGAGCTTGTCTCGCTCTATGTGCGTTTCCATGAAGAAGCGGAAAGTAACGCCGCTCTGGGAGACCGCGCAAGAGAAGAATTTGCCAAACTCGAACACGGCGACGAAGAAAATCTTGCGCTCTGGCGCTGGTTCATAGATATCAGTCTTAAGGAATATTCAAAGACATATAAACAGCTTGACATCGAATTTGATTCCTATAAGGGCGAGAGCTTCTACACCGACAAGATGCCTGCACAGGTTGAAAAGCTGCGCGAGAAGAACCTGCTTAAAATCGACGACGGCGCTTCTATCGTCGATCTCGAAGAGTACGGCATGCCGCCGTGTCTCATACTCAAAAAGGACGGCTCGACGCTGTATCCTACCCGTGATATTGCCGCTGCGGTCTACCGCAAGCAGACGTATGACTTTGACAAGTGCATATATGTCACATCGGCAGGTCAGTGCCTGCATTTTGCGCAGTGGTTCAAGGTCGTTGAGCTTATGGGCTACGACTGGTATGATAAGCTTGTCCACATACCCTACGGAACAGTCAGCATAAACGGAGAGAAGCTTGCTACGCGTACCGGAAACGTAATTCTTCTGCGCGATCTTTTCTCGATGGCTATCGAAAAGGTAACGGCTCTTATCGAGCAGAAGAATCAGAATCTTGAAAACAAGGACGAGGTAGCCGAGGCGGTCGGCGTCGGCGCGATCGTTTACTACTATCTGTCGAACAGCCGTATAAAGGATATAAGCTTCATGCTCGAGGACGCTCTGTCGTTTGACGGAAACACAGGACCGTATGCTCAGTATACATATGCCCGCACATGCAGTATTCTTGAAAAAACGGGACGCGGTGCGTCCGCAGAGGAATGCTGCGGCGCGGTTCTTTCGGAACCGGAAAGAGCGCTTCTGCGCACTCTTTCAATGTTCCCCGAGAGGGTTTCGCTTGCTCTCGGAGAGTACGAGCCTTCGATCGTAACAAGATATATTTATGAGGTCTGCTCGGATTTCAACAAATTCTATCACGAATGTCCGATCGCTAACGCAGAAACAAAGGCGCTTCGCGCGCTCCGCACACGCATAACCGAGGCAGTAAACGATGTACTCGGAAACGCGCTGCATCTCATATGCATGCGCACTCCCGAGAAGATATGACGTGACAGTGCGGTGAATCACGCTTAAATCAGAAAGGAACGGTAATATAAAATGTCAGGACATAGCAAATGGAAAAATATAATGCATAAAAAGGAAAAGACCGATGCTCAGAGAGCAAGCGTCTTTACCAAGATAGGCAAGGAGATATCGGTAGCGGTAAAAGCCGGTGGCGCCGACCCCGTATCAAACTCTAAGCTCCGCGATCTTATCTCCAAGGCAAAATCGCTCAACGTACCTAACGATAATATCGAGCGTATAATCAAAAAGGCGAGCGGAGCAGACGGAGCTGTCTATGAGGAGATCTCGTACGAGGGATACGGTCCTTCCGGAGTTGCGGTCATCGTTGAAGCGGCTACTGACAACAGAAACAGAACCGCTGCTGAGGTTCGTCACTATTTCGATAAATACAACGGAAATCTCGGTCAGAACGGCTGCGTCAGCTATCTCTTCTCTGAAAAGGGAGTTATCATTATCGAAAATGAGGACGGCAAGGTCGAAGAGGATAAGCTTATGGAGGATTCTCTCGAGGCAGGCGCTGCCGATTTTTCAGCCGACGGAGACGTTTTCGAGATAATCACCGAGCCGTCGGATCTCGACGCAGTGAGAGACGAGCTTGAAGGTAAGGGATATACTATCGCTTCCTGCGAGAAGGATAAGCTCCCGTCTACATATGTTGAGCTTACCGACGAGGACGATATCAAGAAGATGAATCTGCTGCTCGAGCATCTCGAAGAGAACGACGACGTTGTCAACGTATACCATAACTGGAGCGGCGACGAGGAGTGATACGGAAAAACGTTCGGTTTTGAAAATATTAAAAGCGTGCGTCAGCGCAGTTTTTCCGCAGAATTAAAAAAATCTCTGTCAGTGTTTTGGTGCTGACAGAGATTTTTGTGTTATTGCAGTTTCAGAGCAGAAAAGCTGCTTCTAAGTAAGCGTGAAAAAGAGCTTTCGCACTCTGCGGAGCGCGATTTAAGGCTCTGCATTGAAGATCCGAAGATCCGCAAGCCTTTTCAAAGTCTTGATCCAAACTTTTTGCTGTTTGACGGTACGGTTACCTTTGCCTGCGACCTATAACGGACTCAGCTTTTTTCGATCATTTCGATAATATCCTCTTTGGGACGGACGCCGACCAACTGTTCTACGATCTCGCCGGCTTTTATTACGGCAAGCGTGGGTATGCTCATTATGCCGAAGCGCTCGGCAAGCTCAGGCTCGTCATCGACGTTTATTTTTCCGACCTTGATATCCTCCCGCTCCTGCGCGATCTCGTCTACTGTCGGCGAGAGCATGCGGCAGGGGCCGCACCATTCAGCCCAGAAATCAAGCAGGACGGTCTTTTCCGATTTTGTTACTTCGTTTTCGTAATTGTCTTTTGTTATAACGGTAGGCGTCATTTTAATGTCTCCTTATATTTTTGATTCTCTTCATGCGGCAGTGCTTTTTTTGCCGCCGAAGCTTTTTCAAGCCATTTTATCTCTATGTGTATTATGAGCAGTCCGAGTGCTGCATATATGAATTGCAGTGCAAACAGCCATATCATGCTGAGCAGCTCGCCCGGATATATTGCGCGGTAGTATTCGTTTGCGAGTGCGTCGAAGAATACGGCGGCGTAATATATCTCGGAGGACAGACCTATGATCAGGCGGAGCGAGACTGCGCACAGAGCGGCCTTTTTCAGCAGAGCAGGCAGTCTTTTTTTATTTTTCGCATTTTTTGCCGTGCGCGGAGACTGTGCGGCAGATTTTCCTGAACTATGCCGCTTGACTGAACGCTTTCCATGCTTTCCGATACGCCTGAGTGCAGGGATAAGCGCTGCTGTGAGCGCTATCAGCGCGGCGTCGAACAGATACAGCAGGGAATACCTGAGATACATTTTGTAATAGAGCGCTATAGAGCCGAGCAGCGCTTCGATAATGAACATCGACAGATACGGAACAAGGGCTCCGGTGAGTGCTGCTGCGATAACCGGAGCGGCGGCTTTTACTCCGAAACGGTAGATCTTCCACAGCAGAAAGCCGGAAAACATATGGGGGATAAGCGCGCCCGAGATCTGTATTGCAATATCGAGTACCGACGGAAGCACGGTATGTTCTATATCTCCGGCATAGTATGTATACAGAAAGTTCATTCCGAAACTGTATATAACAGAGACGGTCAGCATGACCGCGACCGATATTTTTGTCATTGGCCGGATATTTTTATTTTCCGTATCCTGCACGCGCGGAACTTTCATATTATTTTCTGTCATAGCCTTGTCTCCTCCGCGGCGGTATATTGTTTTTTTATATTTAATAT
>ENA-UOJO01002179-UOJO01002179.1-human-gut-metagenome-genome-assembly--contig:-P57-NODE-2179-length-21805-cov-10.917517_pt1 | contig 21805 bp, 20 predicted proteins | sample MGYA00242351_ERZ723898 | MGnify/ENA metagenome assembly ERZ723898 | reverse complement strand
TGTTGCCTCGAAATTTTTGTTATTTCGAGTGTCTACTCTATGGGGAGCATATCACCTTCAGGCGATGCCTTTCTGATTAAAATAAATATTTTAATCAGAAAATAGTATCAGAAGAACCATTTCACCGTCCACGACGCCATGAGAAAGCCGACAAAGTCCGCGAACAGCGCCGCCGGAAGGGTGTAGCGGGTCTTTTTGATGCCCGCCGCGCCAAAGTAGACGCTGATGGTGTAAAAGGTCGTCTCCGTGGAACCCAGCATCACCGCTGCCGTGCGGCCGATTTGAGAATCCACGCCGTACTGCGCCATCAGTTCTGCCCCCACCGCAAGGGCGGCGCTGCCGCTGATGGGGCGGATGAGCACGAGCATGGCCGTCTCCGGAGGAATGCCGAAGAAGGAAAAGACCGGGGCAAAGAAATCGCTGAGAAGCGCCACCGCCCCGGAAGCCCGGAGCATGTGAACCGCTGTCAACAGCAGAACCAGCGCCGGAAGAATGGTCACAAGGAGTTTCAGCCCGTCCGCACCGCCCTGAAGGAGAAGGTCATAGGCGTTTTCCCGCTTCCCGAGAGCCAGCGCCGCCGCCAGAAACAGAAGCACCGGAACAATGTAATCCGTCATTTCCGCCAGACCTTTCCCAGTACCCACGCCGCCGTGACTCCCAGCCCGGCGGAGCACAGACTGGTGACCCACACCGCCGGAAGAATATCAAAGGGGGTCGCGCATCCCAATGCGCTGCGGACAGCCGCCACATTCGCCGGGATCAGCTGGATGGAGGCGGTGTTCAGTACGATCAGACGGCAAAGCTCGTCCGTGGCGGTGCCGCCACGCTTCATCCGCTGCGCCGCCTGAATGCCCATTGGCGTGGCGGCGTTGCCGAGGCCGAGAAAATTCGCACAGATGTTGGCGCTCAGACTTTCCGCGAGGGCAGCGTCCTCCTTTGTGCTGGGAAACACCCGGTGCAGCAGGGGGCGCAGAAGCCGGGAGAGCATCCGGGTGATTCCGGCGTGCTCCATCAGCCGCCCCGCGCCCGTCCACAGGCACAGGCTCCCCGCCATGGACAGGGCAAGCTGTATCCCGGCCTGTGCGCCGCTGACCGTGGCCGCCGCCAGCGCGCTGCCGTTGCCCAGAACCAGTGCGCAGAGAATACTTGTAAGAACAATGCCCGTCCATATCCAGCTCATGACCATGGGCATTTCTCCCCCTTTCCGTACGTTCGGCTGAGGCAAACGCTCCGGCCGCCAGCCTTCGCCGATTGTATCAGAGACGCCTTAACGCATGGTATGCGGATAAGAAATGGAAAAGAATGGAAATGTTTCGACAAAAATTTCAGTTTGTTGTAAAAAGTATTTGACTATAGTAAATAAAATTAGTATAATGATAATGTAAATAAGCCGCTGAAAAACGAAGGAAGGGAGCTGACCGCAATGAAGTCTACGGGCATTATCCGAAAGGTAGATGAGCTTGGCAGAATCGTGCTGCCCATTGAACTGCGCCGCACACTGGACATCGCGGAACGGGACGAGTTGGAGATCTACATGGAAAGTGATCGCATCATCCTGCAAAAGTTCGAGCCGGCGTGCGTTTTCTGCGGTTCTTCCTGAGGGCTGATCTCCTACCGGCAGAAGAACATCTGTCAGGAATGCATCAGAAACATGACGGAATTTTGAAAAAGACCCCGAATGACTTCAAAAGTCATTCGGGGTCTTTTAACGCAATATCGTAAACCACATTTTTGGGAAGTCCCAGCTCTGCGGCGGTCTGCTTGACCGCATCCTTGCGGCTGAGCCCCTGAGAAATCAGCTGGGCGACACGGGCGGCGGCGTCGTCCTTTGAGGCGGATTCCTTTACCGTTTCCGGCGCGCCCGCGACGATGAGAACGAATTCCCCCTTCGGCGGCGTTTCGGTGTACTTTGTCAGGGCTTCCCCCAGTGTGGTGCGGACGACTTCTTCATGAAGCTTTGTCAGCTCCCGGCACAGACTGACGGGGCGGTCAGCGCCGAAGACTTCCGACATATCCGCCAGCGTGGACACCAGCTTGTGGGGGGCTTCGTAGAAGATCATCGTCCGGGTCTCGGTTCGCAGGGCGTCCAGATGCTCCCGGCGGCTTTTTTTCGCAGTGGAGAGGAAGCCCTCAAAGCAGAACCGGCCGGTGGACTGCCCGGAAATGCTCAGCGCCGTGATGGCGGCGCAGGGACCGGGGATGGCGCAAACGATGATGCCGGCTTCAGCGCACTGCTTGACCAGGTCCTCCCCGGGGTCGGAGATGGCGGGACTGCCCGCGTCGGAGACCAGCGCGCAGGTCTCCCCGGCGAGAATGCGGTCAACGATCCGGTCGCCCTTCGTGGCCTTGTTATGCTCGTAGTAGCTGACAAGGCTTTTTTTGATGCCAAGATGGTTGAGTAGTTTCAGCGTCACCCGCGTATCCTCGGCGGCGATAAAGTCGGCGCTTTCCAGCGTCTCCCGGCAGCGCAGGGAGATATCCCCCAGATTGCCGATGGGGGTCGGGACAAGATACAGCATTCCAGCCATGTGAAACCTCCTAGAGATGGTAAATTCGGCGGTATTGCTCGGTGGGGGCACCGCTCAAGTCGTGGAGAACGATCTCCTCCCATTTAAGACCGGGCTTTCCGCCCTTGCGCAGCTGAAGCAGGACAAGATTCACCGGGGAATCCGCCTGATGGCGCACAAGGCACAGCCGCTTGGCTTCCAGATTGACCTCCGAACCCCGGACGATCAGCTCGGCCAGCCGTTCCGGACGGTGGACGAGGAAAAAGTCGCCGCCGTATTTCAGCGCCCAAGCGGCGGCCCTGAACAGGTCGGCGGGGGAGCAGGCGTCCTCCCGGCGGGCAAGGGCGGCGGTGCGGCTGGCGGGGCCGCCGGAAAAATAGGGGGGATTGGAGACGCAGACATCAAAGCTTCCCGGAGGAAAACTGCCGGGAACTTGCCGCACATCGACGCATATACTTTCCATGCGGGTCGTCAGGCCGTTGCGGCGGATGTTGTCGATGGCGGCGAGGTGGGCACTCTGAGACAGCTCCACGCCGGTGACGCGGCAGCTTTCATTCACGGCGCACAGCAGCAGCCCCAGTGTGCCGCAGCCGGAGCCGAGATCCAGCACCCGGGCGTTTTTTGGGAGCCTGACAAAATGGGACAGCACCATGGAATCGGTGCTCAAGGGAAAAGCGCCTTCCGGCAGGTTCAGGGTAAATCCGTTGGGTAACTGCTCCATGAATGCCTCCCGTGGTGATATTTGCGCTATTATACAACAAAAAATCGGCCTGCGCAAGCACTTGCGCAGGCCAATTCGGGTCTGAGAAAGATTAGCCTTCCTCGATAGCGTCGGCGGGGCACTGATCGGCGCAGGAACCGCAGGAAACGCAGATATCGGGGTTGATCTCGTACTTGCCGTCACCCTCGGAAATAGCCTCGACAGGGCACTGCTCGGCGCAGGAGCCGCAGGCGACGCAGCGGTCAGTAATCGTGTAAGCCATGGTGTTACCTCCATTTATCTAATATGTATTGCACGCCACACAACTAGCGTATCCCCATTGTAACATGGTTTTCCCAAAAAGCAATTCCTTTTTTATAAAAAATTTTTGAATAATTTCTGCCTTGGGTGGTGAGAATTTTCCGGAACAGGAAAGGGAAAAACCATTAACTCGGGAGGGATACCGTGCATTACGATATACTGACGTCCGACCTGATACAGCGTGCCGCCCAACTGGCGAGAAGTCTGGGACACAGCTACGTCGGCTCTGCCCATCTGCTGCTGGTGATGGCGCGGGAACCCGGGGTGGCGGGGCAGACCCTCCGGCTTCTGGGCATGGACCCGGACCTGACGGAGGCGATGGCCCGGCTGCTCTACGGGCAGGGGACGCCGGAACTGCCCCTGCCTCAGGGACTGACCGGGGAGTCGCGGGAGCTTCTTCGTGGGGCGGCGCGGGAGGCAAAGCATCTGGGCAGCCGGGAAATTACGCCGCAGCATCTGCTGCTGGCGATGGCAAGACGGGAAAACAGCGACGCATATGAGCTTTTGAAGCTCAACGGCATCAGCACCGACGAGCTGTTTACCCATGCGGTGGACTATCTGCACTGGGAGCAGGGCGCTCCCGTGAGAGGAAAAAAGGAGGCGGTCACAACGAAACTTCTGGAGCAGTTCAGTGAAGATCTGATTCTCAAGGCGTCAGGCATGGACCCGGTGATCGGGAGAGAACGGGAGATCGACACGGTCATCGGCATTCTGTGCCGGAAAAACAAGAATAACCCCGCACTGGTCGGCGAGCCGGGGGTGGGAAAAACCGCCATCGCCGAGGGGCTTGCCCAGCGGATGGCGGTGGGCAACGTGCCGCCCCAGTTGAAGGACAAACGGCTGGTGAGTCTGAACATGGCGTCTCTGGTTGCCGGAACAAAATACCGGGGCGAATTCGAGGAACGTCTGCGGGACGTGCTGGGGGAAATCCGCCGCAGCGGAGACGTGATTCTTTTCGTCGATGAAATGCACACCATTGTCGGCGCGGGCGCGGCCGAGGGCGCTATTGACGCGGCGAACATCTTCAAGCCCGCGCTGGGACGGGGCGAGCTGCAAATGCTGGGCGCGACGACCCGGGAGGAATACCGGAAGTATATTGAAAAGGACGCCGCGCTGGAGCGCCGGTTCCGCCCGGTGGTGGTGGAGGAGCCGGGGGAGGAAGCAACGCTGGCAATCCTCCGGGCGCTGAAGCCGGGGCTGGAACGGCACCACCATCTGCGGATTTCCGAGGAAGCGGTGAAGGAGGCGGTGCGCCTGTCCCGGCGGTATCTGCCCGACCTGTATCTGCCGGACAAAGCCATCGATCTGCTGGACGAGGGCGCTGCCCGGGCGCGGATGGAGGAAATGCAGCTGTCCCGGGGCGGTCCTGCCAGAAAAGAGCTGGAACAGGAGCTGAACGAAGCGGTACGGGAGCGGAAATTCGAGAAGGCTGCCGAGCTGCGGGACAAAATGCAGCACCTGTCGAAGCCCGCCGACGGAAAACGCGCCCGGTGCGTCACCGGGGCGGACATTGCGTGGGTGGTCTCCGCCCGGACGGGGATTCCCGTGGGGCGGCTCACCGCCGGGGAACGGGAACGGCTGCTGGGGCTGGAAGGATTGCTGTCCGCGCAGGTGGTGGGGCAGAGCAAAGCTGTCAGCGCCGTGGCCGAGGCGGTGCGCCGGGGCTACTGCGGCATCCGGGACGGGTCGCGGCCCATTGCGTGCCTGCTGTTCACGGGACCTACCGGCGTGGGAAAGACGGAGCTGTGCCGGGCGTTGGCGCAGGAGGTCTACGGCAGCCGGGACGCTATGATCCGGCTGGACATGACGGAATATATGGAAAAGCAGTCGGTCTCCCGCCTGATCGGCGCGCCTCCCGGATATGTCGGCTATGAGGAAGGCGGCAAGCTGACGGAGGCGGTTCGCCGCCGCCCCTATTGTCTGGTGCTGATGGATGAGCTGGAAAAAGCCCATCCGGACGTGTTGGGCATTCTGCTGCAAATCATGGAGGAAGGAACGCTGACGGATTCCACGGGGCGGCACGTCAGTTTCAAGAACGCCATTGTGGTCATGACCTCCAACGTAGGCGGTCAGATTCGGGGCGACGGGCTGGGCTTCTGTGCCGGGGGACGAAGCGCGGAGATCGGCGAAGCGCTGCAGCAGGCGTTTTCCCCGGAATTTCTGGGACGAATCGACCAGACGGTGTGCTTCGAGCCGCTGGGAGCCGGTGCTTTGGAAGCCATCACGTGGAAATATCTGCGGCAGCTTCAGGAGCGGACGGCGGCGCTGGGGACCCAGCTGCTGCTGCCCCCGGAACTGGCGACGGAGCTGTTGAAAAAGCGCCCCGGAAAGGACGGTGCCCGACAGATCCGCCGCCTTGTGCAGACCGAGGTGGAGGGGCCGCTGGCGAGCTACCTGCTGCGCTGCGGGAAGAAACCCGCACGGGTCAAGCCAAAACTGGAGGACGGAAAGCTGGTTTTTTGACGCTCTGGGGCGCGGTGAAGGCGTGGTTATCTGAAATGAAGCTGAGAAAACGCCTGTTTTATTAGAACAAATATGCGAATATTCCCCGATTTCTGGCGGAAATCGAAAAATCCCTGAGAAAAAGATTGATTTTTTCCCTTGCGGGTAGTATACTGTCTCTACATGGAGCAAAAGGGCAGTAAAGTGGAGTGAAAGGGAGGTGAGCGCCGTGATCGGGAAATATCCTGCGAAGCTGGACGAAAAGAGCCGCCTGTTCGTGCCGTCCAAGCTGAGGGCGGAACTGGGGGACACCTTTTTTGTCACCCTGGGCGTCAACTGCGGTCATCGCTGTCTCACCGTCTACACTGCCGAGGAATGGAAGCGACTTTCGGATAACTACAATGCCATGAGCATTTCCCAGCGCTCCGGCGCAACCAGCCTGATTTTTATGAACGCCGCCGAATGCAGCCCGGATAAGCAGTACCGTTTCAGCCTGACGCAGTTTCTTCTCAGCTACGCCGGAATTGACCGGGAGGTCATGATCGTCGGCCGGGCGGGACAGGCGGAGATCTGGGACGCGAAGGAATTCGCCGACTTTGAGCGGGAGAACCTGACCCCGGAGAAGCTGTTGGCGTCCCTGGAGGCGATCGGCCTATGAGTGAATTTCATCATGTTTCCGTGCTGTTAGAGGAATGCATCGAGGGGCTTGCCATCAAGCCCGACGGCATTTATGTGGACGGAACGTTAGGCGGCGCGGGACATTCCAGCCGCATTGCCGCGAAGCTCACAACCGGGCGGCTCATCGGCATCGACCGGGACAACGTGGCGCTGGAAGCGGCGGCGGAACGGTTGAAGCCCTATGAAGACCGGGTCACGCTGGTTCACGCCAATTTCTGCGACATGGATGAGGCGCTCGAGAAACTGGGCATCGATAAGGTGGACGGCATCCTGCTGGACTTGGGCGTTTCCTCCCCCCAGCTGGACGACGGGCAGCGGGGCTTTTCCTATATGACGGACGCGCCGCTGGATATGCGCATGAACGGCGAGGACGTCCGGGATGCCCGTCAGATCGTGAACACATGGTCTTACGAGGAACTCAAGCGTATTTTGTATGATTACGGCGAGGAGCGCTTTGCGCCCCGGATCGCCGCCGCCATCTGCCGCCGCAGGGAGCAGGCGCCCATCGAGACGACGCTGGAGCTGGTGGACGTGATCAAAAGCGCCATGCCCGCTTCCGCTCTGCGGGAGAAGCAGCACCCGGCCAAGCGCAGCTTTCAGGCCATCCGCATCGCCGTCAACGACGAGCTGGGGGCGGTGGAAACGGTGATGAAAAAAGCCGTTCCGCTGCTGAATCCCGGCGGACGGCTGGCGGTAATTACCTTTCATTCTCTGGAAGACCGCATTGTGAAAAACGCCATGGCGGAGGCGGCGAAGGGCTGCACGTGCCCGCCCAGCTTCCCGGTGTGCGTCTGCGGCAAGAAGCCCCAGGTGCGGATCGTGACCCGCAAGCCCATTGTTTCCGGGGAAGAAGAGCTGGAACGGAATCCCAGAGCACGCAGTGCCAAACTGCGTATCTGCGAAAAACTCTAAATTATAACAGGCAAATTGCCGGAAAGGGGATAGAATGATGACGGAAAAACCCAAAATTCAGTACATTGGTCAGTTCTATGTCCCCGGCAGCGAGGCGCAGGTGCTTGCGCCGAAGAAAAAGAAGAAAAAGGCCAAAACAAAGCTCCCCATCGCAAAGCAGGAGCAGGTAAAGGCAATCTGTATCGACCCCGTGGCGCTGATTGGCATCACGGTGGCAGTGGTGATGTTGGCGGTCATGGTGGTGGGAGCATTGCAGCTGCGCAGCGACTGGGCGCAGTATGAGCAGATGTCCAACTACGTCTCCCGGCTGAACCAAAACAACGCCGAGCTGGAACGCACCTACCGGGACGGCTATGACCTAGAGGACATCCGGGACAAGGCGCTGGCGCTTGGCATGGTGCCGGTGGAGGAAGTGCCGAGCAGAACCATCACCGTCACGATCTCCCAGCCGAAGCCGGAACGGACGCTCTGGGACGACATCGTCTGGTTCTTTGGCGGCCTGTTCGGGGACGGGGAAGCCGCTTCCTTCGGATGAGCGGAAAAAGCGGTTCCCCTGCATAAAGTTCGTCCCTCCTCATAAAGTAAGATAGCAGCTGCACTGGGCGGCGAGGGATTCCCTTGCTGCCCAAAGTTGTATCTTGACTGAAAGGCCGGTGGCTTATGGGGAGGAAGAAGCGGGAATTTAACCGCCTGCGGCTGGACAGCGGCCAGCACAGGCGCATCATGCTGGTATCCGCACTGCTGGGGGCGCTGGCCTTCCTGCCGGTGGGGCTGCGGCTGTACAGCCTGATGGTGACAAATTACGATTATTATTCCTCCCTCGCTCTGCGCAACCAGACCCGCACGACGACGGTGACCGCCGACCGGGGGGACATCTTCGACCGGAATATGAATATTCTGGCGACCTCCGTCAGCGTGGAGAATGTGTACCTTGACCCCCACGAGCTGAAGCAGTCCAAGGCGGATATTCCCGAAATTGCCCGGACGCTGGGAGAAATTCTGGGGAAAGACCCCGCCTGGATCGAGGAACAGGCGGCGGACATCAAACGGCGCTACAAGCAGGTCGGCACCCGCGTTGACGAGGAGACTGCCGGAATGATCCGGGATTACATCAATGAAAAGGGCATTTCCGGCATCCATCTGGAACCCACGTCCCAGCGGGTCTACCCCTATGAAACCCTTGCGGCGCAGGTCGTCGGCTTCACCAACGCATCCAACGAGGGCTGCGAAGGGGTGGAAGCCGCCTACAACAGCTTCCTCGCGGGCAGCACGGGCAGAGTCATCACCACAAAGGGCAATAACGAAATGGATATGCCCTTTTCCTATGAAAACTACGTTTCCTCCCGGCAGGGGGACAGCGTGATCTTAACGCTGGACGCCACGGTGCAGGCGTGCCTTGAAAAGCAGCTTTCCGCCGCCATCGCCCGCTATGACGTCCAGAACGGCGCCTTCGGGCTGGTGATGAACTGCAAGACGGGAGAAATCCTCGCCATGGCCACGCTGGGCAGCTATGACCCCAACAACTATCTGGAAATCGCCGACGAGGGAACGGCGGCGCAGCTGGAAGAAATGAAACGGGTCTACCTCGCCGAGCCGGAGGGGAGCGAAGCCTACGAGGCTGGGAAGACGGCCTATGGGGAAGCCCTCTCCGCCGCCCGATTGAAGCAGTGGCGCAACCGGGTGATCTCCGACGGCTATGAGCCGGGTTCTACATTCAAGGTGCTGACCATGTCGGCGGCGCTGGACTGCGGCGCGATCGACCTGAATACCCCTTTCCACTGCTCCGGTTCTGAGCAAATTCCGGGACGTGCCCAGCGGCTCCACTGCTGGCGCTCCACGGGACACGGGGCAGAAAAAACGCCCCAGGCGCTGCAAAATTCCTGCAACATCGCCTTCGCCCACATCGCCCTGAAGCTGGGCGGGGAGCGGTTTTATGAATACGTCAAAAACTTCGGGGTGCTGGAAAAAACCGGCATCGACCTCGCGGGAGAGAGCAAGGGCGTCTTTTTCGACAAGGCGCTGGTCACGGACACGGACAAATGGGGGACGGCGTCCCTGACCTCCGGTTCTTTCGGCCAGACTTTTAAGATCACCCCCCTGCAGCTGGTGCGGGCGATTTCGTCCGTGGTCAACGGCGGGCAGCTGATGGAGCCGTACATCGTCTCGGAGATTCTGGACGCCGACGGCAATACGGTGATGAAGGCGGAGCCGACGGTGGTGCGCAGAACCATTTCTCAGGAGACCTCCGACACCATGCGCACCCTCATTGAGTCCGTCGTTACGGAGGGAACGGCAAAAAATGCCAAAGTTGCCGGGTTTTCCATCGGCGGAAAGACCGGAACCAGTGAAAAAATTGACGTTTTTGACGAGAATGGCCAGCGCGTGCAGGATAAAATCGTATCTTTTGTGGGGATTGCGCCCATGGACGATCCGGAGTATATTATACTTGCCGCATTGGATACACCGTCCCGGGCAACGGGAATTTACATTTCCGGCGGCGTCATGGCGGCGCCCACCGTGGGCGCGGTGATGGCGGACGTGCTGCCATACTTAGGCGTGAAGCAGTCCTTTTCCGAGGACGATATCGCGGGAAAGCAGATCGTCATGGAAGACCTGACCGGCATGACGGCGAAGGATGCCCAGACGCTTCTGAAAAAAGAAGGGCTGACGGCGGCAATTTCCGGCAGCGGCGAAACGGTGACGGGGCAGATCCCGTCTCCCGGACAGACCGTTCCCGGGGGAAGCCAGGTGCTTCTGTTTCTGGGGCAGACCCCGGAGCCGGAAACGGTGAAGGTCCCCGATTTTTACGGCATGAACCGTCAGCAGGCCAGCGACGCCGCGGGCGCGCTGGGGCTGTACATTCTGGTGACGGGGAACGATGAAATTTCCACCGGCGTGACCGTGACGGCGCAGAACGTGGCCAAGGATACCGAGGTTCCCGCGGGAACGACGATCACGCTGGTATTCGCGGATACCGCGGCCAGAGACTGACAACGGAGGATAAATATGAAGCTGAAGGAACTTTTGACGGGCATTTCCGTTCTGGAATGCACCGCGGACCCGGAGCTTGAAATCAAAGAGATTTTCTACGATTCCCGGAAGGTGACCCCGGGCAGCCTGTTTGTGGCCGTGTCCGGCTTTGCTGCCGACGGAAATAAATTTATTCCCATGGCAGCGGAAAAGGGCGCGGCGGCGGTGGTCACGGCGAAGAAGCCGGAGACGGATATTCCCTATGTTCTGGTGGAATCCGACCGGCTGGCGCTGGCGCTGCTGGGGTGTAATTTCTTTGGCCGCCCGGCGGAGCATATGACCATGATCGGCATTACCGGCACCAACGGAAAAACGTCCTCCACGCTTCTTCTAAAGCAGGTTCTGGAAACCTGTCTGGGGGCGAAGGTGGGGCTGATCGGCACCATGGCCAATATGATCGGGCAGGAGACCATCCCCACCGAGCGAACCACCCCGGAGAGCTTTGAATTGCAGGCGCTGTTCGCAAAAATGCGGGACGCGGGCTGCACCCATGTGGTGATGGAGGTTTCCAGCCACGCCATTTCCTTGGAGCGCATCGGCGGCATTCATTTTGACGTCGCCGCCTTTACCAACCTGACGGAAGACCATCTGGACTTCCACAAGACCATGGATGCCTATTGCGAAGCCAAGGCCGAGCTGTTCCGCCGCTGCCGTCTGGCCGTCGTCAATGCGGACGACAGCTATTCGGACAGGATTCTCGCGGCGGCTGCCTGCCCGGTGCTGACCACCGGCGTACACCGTCCCGCCGATCTGCGGGGCGAAGATCTGGAGCTTCTGGCGCAGGGCATTCGCTTTACGGCCGTATCCGGCGAGGAACGGGCGGCGGTGTCTCTGCCCATCCCCGGAAAGTTCACCGTCTACAACGCACTGACGGTTATGGGTATCGCAAAACAGCTGGGCATTTCCCTGACGGATTGCGCCGCCGCACTGAAAACGGCCTCCGGCGTCAAGGGCAGGGTGGAGGTAGTCCCCACCCCCGGAAAGCCCTACAGCATCCTCATTGACTATGCCCACACCCCCGACGGACTGGAAAACGTGCTTTCCTCCGTGAAGGATTTCTGCAAAGGCCGGGTCATCGCGGTATTTGGCTGCGGCGGCGACCGGGACCCCATGAAGCGGCCCATTATGGGACATATCGGCGTGAAGCTGTCGGATTTTGCCGTCATCACCTCGGATAACCCCCGCACGGAAGACCCCATGGCCATCATCGAGGACATCCTGACAGGGGTAAAACAGGAAGACGGGGAATATATTGTTATCGAAGACCGGCGCGCGGCCATCAGATATGCTATGGACATTGGGAAAAAAGATGATATAATTATTCTGGCAGGAAAGGGTCATGAGACCTATCAGGACATCGGCGGCGTAAAGCGCCACTTGGATGAACGGGAAGAGGTTGCCGCCCACCTGCGGGAAAAAGAGGAAACAGCATGGGAAAATTAACGCTCAGACAGGCCGCCGAGTGGTGCGGCGGCGTGGTGGAAGAAAAATACGCGGACGTCGAATTTTTAGGCGCGGCCAATGACACCCGGGTCATGCAGCCGGGGCAGCTGTTTATCGCGCTTCAGGGCGCGCGGGACGGCCACGACTTCATCAAAAAGGCTATGGACAGAGGCGCTGTGGCGGCTCTGTGCAGCCGCAAGGTGGGGGACTACCCCGCGATCTATGTGGACGACCCCCGCATTGCTTTGGGGAGAATCGCCCGGGAAGAACTGAAACGCATCGGCGCAAAGGTGGTGGCAGTCACCGGCTCCGTGGGCAAGAGCACTACGAAGGAAATGGTCGCTGCCGTGCTGGAACAGGCTTTCGTCACCAGTAAGACCCCGGCCAACCACAATAACGACATCGGAATGCCCATGGCGGTGCTTGCCATGCCGGAGAATACCGAGGTCGCGGTGCTGGAAATGGGCATGAACCATTTCGGCGAAATTGCCTACCTGTCCCAGATCGCAAGACCGGACGTGGCCGTGATCATCAACATCGGCACCGCCCACATTGAATTTCTGGGTACGCAGGAGGGAATTCGGCAGGCGAAAATGGAGATCGTGGAGGGCATGACCCCTCACGGGATGCTCCTGCTCAACGGCGACGATTTTCTCCTGCGCAATCTGGACAAGGAGCCGCAGCAGCGGGTTACATACTTCGGTTCCTCCGAAGGCTGTGCCGTCCGGGCGTTTGACGTCAATCAGGACGGCGACTATCTGCGCTTCCGGGTGGAGGCCGGGCGGCTGTCCTTCCCGGTGAAGATGCTTCTGGAAGGCGAGCACTACGTCAACGACGCGCTGGCGGCGGTGACGGTCGGCCTGAAGCTGGGGGTGCTGCCCGAAAAGATTCAGGCGGGGCTTTCCCAGTTCCGGAACATTTCCGGCCGTCAGGAGATCATCCAGGCCGGCGGCATGACCATCATCAAGGACTGCTACAACGCAGGCCCCGAGTCCATGGCGGCGGCGCTGGCCGTCCTTGGAAAGAAGCAGGGGCGGCGGATCGCGGTGCTGGGTGACATGCTGGAGCTGGGGGACTGCACCCAGGCGGAGCACTACCGGGTGGGCAGGATCGCCGCGGAGAAAGCGGATTTTGTCTTTGCCTACGGCCCCAATTCCGGGCGCATTATCAGCGGAACCATCACCGGCGGTATGCCGGAGACCCGGGGAAGAGCCTTTACGAACCGGGAGGAGCTGGTCGCGGCGCTGAAACGCACGGCAAAGCCCGGCGACGTGCTGCTGTTCAAGGCCAGCCACGGTATCCATCTGGAACAGGTTATCGATGCGTTCTTAGGCGAAGAGAAGTAACGGAGGAAGAAGTCATGACAAGAATCTTGATTACGGCGGCGGCGGGCTGCATCCTGACCGGCGGCATTGGCTATCTGCTGCTGCCGGTGCTGCGGGCGCTGAAAGCCGGACAGTCCATTCGGGAGATCGGCCCCACATGGCACAACAGCAAGGCCGGCACCCCCATGATGGGCGGACTGATGTTCATTTTCGGGACAATTCTCTGCCTGGTGGGCAATTTTCCCGCCATGAGCGATGATTCCCCGTTTTATGTGCTGGCGCTTGCCCTGTGCTTCGGCCTCATCGGGTTTCTGGACGATTTTACCAAGGTCAAATTCCACCGGAATCTGGGCCTGACGACGCTCCAGAAGGCCATGCTGCAAATGGCGGTATCGGCGCTGTTCCTGTACGCCATGTACCGTTCCGGCTTTATGGATACCCATCTGTACATTCCCTTCATGAATGTGAGCTTCCAGCTGCACCCCATCGTCTATATTTTCTTTGCCATGTTCGTCATGGTGGGGACGGACAACGCGGTGAACCTCACCGACGGTGTGGACGGCCTGTGCGCCAGCATCACCCTGCCTGTGATGATATTCTTTACCGCTGCGGCCGCCGCCATGGGCAAATACGATCTGGCACTGCTGCCCGCGGCTCTGTCGGGCGGACTGGTCGCATACCTCTTTTATAACTGGCATCCCGCTAAGGTCTTCATGGGAGACACCGGCTCGCTGTTCTTAGGCGGCGTGGTGTGCGCCATGGCCTTCGCGCTGGAGATGCCCCTGATTCTGATTCTGATCGGCTTCGTGTATGTCTGTGAAGCCATGTCCGATATTTTGCAGGTCTCCTATTTCAAGGCGACCCACGGCAAGCGCCTGTTCAAGATGGCGCCCATCCACCACCATTTTGAAATGAGCGGCTGGAAGGAAGAAAAGATCGTGCTGGTATTCGCCGGTGTGACGGCAGCCATGTGCGTGCTGGCCTGGTTCGGCATCGCTGGCCTTGTCGGCTGATTACCACTCCTGAAAGGAAGTATCTTATGGCGTCGGAGCGTAACCTCCATGCCAAAGAGAAACGCCGCCCGGGGCTTTCCCGGACGGGGGAAAGCGTCGATTACCCCTTTTTGCTGCTGGTGCTTCTGCTGCTGACGGTGGGACTGGCTATGCTGTACTCGGCAAGCTACGCCCAGAGCGAATACGACACCAGCTACGAAATCTCCACAAAATATCTCCAGAAACAGGCGGTTTGCGCCGCGATCGGTCTTGCCGCCATGTTCTTTTTCAGCCGGATACCCACGGGCGTCTGGTACCGGTTCGCATGGCCGCTGTACGGCGTGAGTATCGCGCTGCTGCTGAGCGTCCTTGTCATCGGCGAGGAGGTCAACGGCGCACGGCGCTGGATCAATCTGGCGGGCATTCAGTTTCAGCCCTCCGAGATCGCGAAATTCACTATGATCCTGTTGTTCGCCCGGCTGACCCGGCTGTACGGGCAGGACGCGAAAACCTTCCGCCACGGCGTTCTGGGCTTCGGTCTGGCGCTGATGGGGATTCTGGTCCCGCTGGCGCTGGAAAAGCACCTGTCGGCCATTATGCTCATGGGCATGGTGGCGGTGGTGATGATGTTCGTGGCGGGCACCCGAACCAGATGGCTTCTGGCCGGGGCGGGGGCTGCCGCCGTGTTCGTGGTCGTCTACATCAGCTTTATGGGCTACGCCGGCGACCGGGTCACCGCGTGGCTCCACCCGGAGCTTGACCCGGGAGACACCGGATACCAGATCTTGCAGTCGCTGTACGCCATCGGCTCTGGCGGGCTGTTCGGGCTGGGCTACGGCAAGTCCCGGCAGAAATATCTGTACCTGCCTTTTCAATATAATGACTATATCTTTGCGGTGATCTGCGAGGAGCTGGGACTGGTGGGGGCAATGGCAATCGTTGCGCTGTTTGCCGTCACCATCCTGCGGGGCTACTGGATCGCGCTGAACGCCCGCGACCGGTTTTCCACCGTCTTTGCGGCGGGGCTGGTGACGCTGATCGCGGTGCAGACCATTCTGAACCTGTGCGTGGTCACAAACCTGCTTCCCTCCACCGGCATTGCGCTGCCGTTCTTTTCCTATGGCGGTACGGCGCTGGCGGTGAATCTGGGGGAAATGGGTATTGTTCTGGGCATTTCCAGAGGGCGAAACCGGAGAAAAATACAGGAGGCATGACCTATGAATCTGATTTTTACCTGCGGCGGCACGGCGGGACACATCAACCCGGCCATCGCGGTTGCCAATATGATGCGGGAACGCCACCCGGACTGCAATATCCTCTTTATCGGCGCAAAGGGGCACATGGAGGAAAAACTGGTGCCGCAGGCGGGGTATGACCTGAAATGTCTGGAAGGCTCCGGCCTCAGCCGGGGAAAGAACCTTGCCGCAGTGAAAAAGAACCTCCACGCAGTGAAATGCGTGCGGGAGGGTGTGAAGGCGTGCAAGAAGATTTTCCGGGAATTCAAGCCCGACGTGGTCATCGGCACCGGCGGCTATGCCAGCTTCCCGGCACTGTACGCCGCCCAGTCCATGGGCATTCCCACCTGCGTCCACGAGAGCAACGCCGTCCCCGGCGTCACCACCCGTCTGGCGGCGAACAAGGCCAGCCGGGTGCTGGTGGCCTTTGAGGAAAGCGTCCGCCACTACAGGCACCCGGAAAAGGTGGAGGTTGTGGGGATGCCTGTGCGCAGAGAGTTCATTTTCGACACCAAAGAGGGCGCGCGGAAGGAGCTGGGCTTGAGCGGCTTCGTGGTCGTTTCTGCTTTCGGCAGTCAGGGCGCAAAGGTCATGAACGAGACCATCGCGGACATGATGCCTCTGGAGCAGGCCGACGGCTTCCCCTTCCACCACATCCACGCCACCGGCAGCTTCGGCAAGGAGTGGATGCCTAAGCGGGTCATGGATAACGGCGTGGACTGGAAAAACTGCCCGGCGCTGGATATCCGGGAGTATATTTACGACATGCCCACTGTCATGGCGGCGGCGGATATCGTCATCGGCCGGGCGGGCAGCGCCACCTGCAATGAGATCGGCGCTTCCGGCACGCCCTGCATTCTCATCCCGTCGCCCAATGTGACGAACAACCATCAGGAAAAGAACGCCCGTGTGCTGGAAGCGGCGGGCGGCGCGGTGGTGGTGCTGGAAAAGGACTGCACGCCCGGGAAGCTGTATGAGCTGATCCGTTCGCTGCTGGCGGACGAAGACCGCCGCAGGGAAATGTCCCGGAAGCTGCACACGATGGTTCGGTTGGATTCCGCGGAACGGATATGTGATATTGTGGAGCAGCTGACCCAAAGCGAAAAATAACCCGCCTTACCCCAGGAGGAACACTATGGATACAACACAGGATAGCCGGGAAAACGCCGGAAAGCGCCGTCCGCAGACAGACGGACAGAAGCGCGCTTCCCAGCGCCCCGGACAAAGCGCCCCGGAGCAGCGCCCCCGCCGCGCAGCGGAACAAAGCGCTCAGGAGCGCCCCCGCCGTCCGGCAGAGCAGGAGACTCAGGAACGCCCGCGCCGCGCACCAGAGCAGAACGCCCCGGAACAGCGCCGCCGCGCAGCGGAACAGAGCACTCAGGAGCGGCCCCGTCGCGCACCAGAGCAAAGCGCACAGGAACGCCCCCGCCGCCCGGTAGAGCAAAGCACGCAGGAGCGTTCTCGCCGTGCAGCAGAACAAACCGCCCCAGAACAGCGCCGCCGTGCGCCAGAGCAAAATGCCCAAGAGCGCCCCCGCCGTGCGCCAGAGCAGAACGCTCAGGAGCGTCCCCGTCGCGCGCCGGAACGGGACGCTCAGAGACGCCCCGTCCGGCAGGAAGAGCCTGACCGCCCGGCCAAAAGGGAAGCCGAGCCCCGGCAAAGAGCCGGAGAAGAAGCCGCAGCACGTCAGCGTGCAAAGCACCCCGCCGATTCCCGGAGGGGCGCACCCCGCCGCAAGCCCGTGGACGATGATGTCCCCAACAGGAAGCGCGCCTACGGAAACAGCAAGCCCAAAAAGAAGTCGGCGCTGACCATGCTTGCCGAGACGCTTATGAGCGCGAAGAACCGCCCGAAGAAGCGCACCTCCCGGCGAACCGAAAGCAGCCGCCCGAAAACGCCCACACCCGCCGTGATCTATACACAGCCCCTGCCCTTCAACCGCGACCGGCTGATCGTCCAGCTGATAACGGTGACGGCGGTGGTTCTGGCCATCGTCATGGGACTGTCGGTGTTCTTCAAGGTGGAGACCATCACGGTCACCGGCGCGGATACCTACAGTGCGTGGGCAGTGCGGGAAGCCTCGGGCATTTCCGAGGGAGACAAGCTCCTGACCTTCAGCAAAATCCGCGCCGCTAGCCAGATTATGGCAAATTTGCCCTATGTCAAGGGCGTGCGGATTGGTATAAAATTGCCGGATACGGTCAATATTATGATCGAAGAGGAGAGCGTGGTCTATGCCATCAAGTCCAGCGACGGACAGTGGTGGATGATGGACTCCGACGGCAGGGTCGTGGAGCAGGCGAATAACGCCAAGGCGGCCACGGCCACGCAGGTTCTGGGCGTCACGCTGGAAGCCCCCACGGTCAACGAAAAGGGCGTCGCCACGGAGATGACCCCTAGTGAGACCAACGAACTGGGAGAGCTGATCCCGGTGTCGACCACCGGTGCCCAGCGCCTGACTGCCGCGCTGCAGATCCTCAAGGCGCTGGAAAACAACGACATCGTGGGCGAAGCCGCCAGCGTGGACGTGACCAGCACCGAGGATATTATCCTCTGGTACGGCACCCGGTATCAGGTCAATCTGGGCGATACATCCCGCCTCGATTACAAGGTTGACTGCATGAACGACGCCATTTTGCAGATGAGCGACTACCAGAGCGGCGTTCTGGACATCAGCTTCACCATCTGGCCGAATCAGGTGGGCTATACGCCTTTCGCATGATGTTATTATTTTGTAAATAATTTGCCGAAATGCCAGATTTTCTATTGACCAAATCGGGTTTTCGGGATAGAATGGGAAAGTACAGATGCAAAATTCAGGCAGCAGCGGCTCCGCCGTGTCTGCGAAAGATACATAGGAGGAAGAGATTATGTCCGAAACTATACAGGATCGCGTTGTGAAAATCAAGGTGATCGGTGTCGGCGGCGCCGGCAACAATGTTATCAACCGCATGATCGATGCCGGTGTAGGCGGCGTGGACTTCGTCGTGGTCAACACCGATAAGCAGGATCTGAATAAATCCGTCTGCAAGAACAAGATCCAGATCGGCGAAAAGCTGACCGGCGGCATGGGCGCAGGCTCCAAGCCCGAGATTGGCAAGAAGTCCGCCGAGGAGTCCCGGGCTGCCATTTCCAAGGCACTGGAAGGCACGGACATGGTCTTTATCACCGCCGGTATGGGCGGCGGCACCGGCACCGGCGCGGCTCCCATCGTGGCTGACCTGGCTCACGAGGCCGGTATCCTCACGGTCGGCGTTGTCACCAAACCCTTCAAGTTCGAGGGCGCGAACCGGATGCGTCAGGCCGAGCAGGGCATCACCGATCTCAGCGGCAAGGTCGATTCTCTGATCATCATTCCCAACGATCGTCTGAAATACGTCACCGACCAGAAGATCACCTTCGCCAACGCCTTCGGCATCGCCGACGATGTGCTGAAGCAGGCTGTGACCTCCATTTCCGAGCTGGTGGGCTTCTGCAAGAACGTCATCATCAATCTGGACTTTGCCGACGTGTCCGCCGTCATGAAGAACGCCGGACGCGCCCACATGGGCGTCGGCACCGCTTCCGGCAGGGAGAAGGCCGAGCAGGCCGCCACGGCCGCCGTTTCCAGCCCGTTGCTGGAGACCTCCATCAATGGCGCTACCGGCGTGCTGGTGAACGTTACCGGCTCCAACGAGATGACGCTGGATGACGTGGAGACCGCTGCCGGAATCGTGCAGGAGGCTGCCAACCCAGACGCCAACATCATCTTCGGCGCTACCATTTCCGACGAATTTCAGGATGAAATGCGCGTGACCGTCATCGCTACCGGCTTTGAGATGAAGCCCGAGAGCTTCGCCCCCAGCGCCGGCGCGGACAAGACCGCCCGCCCCAGCAAGCCCAGCTTTGTCCCCGACGACATTGATACCCCCGTGGCCGCGTCCAAGCAGCCCACCAAGCCGGCGGACATGAGCGACATCGACGAGATTTTCAGCATTTTCAAGCGCTGATAAAATTGGGATAATGTACCGCATCCCGTCCCTTTCGGGACGGGATGTTTGCTGTAGCGGGGAGGAAAGCTATGGGTGCCTATGAAGCGCTGGCGGCCAGCTATGACCGCCTGACGAACGATGTGGACTACGGGGCAATCGTGGCCTTTTATGAGGAAATTCTGAAAAAAGAGGGGTTAAAGCCCCGGACGGCGGTCGATCTTGCCTGCGGCACCGGCTCGGTGTCGGCGATCCTTGCCGGGAAGGGGCTTTCCGTCATCGGCGTGGATATGTCCGAGGAAATGCTCACCGCCGCCCAGCAGAAATGCGCAGACCTCCAAAACCCGCCCCGGTTTGTCCGCCAGAGCCTGCAAAGGCTGTGGCTTCCCAGGGGCGTTGACCTGGCCGTCTGCGCCCTGGACAGCCTGGACTATATTACGAATCCGGAGGACTGCAAAGAGGCCATCCGGCGGGTCTGGAAGGCACTGAACCCCGGCGGAATTTTCATTTTCGACGTGAACACCCCGGAAAAGCTCCGCGCCATGGACGGGCAGGTGTTTCTGGACGAGGACGACGACGTTTACTGCGTCTGGCGTGGCGAATTTGACGAAGAAAGCAATATCTGCTCCTACGGCATGGATTTGTTCCAGCGCCGGGGGGAAACGTGGGTTCGTTCTTTTGAAGAACACAGGGAGTATGCCTATTCTCAGGAGCAGCTGACGGCCTACCTGAAAGCGGCGGGCTTTACCCACATCGCGGTCTACGCCGACCGCCGTTATGAAGCGCCCGTGGCGGGGGAGCAGAGGGTATATTTTAAGGCAAGAAAGGGAAAAATAAAATGAAGGATTACTTAGTCCGGGGCATGAGCATGGACGGCTTTGTGAAGGCCGTAGCCATCCGCTCCACGGAGCTTGTGCGCCGGGGTGCCGAGATTCAGAAAACGTCGCCCAACGCCACTGCGGCCTTTGGACGCTGCCTGACGGCGGCTTCCATGATGGGCAACATGCAGAAGGTGGAGGACGGCTCCATGACGCTGCAGGTGCGGGGCGGCGGCCCCATCGGCACCATCACCGTGGTGTCCGATTCCGTGGGCAATGTCCGGGGCTGCGTCACCGAGCCGCGGGTGCCGCTGGTGGAGAAATACCCGGGAAAGCTGGACGTGGGCGCGACCGTCGGCACTGACGGCACGCTGACGGTCATCCGCGACCTGCAAATGAAGGAGCCGTATATCGGCTCGACCCAGCTGGTCTCCGGCGAGATCGGGGACGACGTGACCGCCTATTTCGCCCAAAGCGAGCAGACGCCCACGGCCTGCGCCCTTGGCGTGCTGGTTGACCGCGACCAGAGCGTAAAGGTGGCAGGTGGTTATCTGCTGCAGCTGCTGCCCGGCGCACCGGACGAAGTGATCGACACGCTGGAAAAGGGCATTTCCCGGGCTGGGGCGGTGACGCCCATGCTGGAAGCGGGCATGACCCCGGAGGACATTCTGGGGCAGGTCTGCGGAAGTCTCGGCGTGGCGTTTCTGGAAACCACCGAGGTGACGTACAAGTGCTACTGCACCCGTGAGCGGGTGGAGCGCGCCCTGATAAGCCTTGGCAGGAAGGAATTGGAGGAGATCCGGCAGGAGGGCAAGACCTTCCCGGTAGAGTGCCAGTTCTGTGACGCGGTTTACAGCTTCACGCCGGAGGATATTGGAAAACTGCTGGAAAAAATTTGATATTCGACGGAAAAATGGTGGGAAACGGTGATTGCCCCTAAGCAAAATTCCATAGAAAAAAACGGAAAAAATGCTTGACAAAAAAGGGGTTTCTGTGTATAATAAACCACGTCGCTGAGGTGAAGAACCGACGGTGGCGTTGTTTGGGAGCATAGCTCAGCTGGGAGAGCACATGCCTTACAAGCATGGGGTCACAGGTTCGAGCCCTGTTGTTCCCACCATTTATCTGGCCCGGTGGTGCAGTCGGTTAGCACGCCAGCCTGTCACGCTGGAGGTCGACGGTTCGAGTCCGTTCCGGGTCGCCAAATAAAAGGCATCTATGGTGCAGTTGAGCAGAAATTTCTGCTCAATATGCCTCTGTAGCTCAGTAGGTAGAGCAGAGGACTGAAAATCCTCGTGTCGTTGGTTCGATTCCGACCGGAGGCACCATTCTACTGGCCCCGGAATCGAAGCAATTCGATTCCGACGGTCGGCACCAGATGCGGGCGTAGCTCATCCGGTAGAGCGCCACCTTGCCAAGGTGGAGGTAGCGAGT
>ENA-UOJO01002177-UOJO01002177.1-human-gut-metagenome-genome-assembly--contig:-P57-NODE-2177-length-21839-cov-8.650569_pt1 | contig 21839 bp, 17 predicted proteins | sample MGYA00242351_ERZ723898 | MGnify/ENA metagenome assembly ERZ723898 | reverse complement strand
CTAGAAACTCTAATTTTCTATATAATTGTCGATTTTTTTGAAATGATTTTCAATCTATCATATTACTTGGCGCTTACCTATAATCCGCAACAACGCAAAAAAGTGGCTCAAAGCCTTTATACTAGGGCTTTGGACCACTTTATTTCTTTTCTAGCTGTCAAAGACAAGAAATATTATACAGTATAGTGATTACGCATGAAATAATCTTCAAATTTTAGTGATTTAAGATTATATATTTTTTATGCGCTTTAATAGTGTATTGGTATACATCATTGTTATGAAAAGATTTGTTCCCTATCCTGACTGGGTCGAAAAGTTCCGTTCTCCTGGTCACACAATCAAAAAACGAAACAAGGTTATAGTCTCTATTCGTGTACATCTAAATATGTGCCTGGTGGTAAACCTAAATGTTGTCCGAGCCCAATATCAGCTATAAACCGTTTTGGGGCATATACCACCCTTTAAAATTCTGGAGATCAAATTCACTTAACCCCATACAAATTAACTACACAAAGATCACCTGGATAAGATTCTACTTTATATGTTTCAATAAACAATTTGATTGTTAATAAAAATTTAGATATTCATGTCATTTTTGATTTAGAAATCGTCTTTCCATATAATCCTTTAATTCCCTTTTATCTTGATCATCTTGGTCCAAACATAATTGATCATATATATCTAAAGCTATTTCGTACAACTCTTTTTCAACTTTCGATACCCTGTGCACACCTTCATCAGCTTTACCAAAGCTTATATCAAACATTCTAAGAACCAACGTGAATACAAAAACAGAAAAAGTAGTTTCAAGTTTAGGGTCATCTACACCCGCATAAATATATACAACCATTCTAAACATAATAAATGTCAAAATTAAATGTATGATTGCTACTTTATAAGTCATATAAAATTGTCTTACTTTAAACTTAATTTTTCTATATAGGTTCACATTTTTAATATGATTTTCATCAGAATATTCTATACTTTTGTATAAAGTTAAAGCACGATTTAGTTTTATTATATATTTACTATTCTTTCCACTATTATAACCTATTGAATCACAACTTATTTCATCTTGTGTTTGAAGGCTCACATTTTCTTTCATAATACAGTTTTTATTTGATATTACGCCTAGTTTTTCAAGTTCTTCACAAGTTACTTTCTTAGATACTTTTTTGTTAGCCATAACATTAACAAAGAGTATACTAATTACCACATATAATACAAAAGAAAGGATAAAAACATAAATAGTTATTTGTATAGTATTTAAATCACCTTTATCAACTCCCATGCCTAAAAAATTACCAATTATAAAAAGAAGCAGTGCCCAATTATTAGAATAAACCTCGAGGAAACTTTCTTTAAGTTCACTTTCATCATATTCTAAAATATCATCTAAAGTGACTTTCAAAGATAATCCTCTAAAAAACTCCTTAACAATAACATTTCTCCCTTTGAAAACATTTCTAAAAAGCAAAAACGAAGCAACAATTTGCATAGATAAAGCAAAAATATAACCAACCTCATTTAAATTAATTAACTTAAAAATCATAATTATAGAACTCTCCTTTTTTTACCTGTCATTTACACCTTACAATCACCCTATACTGCATATCCAACGTACAAGTATATAGAGTTAATGGCCATTTACCATTTGTTACAGCCTCAACACTATTTGGTTTAAGAGCCTCTATCGCATCCACTCCATATTCAAAACTATTTCCATTCACATCTGTAAAAATGATTTTATCACCATTATGCAAAGTATTTAACCTACCAAAATGAAACCAATAATTATGAGCTGCAATTACCATATTATTCTTATAAATACTTCCATAATACCTACAAGGAAGTTTCTTCATATATTCATAGCTAAATGTACTTGTTACACAAAGCTTCAAATTCAAACTAGGAATTTCAAGAATACCAACACAAGGTATTCCATCCACTTTTTCTTCAGGCATTTCCATATCTGGATTTAATACGTAGTCTGGTACTATTCCAGAAGAAGCCTTTACAGGATGATACTCACTCATCATATGTTTTGAAACATAATAAGAACGCAACGAATCATAGACATTATAAGAACATAAAGATAACGATAGAATTATACAAACAATACCTATACAATATATGATTCTTCCTGTTTTATTTCTCATTACGCAACAGGCGTCCTAAGCCAAATAAAACAAGTCCAACAAACAATAAAACAGGAACTGGCCACCACAACTGTCCCGTTAAAGCTAGCTCATCATCCTTTTTCTCTTCCTTCTTATCCGTATAACTATCCGTATTTGTTAAAACAACACTATCCTTTTCACGAGTACAACTCTCCTTATAACCAGAAGGAACACTTGTTTCCATGACACGATATGTATATAAAGTAGAAAGATTATTCCAAGTAGTTGACCATTGATTATCTGAATTTAATACCACTCTATCCACCACTATACCATCTGACCTTAATAAACAAACCTCAATCGATTTAGGACGAGACTTCTTATTATCCTTCTTCCATACCTTTAATACATGAATACGACTCGCCTTATTACTAGTCTCATACTTTAAATCCACACTCAAATCCCCACTTAAAGAAATTAAGGATACTTGTGGCATATAAAATACACCATTCGATTCAACTTCTTTTCCAACCACCAAATAAATACCGGATTCTAGACCCGAAAAACTAGCCTTACCAGAAGAGTCAGAAGTAACACAAGCATCTGCTTCTATTCCATCCATTAAAATACGATTCTCTAATGCATTGGCAGCCCCTTGTACATCTTGTTTTAAATCAATGGAATAATGAGAAAATGCATCAACTAAATTATAATTCACATCCGCCACACGATATAAAGAAACCTGCATATTTGATACTGGACAAGAAACATCCAAATTCATCCAATCACTTTTTGCGAATAGAGTTGTAGGTAAAAGACAACACAATAACGAAATGAATATGAAATAAATTCCTTTTTTCATCACCTACACTCCCTTCCTTTTCATTCGATATACAACATATCCAATACCATACAAAATCAAACCAATAACACTAGCAACAACCAAAGGATTCACCTTCGCAGCATCTGCCGTTAAATTCTTCTCATCCATCATATTCTCTACACGATGGCCACGAACTAATAATCGATGTGTATTAATACCATAAGGCGTACAAGTAAATAAAGTACATAAATCCTTACCTTCTTCAATTTCTAATAAACCATAATCATTCGGTTCAACAATCGCAATATTATCCACCTGATACGCAAGCACCTTATCATATACATGTAAATAAAAATAATCGCCCTTTTTAAGCTTATCCAAATCCGTAAATAACTTCGCACTCGGAAGACCTCTATGAGATGAAATAACACAATGCGTACTAGCACCACCTACAGGAAGACTCGAACCCTCTAAATGACCAACACCTATCTGCAATACAGACTCATCTACCGTATGATAAATCGCAAACTTTACCTGAATCTTAGGAATCGTAACATACCCCATCATACCCGTACCATCTGCATTTAATAGACTCTTATATTCACTAAGCTCAGAATCACTTGGAGTAAATCGACCACCATTATTTATTAACCCAGCATTATATTCAACAGCCCGATCAATCTCAGCCTGCTTCTCTTTTTGATCCATCTTAGCCAAAGCATCCGAATAATTTGCCACAACACGACTTTGATGCAAAGAATTCCAATAATTACTAACAGTAGGATACAATAACAACGATAAGCCAGTCACAAAAACAAGTATCGCAATTATAGTTGAAATATGTTTCTTCATCTTACAATCCATTCCCCTAACAACAAAAACTAATCATTAAACTTTCTATATAATACAAACGAAACAAGCACAAATACAAAACCAATTAAATAAATAGACCATGTTCCAACACTACCTGTAGAAGGTAATATACTACCACTCCGATTTTGAACTTCAACCTCAACCTCAGCCTTACCCATATTCATACCATAAAACACCAGCAAAGACTGACCCATAATTTCATTTGAAGAACCAACAACAGGATTCACCACAATACTAACAACATCACTCAATTTATTGTATCCCCTAGGAGCTTGAACCTCCCTAAGAAAATACCTTCCAGACTTCAAACCAGAAAGAACAAAGCGACCACTGCGATCCGTCTTTATAAGACCCTGACCCAAATCAGACTTTTGAAACACATTAGAATCCTTTGTTTCATAAAACGAATACAATTCACATCATTCAATGCATCCACTTCACTTGTATACAAACTAAACTCAGCACCCTCAAGCCCAACTCTATTCACCGAACACTTAAACACTGGAATACTCAATACACCAACATTCACCTTATCCGATAATGACACAAGATGATAACCATATTTCAAACTAGCCACATTCGTATTATTAGTACATGCATCCTTATTAACAATGGCACTATACGAAATTCTTATATCACAATCCATACAATGATTTTCTAAAATTCTATAACCATCAAAAGTAAATAAAACCTCAAATCCATTTCCTAAATCCAATACACTATAATGCTCATTTTCATTTAAATCTATAATCAAATTATCATTAACCAAAGAAACAACAATTGAATCCAAATTTAACGATAACCCCTTCTCCATCACATCCGTAAGTTCAAGATTTTCAGCACCTTTAAAATTCCTTATAACACTCGTAAAATACACCACATCACCAATACCAGCCGTAGCATACTTTCCCAAAGAATCCGTACCATCCATCTTCACATACTTCGATAAAGTAGGCTTTTCATTCTTCTCTTCAACACGAACCACATAATTCGTAGTAGTCAAGCCACAAAGAACACCTACACTTGAATCCACTAAATAATAACCCAAATCTAAATCTTTAAACTCAACAACATTTCCAACTGCCCGTTGACTTTTTTTCGTAATATTCTCATGAGATTTCGCATAAGCCAATGCCCTTTGAGCAACCAAATCCATACTCTGCTCATCCCCAACAAAAGCTACACCACCATTCGAATTCACATCAAAATAGAAACGACCATCATCAGAATCAAAGAATTCATCCCACTCAGAAGAAGAAATCTTATAAGAATAGTTATCCCCATCAAAGCTTTCCAAATCTAGCATCTTATAAATCGTATACATCTCACCATCAATCGCATTATCAATAATAATCGATCCACCCATATCATTTGCGCTTACACTATCACATAACACAAACACAAAAACAAATAAGACGACTACAATTTCCCTGATCCGTTTCATATCCTTTATCCTTTTTATTCAACAACAGTAAGAACAGGACTGTAACAAACATTCGCTACAATCCTCTTTTTACTGTTGTTAAGAGAATGTAGAACACTCCCTCAACAACGTAAATTCATTCAATTCAATTATTTAGCTTTCGCTCTTTTTTTGTTAGCCAAAACAAATCCAGAACCTAGTACTAATGCACCACCAATCAAATAAATTAGTGTTGTACCCATACCACCAGTAGAAGGTAGGATTGAACCAGTATTATTTTTTACATTAATTACATTTGTTTCAGAAGTGCCTTGTAACAATTTAACAAATGTAGCTCCATCAACTCCATCTTTTGTAAAAGTTACTTTAATTTTATCTGTTAATTTATTATACCCTTTAGGTGCTTCTGTTTCTTCAAGATAGTATGTACCTAGATTTAGACCAGTTATATTAAATCTACCGTTTTCATTAGTTTTAATATTCGTTACTTTATCTTTATTGCTATCTCCTTCAATAAATCTACGATAAGTTGGAACTCCATCTATGTCATCAGTTTGAATTAATTCAATTTGAGTAACACCATCTTTGGCATACAATGCAAATTGTGCATCTGCAAGTGGTTTATTTGCCCCTGTATATTTAAATACAGGTACACCAAATGTATATGTACTTGTTTCTGAATCATTAGACTTAGTATTATTACCATATGTTAACCAAGTTTTATTTTTATTTGGATTTATGAGATTAGTGAATGTAATAGCAGCATCTTTTGTTAAAGTAGCAGTATATTGAACAGATATCTCATAATCATAATTTTCTAATTCTTCTAAAAAATCTTTTTTAAAAGAAAGTGTAAATCCATTTGTAGTTTTATTAAAAGTATACTCTTCATCTTGTCTCAAATCTTTATGAAATGTATTTTCAGCATTACTAGCCTGTATTAAGAATCTTGGGGATGTGGGTGATAAACTTTCATACGTATTTTCTTTTAAAACCAACCCAGGTGACATTTCATCGTGCAAAACTAAATTTTTTACACCCTTTGTCACATAAACTTTCGTTAGGAATGCTACAGTTTCACCAATGTCAGCATAATTACTAGAAGCATAATCATGTCCATCGTACACAGTCTTTTCAACTGATGGTACGCCATTCTTTTCATTAATTTCAACATTAGAGTTTGTAGTAGTTAAACCACAAAGTGCACCAACACTTGATTCAACTAAATAATAACCTAAAGGTAAGTTTCTAAATGAAATCGTTCCATCTGTAACAGGAGTTTGTTCTTCCTCTGCTTGAATTGATGCATTTGTAACAAAATCTAATGCAGCTTTCGCAATTTCTTCACCATCAGTAGTTTTTGCAGTAACATATGTTTCGTCAGTTACATCAAAGAATTTTTTTCCTTTTTCTCCTGTATTGTCATCAACAAACTTTTTCCATTCAGTTATGTTTTTTCCAGTTTGTTTATATGTATATGAATAATTTCCTTTATCAGGTTTCCCTTCTGGGTAGTTATAACTATCCAAATCCAAAATTCTATAAATTTTGTAAGTTTCACCTTTTTTGGCATTGTTGATTGTAATACTACCTTGTAATGTTTCTGCTTTTGCGTTTGTGCTTAATGAGAATACCATCATGAACGCAAACATAATGGCTGCAATCTTTTTAATTAATTTCATTTCTTTCTCCTACTTTCTTTTTCTCTTTTTTTTATCTATAATTGACAGGCTTATCAAGCCTACAGCCACTAGGGCTGTCCCTGACATCCTGTAAATCAGGTTTCCAGTACCACCCGTTGAAGGTAGTATTTTTGTACGGCTTTTGTTTGTCACAGTAACCGTATCACCGACCTTTGCGGCATTTGCAATATTTGTAGCTTCTGAGTTGCTTTCATAAACCACTTTATATTGCATTGAATTTATTGTAGCTTCATCATCAGAAGCTTTAATCGGTTCGCCCTTTTGATCTAATTCGAAAACATAATATGTTCCTTTTAGATTATCTGGATTTTTAAATTTTGCTGACTTAACAACTGTATCACCAGGTTCATACTTAATATATGTAGTATCTAATGGTTTTTCTGTACTTTGAGGATTAGGATTATCATACAATCCAAAGTTATAAGTACCACTCACTGGTCTTTTATCAGTTTCAGCAGCATTGTTTGTAAATTGCTTTTTAACCGTAATACCCTCTTGCGTGTTATAAACTACAAGATTGAATTTCTGAGGTGAATCTACAATTTTATATCTAATCCTATCGTGATTGTTAAAATAATCTATACATTGCTGCACATATGTTGGATTAACACCATCCTTTTTTTCCACATATATAATGTAATAAGAATACTTATTTTCTACATACCCATCTGGTGTGTCAGTTTCCTTTACTTCATAAATCCTATTGGAATGTGTAATAAATGAAGAGTCAACTTTGTAAATTCCATTATCATCTGTTTTGCCACTTATACTCCCTTTTGATGATACACGTTCAATCGCTTCACCATTTAATTCACATTCATAGACATCAAACTTTACATCTTTAATAGGTTCTAATTTATTTTCATCCATTTTTGTGATAGTCAATTGCGGATTTTCTTCACCTTCTGTACTTCCACCTGCAGCTAAACGATATTTAAAACCTTTAATCACATCATTCTCTCCACCATTTTCAGAATATGATTTCCAAAATACTTTGTTAGATAAATTTACTGGTGTACCTGGAGCTGCTTTTACCGTCACGCTATATGTAATAAGCACTTTCTTTCCATTTGGAATAGAAATCTCTAAAGTATTTGTTTTAGGATCATATGATTTGTCATCAATATGTACTTCGTTTCCATTTTCTTCCTTAGCTTTGATTGTTGTAGGATCTAATTCTAAGTTTTCATCTAATTTATCCACTAAAGTAAGCTTATTTCCATCATTCAAAGGAAGTGTTTGTCCTAATGCATTTGCGGTAATTGTATATTTAATAGTTTGTGATGTATTATTTTCTACAAGCTCTCTATTAAAATTATCGCTTTTAGATAAATTATCTCTTTTAGACATTGTTGCCTCATTACTAGCCGTATCAATTATTATTTGTCCATCTGTACTAAGAAGGGTTACCTTATTCGTAAAACTTTTTTCTTCTCCTCCTAACAAAACCTTATCATCCGTTACTCGACAAACAACTTGTACATCAACTGCATATTTGTCGCCACCTCTTCCAGCTTCAAATTCACCCAGTTGAATCATAGCTTGATTTTTATTTTTGTTGTAATAATAAATCGTTGTTTCTGAATTTCCATTATCATTGGTTGAGTCATTACTATTTAGTTTCCATTCATCACCTAAACCAACTATTTTCTGTGATGTTACTTTTCCAGCCTTATCCGCATGCCATTTAACACGAATATACGATAGTTCCATACCATCAGGAATATCTTCTAATACACGATAATTTCCTTTTAAATCACCTGCAAGATTTACCTTAAATGCCCATGAAATAAATGCACCTTTACTATTCGTTTTATTTAATAAATCTGTACAAATTTTAGATCCTGGATTATCTTTATCATGATCTGCTTGAATAGTAGTTACCGTTTTACCATCATACGTAAATGTTTGACCTAACTCTTTAAGTATGTTTGGACCTCCATAAAGTATTTGACTTGCAGAATTGTATTCTTTAAAAGACTGTTCTGAAATATCCTTCATTAAGGCTACATTTCTATAAGTAAACTCAGCTCTATAAACACTAGGCAAACTTTGTGGTTCAGTCATTATCACAATATAAAGTTTTTCGTCATTATTTAATGAAATCGTTTCTTTTGCCGTTAATGTCAATTCACTATAATTATTTGTTCCAGTAAAACCCTTATTGTTGTCAAATTTTTTATCAAATGATTTTGATTTATCCACTAATCCCGTGTTTGAATTTTTAAATTTCTCAAAACTAGTATAGGAATTTATATTATTAGCTGGCTTACCCTGATAAATACCTGCGACCGAATCACTATGCAAGAAGGAATCTGTTAAACCTTTATCTTTTGAAATCGCATCTCGAATCTGAGTACCCTCTCGAATAGCTGTACCATTTACTTCAATCACCCAATATAGCTTTCCATTCGTATAAGAAGTCGCATTCTCTTGTGGCTTTTCATAATACCAAGCACTCTTTTTCACACTCAAAGAATAATGACCATTTACTTGAACTGTTTGCGAGGAGCCAACATTATTAAATGTAAAAGTTTTATCTCCCTTTACATCATCACTTAATGAGAACGTATTTTTTACTTCAACATTTCCAACTTCACTTAAATCTTTCGTTTGCGCATAATACTCAAAACGATAACCATGGTTATTGTTTGTCCAGCCAATTTGAGACAACTTTAACTCAAATGAAGTCTCATTATCAATCTTCACCCACTTTGGTTTTTGATCCACATATTCATTCGAAGTTGCATCATATTTATAAGGCGTTATCTTTACATATCCAACATAATGCATAACATTGGAACTCAATACATCCTTTAAAGTAGCTTCAGTTACATCAAATTGATTCATTGTCTGATTTACATTCACTGTATAGTGATAGCTTCCAGCTGGAACGTTAAATGAATTAACAGAACTATCTTTTTCATAATTACCATTCTTTTTTACATAGATATCTGAACCACTCATGTTAATTGTTTGGACTTGACTCGTTACTGTAGCTTCTTTTGTCTTTTCAACCCAAGTGTATTCATTCAGCTCTAATTGATCATAAACTCTATTTAATATATCATTATCAAATTCTTTTGCGTTATCTGCATTCGCTATATAACGATTTTTAATTGTTACGTTATTCGACTGCATGGCTGCATATACTTCCGGTTTTACCTTTAACTTATATGTAACATAATAAGAATCACCAGGATATACCGTAAAAGGATTAGAATCTGATTCCCTTATTCTAAATCGTTTTGGATTTCCATCACTATCTGACCAATCCGCTTTATAATTCGTTCCATTTGTTTCCCACTCAACCTTATAATTTGATGGATCTACCAATGTATCCTTACCATCTTTAATTTGATGTAATTCTACAGTATCTCGTTCATAAGAAATATATGGAAGCATTTTGTTGTCTGTCGTAAACATATCACCATAATTTAAATAATCATAGAATATAAAGTTCTTTAACGGATAATTACTAGATGAGTTTAATGTAAATTCCAATTTATATTGAACGATATAATTTCCATCATCATCCTTTGTGTATTCCTTAATATGAGTCTTTGACATATCATAAGAAATATTTGGAGTAAATGTTATTTCATATTCTCCCTTCGGATAAGTCTTACCATTTTCTTTTTTTGTATAAGCGGAAGCTTTATTTGTGATAGATTGTTTGTTTAAATTTTTATCATCACTTAACTTAACAAAATACGTTAATTTACGACTTTCATTTGGCTTCAATTCACTTATTGACCATACTAAACTTCCAGGCTAATTTATACTTGAACTATCTGTAACTTGTTTTGGAATCTCATTATCAGAAGTTTGCATATCTGTTAGATATATTTTTCCGGCAACATTTGATTTTGTTCTTCCTTCATACGGCTTTTGCCCATCAGGAGAAGTTGTAAGATCTTGCGGTGTATTTGAAATATCACCCATATAAGAAACAAGTTGACTATTATTTGTAAACTTATCAACTACATATACATTTTTACTTCCATCTTGTCCAGCAGTAACTGTAATTGTGTATTGAATATAATCACTCTTAGAATCTGGCTTAGAACATTGTTTTGTAACTTTAACATCACCAAATTTTTCTAAATAATCTTGACGATAATCTAAAGTAATTTTTCCATTTGGCGTTTTAAGACTTGTCGTTCCATCATTTTTGTTTAATTGACTTAAATCAACTTCTCCTTCCACAAAGAAGTCTCCTTTAAGTGTGGTATTCGTACCCGAATTTATATACTCTTCAGTATAAGTTATGACCACTTTTCCATTCTTAACACGAATGGTCGCAATATCAGTAGTACCGCTACTATCTTTAATTGTTGTCTCCTTGTCGCCTGTCATACGGAAAAATTCAGGAAGTGTATAACTAAAAGATCTTCCATACTTAGAATTTAATTCACTCGCAATAATATCCTTGAATTTCACCGTGATTTTTAAAAAATTTGAATTTGGTGTTAATGTACCGTTTGAAATACCTGACTTACTTTTATCATCAGTTATCACTATAGAATCAATCTTACCCACACTATTATTTAAATCAAACGGTTCTGTTGTAGTTTCTGTTGTAGTTTCTGTAGTCGTTGTTGTTTTGTTATTTACTTGTTCATCATTGTTTAATGTTCCTGACTCATCCTTGACAACGGTACTTTCTTCTTGTTCATTTGCTTCATTTGCTTCATTGACTTCTTCTTGTTTAGTACAATCATCCGTATGTGTATGTTCTTCCTTTTCGCAAATCAATTCATTGTTTTCATCATAACACTCAGCCGTATGCGTATGCTCTTCCTTATCACAAGCTAATGTTTGAGCAGGTAAAGATAGTGCATAAACAGTACATACAACCACAATACACGAAAGTGCTATCATGATCTTTTTCCATTTTTTTAAGTGCGCTTTGTCTTCTAATAAACGCCTTAAATACTCCTGCACAATCTCACCTACTTTCTATTACTTTACAATTCCAATTTTATTTAAAGGCCAAACCGAAAATAAGACTTTACCCTCAATTTGTTCTTTTGAAATATCCCCTATTACAGCACTTCTTGAATCAATCGAACTCTCTCGATTATCACCCATACAAAACCATCGAGACTCTTCTACTTGATGTGGAAAGTCTATGTCTGTATTTCCAAGTGACTCACTATCCAAATAGGATTCTGAAATAGCCTTGCCATCCACAAACACCTTTCCATTCACATCTATATCCACCTTTTGACCAGGACTAGCTATAACACGCTTTACCAATAACTTATTTCCCTGCCAAAATGCTACAACATCACCCGACTTTAATTTTTTAGTTTTTATAGACACTACAATCTGACCATTCTCTAAAGTCGGATCCATACTCGAACCATAAATCTTTAGTACTGGCATCCAAAGTGTTGCGACCAACACAGAAATAGCAGCCACGACAACAAGTATACTCAATGTCTTCTGTACTTTTTTTAAATATCTTTCTCTCTCTTTTAAACGACTAAGCTCTTCCTTGACTTCATCATTCGATACAAGATCACTATCCGTCTGCATCTTATCAATCAAGTCAATCAATTCTTTTCGTTTTAAATGTCTTAAATCTTTCTTATCCATATCCCTATCCACACATTAAGATTATATTAAGATGAACATACATCATCTTTTGTTAATTAGTTGATATATGCATTTCAACTTTATCTTAAACAAATCTAACTTTAATGTTATAAAAACTTTCATACAAGTAAAATTTTCCGCTTCGTATTTTACATAAACGTAAAATCGATTGCAAGCGCTTTTTTTGAAATATTTTAAATGGTTATATTTATTTCAATTAAAGCGTCTTAATCCCACGTATTTAGTGCATTTTAAGTACTTTTGGTTATATGTCAGATTTTTAAAAAAATAAATGAAAATAAAAAATACAAACAACACTACTAATTTGTTCAAACAAATTAAAATACTATTGATTTCTCATAACATATAACCACAGCTATATTCACTGCTTACAATCTTAACATTGTATAAAAGAATCTTTATACAATATTAATATCACTTAACAAACCCATTTTTAATCCTCTTAGTACTATTTCTTAGATAAACATAAAGTTATATAAGCACATATTTCATATTCTAAAATTGTTCTAATTAAATTCTAAAAATCGCTTAATGAGTTGTAATAATTTTACATTATATCGTATGCGCTTACAACAACGTTCTCTAAGTAATTTTATATCTAAATTAGCTTTGAATCCGTTCATTTATGCTTTATATAAAGTGTTTTATGTATATTAACAAGTCTACCCCCACCGCTTAAAATCAACTAATTTGAGGAAATAAATTACTAATGTATGCCAATCAATGAAAATAATAAGATTACAAGTGATGATGTAAAAACTATGTGAATCTCTCGATTTCAAGCAATTGGTTATATACAAGCAAAAGAAGATGTCATTCCATTTATCAAAGATATTCGTGTTCTTAACATATGGTTAAAAGAATTCTTCATCTCTATAACAAACAATTTAATAAGCAATGAATCATAAACTATATAGTATATTTTTTATTTTGTAAGTACCCATCTGACACACCTAGAAAATTTCAAGATCTCCAACCATGGCATATTGGTCCACAAAATCACGAATCATTTTTTTAGTGGCTACTTCATACTGTGTAATATAATCCTTGATCTTATTCATGATGAATCTGCGCTTTCTGTGATTAAATCTATACTCGTATTCGCAATAATACAGAGGCAACATCCTTTTTGATACTCCATGATATACATGTAATAAATTACATGGTGAATCTATCTACTGCCATAACAAATATGAAGTTTTAGTTAAAAAAATTAATTGGTTCAGAAGAACTGATGAAAAGAATAAAAAAATATCTGGCCCTCATAAGACCAGATAAAAAATATCAGCGTAATATGAAAGTTCTGTTAAATACAAAAACATCATATTTTTAACTGCAATACGATTAAAAGCCTGGATATAAAATTGTATCCAGGCTTAACTTAATGGCATTTATTTTTAACTACTCTATAAATTGCTTTAAATAGTCCATATCTAAAACAATAATTCGATTATTTTTAACTTGAATGATATGCTTTTCTTTTAAACCACGAATCACTTGATTCACACTATTACGTGTTGTAATCCCACAATAATTCGCAATATCCTCATTTGTGACCTGCAAATCAATAAATATACCCTTTTGTGTTTGAATGCCTAATAAACTTGCCAAACGATATAACCAAGAACATACCGCACCTGCCTTTGAATTCATGATCATCGCATGTTCTCTTGTGAAGGCTAGTTTGAATCGATTGCGATAATATGTATTTACATAATTTTGAAGATTCGCATCTTCTTTAACTTGCTTATAGAATTCTTATTTTGAAATACAATACAATTCAGCTTGTTCACTCTCAATACGAATCTTTGGAAGACAATTTCTAAATTGTGTCAAACAATCACAATACAAACTCACCACATCCGGACCTTGTAGATAGGTAATATTAAATTCACGCTCATCTTGCATGATCAAACTCACTTTAACAATACCCTTCTTTAAAACATACATATTACTATCATTCAAATCTAAACATGTATGTCGATCTTTTATAAGTATAGAAACCTTTTCTTTTTCTAAATATTGTATGACACTATCACAACACATCTTACTCACCCCTGTTATCATGTTCATTGTATCATATTGTGGTGCAAATGTTATAACTTTGTCTATTTAAACATTTAGTGATATAATACTCATTGCTGGGTTGCTTGTAATTTGCATATCCAGTTTCCTAAATAAGAGTTGAACTAAGCCCCCCACAAACTTATGTTCAACTCTTTTTCTATAATTAAAACGGGCATTTTAACTGCCCGCTTTCTCTTTTAATATCTCTATAATTTGACTTTGAAGCTTTTCCATATCAATTGGTTTAGAAATATATCCATCCATTCCCGCTTTAAGTGCTTGCTTTTTATCTTCATCAAACGCATTCGCACTCATCGCAATAATTGGAATCGTATTCTTTTCTGGAATCGACCTGATTTTTTGGGTAGCTAAATACCCATTCATATTTGGCATTTGAATATCCATTAAAATAAAATCATACGTACCAACCGGATTTTGAATCACTTTACTAACACATTCTAAACCATCTCTTGCCAAGTCTACATGTAAGCCACAATCCTCTAATATAATCTTCGCAAATTCTGCATTCAATTCATTATCTTCTGCTAGTAATACATGTTTACCTTCTAACGAATGCTTAGAATCAACAAGATCCTCTTGTTTCACTTTATCTTTTTCTTTATTTCCAAGCTTATGATCGATTGTAATTGTAAAAGTACTGCCCTTACCAAGCTTACTTTCAACATCAATCGTACCACCCATCATATCTACTAGTTTTTTTACGATAGGCATACCAAGCCCTGTACCAATAATGTCACCTGTTGCTTCACGCGTAAAAGGATCAAATAGGGTTGGAATAAAGCTCTCACTCATTCCAATACCCGTATCTATAATTTGAATTTGGTATGTACCATAACCCTCTTTTGAACACTCAAATTCCTTTATATCCACTGTGACATGACCACCATTTGGTGTATATTTAATGGCATTGCCAATCAAATTCACCAAGATTTCCTTCACCTTCGTACTATCACACAATACTTGTTTATGTTTTATATCCATTTTTGTATCGAATACAATCTCTTTTTCTTTGGCCATAGCACCAAAGACATTCGATACTTCTTCAACCATATCCACAATGGACTCACTACTTTCAACTAACACACTCTTACCACTTTCAATACGAGCCATATTCAATACATCATTAATAATGGAAAGTAATAAATTCCCCGACTGCTCGATCTTCTTTTGATAATCCACCAAAACAGGATCTGAAAGCTTTTTTTTCATCAATTGATTATATCCAAGAATTACATTCATAGGCGTACGAATATCGTGCGACATATTATTTAAGAAATTTGTCTTGGCCTTACTTGCATTTTCAGCTTGAATATAAGCCTTTCTTAACTGTTCCTTTTGAAGACGCTCCTTCTTAATCAAATCATCAATATCTCTTGTACCAATCACAACCGCTCTTGTACGATCCTTTTTCTTTACATAAGAAACACGAGCCTGATAATATAAAACACCCTCATCCGACATATATTCATAGGTAAAAGAATAATCTTCATTGGTCGATTTCAGTTTTTCAAAGGAAAGTTCTTCTAAAAAATTTTCTCTTGAAGCATCCGAAACCAAATCTTTGGCATAAGCCGGTAACAATTCAGTCCAACGATCATGATAAGACCGACAAAAATCCGCAATACGCTTACCATTACTACCCGCTTCACGATACGAATAAATTTGACCATTCTCCAAATCCACAAGAAGTACAGAAAAATAATCTTTACTAATCCCTTCAATAATTTCTCTTTGAAGTTCTAAAACATTTTCCTTTTTACGAACCTCATCCATAGGACGAAATCCCATCACAAAACGAAAATGGTGTTTTTCATCATATAGACGAATTGCTCTTGCGTATAAAGATTCATATCCATTGGAATTTGGATAAATCTGATACTGCAATTCCACCGTCTCATTTTTAAGAAGTGCATTCATAAAAGGAACAGGAGATAAAATATCCATGAAGTCTTTACACGATTCTTTTACTAACACACGATCATAGAAATCACGTAAACAACGTGTATAATTCATCTTATCCTCATCAAAAAAATCATCAAGCCCACCATGATCATACATATGCCCATCATGCTTAACGACAACCACAACATTCTCCATCAAATCACCCATGACAACCGTTGAATATTCCATTGTCAGTGCCGTAAGCATTTGGTTACGCTCCTCTGCCCTTTTTTCTTTATCCAACATAAAACTTGTAACGTCCGTAATATTTCCCTGAAAGAAAGGCGCAGAGTCCTGTTTTAAAGCTGAAAAAGAATCCGATACCCAATGATACCCATCCTTACCTTTCAAACGAAAAATTACATTCTGACAAGAACCAACCTTATATGGATTCTTTAAAGAATCTCTATTCTTTTCTAGACGACTTCTATCTTCAGGATGTAACATATTCACTAACTTATTATCAAATTCCGTTTCAATTTCTTTTTGCGTCCAATGTAAAGTATTTAAAAAATCATCGCTCATAAACAAAAAAGGATATCCCTCTTTATTAGAACACCTATAGTATCCTTTAAGCAACCTATATACTTCATCCAACTCCATATTATTCTTCTTTTGACGCTTAAAAAATTTCATATTATACCCCGAATTTCATGTAAACCCTTACAAGTATAATAACAACACAAACTTCATTTGTCACGATAAAATAAAGAAATAATTACACGGTTATATTTCATGTTTTATTTGTATATTATTTAATCATTTTTAATGCATTTAAAATACTTTTAGTTATATTTTACTATTGCACACATTTTAAGCTATGTTATAATTTATCCGTTAGATAAAAATTAAAGAAGCCCAATCTTTTACATCTAACACATTTCGACATGAGGACTAGCCCTTCCCAAAAACTAAACATAGCTAGTTCTCCATTTTTTTATTTTAAGATGTTATAATGAAATTGGCTGAGTACTAATCCTTGGCTTGTAACCAACTTAAGCTGACAAAACCCACATATTTGTCAGCTTTTTATATAAACGAGCTTATCATAAATCAATTTATCATATATAAATATACAAATTCAAAACAATACTTCTGCTTTACATAATCCACTTCAGAAACAAATACACCATATGGACGTACATAATAGACAAGATCCCCTATATAAAATTTTTACACACTTTAGCACTTAATCAATACAATTGATTTCAACAATAATCCCTTTAATTCTACCTGTTTGTTATGAAGCTTCACCACCTTGACGACATAATAAAAGCACCAATCAACTCATGACTGATGCTTACATGATCATATATCCAGTTTTTTAAGAATTTCATCCAAATTCCGTTTACCATATACAATACGAAGAATGTATATTATATTTTCTCCTACATCTAGAAGATAGTACTTGATACAATTTCCAACCAATTTCTTTCGCACATTTTCAATTTGTAAAAATTCATTGTCAACAAGAGAACCACTTTCAGGAAAAGCTCTTGCTTCTTCAATAGTATCCTGCAACTTATCTACGAAGTCGGATGCAGCCTGTGGATTTGCAAGATCAACTGTAATATACGAGACAATCCCATCTAAATCAGATTCCGCTCTTTTGGTCAATCTATATTCGAATTTAGATGCCATACTTGCTCCTAATATTAGAAATTGCAGTGTCTCCATCTACAGTATTTCCAGATTTTGCATCTTCTAAACCATCCAAGATTGATTTTGCTTCATCCATCTTTCTCATTGTTTTTTCATAATACTCGATGTCCATAACAACCAATCTTCCATATCCATTCTTGGTTACGAACACAGGACCATTTTCTTCTGCACAGCGACGTTCATCTTCAACCGTATTTTTCAAATCACGCATTGGAATAATCTGCATACCTTTCAATCATTTCCTGCAACGTCGTTTGACGCACTCTTTTCTGTTTTAACTTAACTTGTGTCTCAAACAACTGCTTATTTCCTATAATATACAATTGTTTTTTAGCACGAGAAATTGCTGTATACAATAAACGTTTCTCCAACATATTTTTCGCATTCACATCCACTATACAAAATACACTCTGATATTCATTCCCTTGCGATTTATGTACACTAATACACCACGCATGCTTTAGGTAATATAGAAAATCCGTAGAGAAGTCAACCACATTGTTTGTGAAATCAACTGAGATTACATTTCGTTTCGTATCAATCTCAAGAATCGTACCAATATCACCATTATAGACATCATCATCCGGAAGATTCTTCAACAACATGACCTTATCATTCTCTCTAAAAATCGTTGTTCCAACCTTCATCTGATTCTTTTGCGGACTCTTTGGATTAAACAAGACCTGCATCTGACGATTGATCTCATCAATACCAGCTGCTCCCTTATACATAGGCGCTAAGATCTGCATTGAATCTAGATCCATATCCTTTACATAATCAATAAGCGCATCCATGATTTTTGGTGTCGTTCGCTCAATAAACTCTACCCCATCCTCATAATGACAAGTTGTTTCTTCACGAATCTCTTTCGCTAAAGTTACAATACCAGAACCATTTGATTGTCTAAAAATCTTCTTTAAATGCACAGTATCAATCACATTGGATTTGATTAAATCCTCCAAGACCTTGCCTGGACCAACACTCTCTAACTGATCTTCATCCCCAATCAAAAGAATTCGACAACGATTTGGCAAAGCCTTTAATAATTGGGCAAACAAATGCGTATCCACCATACTAAACTCATCCACAATAATGAAATCTACATCCAAAGGATCCTCTTCATTCTTACCAAAGGAATTATCTTCCAAATTCCACTGCAATAAAGAATGAATCGTTCTTGAATCACAATTGGATAATTGGGCTAAACGCTTTGAAGCCCTTCCCGTTGGTGCACAAAGCTGAATCTTACTATCCGGATACACTTCTTTACATATTTCCAAGATTCCCTTTACCGTTGTTGTCTTTCCAGTACCTGGACCACCCGTTAAAATCATAAAGGAACGATCAAAGAACAATTGAATCGCATCCTTTTGTTCTTGATCATATGTGATAGCTAAAGAAAACTCCACCTTTTGGATACGATCTTGAACATCCACGCTTTCCACTTTAAACAAATGATTCTTCAATTCTTTGGCAATCACAACCTCATCTTCATGCAAAGTAAAAGGATAAATACGCGTATTTTCAACATACAAATACTGCATAGCTACCAAACGATCAATACTATCATGAATCAATTCTTCACTTACACCTTGCACATTTGAAAAAACTGTCGCAAACGTAATGTACGTATTTCCCGTTGCCATAGATAATTGTCTTGCCAACTCATAAATATAGGCATCCAAGCGTCTTGGATCTTCATTCGATAAACCTATAGCACTTGCGATTTTTAAAGCCGTCTTATAACCAAAACCATATACTTCATAATATGGTTTGAAACAATCCTCTTCAATCACATCCAATACATCATCATATGTATCCAATAACATCTGAATTTGTCTAGGACTCAAACCATACTTCAACAATTTGGCATACGCCTCATTAAAACCTGTAAATTCCTGAATTCCCTTTTTTATGATCGCAATCTTTTTTTCGGAAAGATTTGGCACTTCATTTAAAATTTTAGGATCCTTATGAATCTTCTCTAAACAATTCTCACCCAAGACATCATAAATACTTTCCGCCGTCTTCTTTCCAATCGTAGGAAAATTTTCGCCACAAAGAAAATGAATGATCGCATCCGAATTATCCGGCAACTTCTTTTTAGCCATATCTATACGAAATTGCTCCCCATACTTAGGATGCGTTATATAGTCCCCCTCAAGTACATATTCCTGATCTTCAATTGGATCTTCAATACGTCCAGCCGCTGTGAAATGATGATACGTCTTTAATTCTGAAAAGCCAGCCACCACATAATGATTCGCCTTATTTTCAAAGATGATATATTCAAGCTTAGCCTCGATATCCATTGGCCGTCTCCATAATCAACTGATTTAAATTCTTGCCATCCTTAAACACTTCTTCAATCACACCACCACCAATGCATTTATCACCATCATAGAATACAGCTTCCTGACCCTCAGTGACAGAAGCAATTGTTTGTGGATACTTCACAAGTACACTTGTATCGTCCAATCTTTCAATTTCAATATCCTGATCCTTTTGACGATATCTAAACTTACAAGTACACTTTGTAGGAATCTCTTCTAAACTTGGCAAGATCCAGTTGATTTCCTTCACAATACAAGAATCTGAATATAATAAATCTCTTTGATCTGTACGACATACATAAAGAATATTCTTTACAACATCTTTACCAACCACAAACCAAGGACCCTTTTCATGATCAATATTCAAGCCCTTTCTCTGTCCAATCGTATAATATAAAACACCCACATGACGAGCAATCACTTTACCTGTATTTACATCCACAATATCTCCATCTTTACTAGGAAGATAGTTTGATAAGAATTGTCTAAAGTTTCTTTCTCCAATGAAACAAATACCCGTACTATCCTTTTTAGTGGCAACAGATTCCAAATTTAATTCAGCCGCAATCTGACGAATCTCAGGCTTTTCAAGATGAGCCAAAGGAAAAATTGTTTTGGCAATCTTACTCTTTTCTACCTGACACAAAAAATAAGTCTGATCCTTATTTTGATCTTTGGCACGTGTCAAATACGTAAAACCATTCTCTTTAGCATTGGAAGCATAATGCCCTGTAGCCACCTTATCAAACCCCTGTTTCATGGCATATTCAAAAAATGAATCAAATTTAATATATTTATTACACAAAATATCCGGATTTGGCGTACGCCCCTTTTCATATTCACTTAAAAAAGTTTTAAATACATTATCCCAATATTCTTCAATAAAATCGACACGCTGCAAAGGAAGATCCAAATGATTGGCAACCGCAAGTGCATCTAAATAATCCTGTTCCTGAGGACAAGTATCATCTTTAATTGTAGGATTTCCCGCAATATCATTATTCGCAAAACTATCCCAGTTACGCATAAAACAACATGTTACATCATACCCTTGTTTCTTTAATAAATAAGCTGCAACCGCAGAATCTACTCCACCACTTAATCCAACTAATACTTTCATATGTAATCCTCCAACTATCAAAAATTATATCATAAAAAAGGACCAAGCCCGAAAAACTTGATCCAACAATTCAAAATGGTGCCCAGGGCCGGACTCGAACCGGCACGGTATCGCTACCGGTGGATTTT
>ENA-UOJO01002167-UOJO01002167.1-human-gut-metagenome-genome-assembly--contig:-P57-NODE-2167-length-21882-cov-5.382096_pt1 | contig 21882 bp, 10 predicted proteins | sample MGYA00242351_ERZ723898 | MGnify/ENA metagenome assembly ERZ723898 | reverse complement strand
CATTTTTCTCCAACATTAAAGCCAAATGTTATACCTTGATTAGCACTTCCGATAATTGTTGTTTCAACGTCGGTTAACTGAAAACTTTTATCACTTGTATTATTAATTCCAGTTTTTATAATAATCTTTTCACAAGATGAAAGTATTAAACTTATAATAATTGCCATTATTAATGCAAATATTTTTTTTTTTTTCATACTTATCCTCTATTTATTTGATAAAATATCTTCTACAACTTTTAATAGCTCGGCCTCGCTTAATTTACCAACACGATTAAGCCTAACAATTCCATCACCATCTACTACAATTGTAATCGGATAGATTGATGTACCGCCTAACATTTTAAAGTATGAATCAGATGCATCATCATGTCCCCATTTAATTGGAGCATTTTGATCCTTAATATAATCAGAGGCTTGTTCAAGATCATAATCGCTTAAGAATGTTGTACCTTGATGGATTGCAACCATTTCTAGGACATCTCCATACTTTGCAGTTATATCATTATATACATTTATAAAGCCTGGTAATTCCTCTTTACATGGTGTACACCAATAACCCCAAAAATTAATTACAGATACTTTTCCTTTATTTTGAGCCAAACTGAAAATTTCACCAGTTTCTTTAGCATTTTGGTCAATTAAATTAATATTTTTAGAATAACATTTTTCTCCAACATTAAAGCCAAATGTTATACCTTGATTAGCACTTCCGATAAAATCAAGCTGTTCACTTAAATTTCCTGTTGAAGAGTACTTAACATTATTCTTCTTATCTGACCATATATAATAAGGATAGGTTTCTTCTTTAACAAATGTTTTAATTGCAGATGATTTTTCGGTATCATATGCAAAATTTATTGCATCCATATTTATATTATCTTTATTAGCAATAATACTGTTATAGTTAGATTCATGATTTTTATAACTACTAATTGCATAAACCTTTGCACCATGATCATATGCCTTTGAGACTTCATAAATTTCATCTATATTAAATGTATCATAGAAATATAAAGCAATAATATCATTATTGTTGGCATAAATATTTGTTTCAGTACAATGACCAGATGTAATATCATCTTCATGATATAAATTAACATCCACTTTATTTACAACATGGTTTACTTCAATTGTTTTTTCAACTGACCACACACTAGCATATAATATTACACAAGTAAGAATAGCAAGCATAACTGAAGTAACAATTACAGTTATTTTATTTTTGGCAATTTTATAGCCAAGTTTTTTGAAAAAATTAACAAAACTATTTTCCTTCTTTTCTATAGTTTCAAATTCTTCTACATCAGTTTGCGAACCTTCTAGCTTTAATCCTTCCGCCGTATTCTTAGAAGCATCAATATCAGCTTTCACCTTAGTACTAATTGTCTTCCAACTAATCGCACATGAATGACATGTTTTAATACATTCACCACATTGAATACATTCATGATCGCCAACTTCCATAACATCCATCTTGCAATTAGAAACACAAGCACCACAATGATTACATTTAGATTTATCTACCTTAACACCAATTATTGATAATTTATTGAAAATACCATATATGGCTCCAAGGGGGCAGAAAAATCTACAAAAGAAACGATAAATGAAAATAGAACCAACTATGAAGGCTACTAAAATTGCAAACTTCCATGTAAATAGTGGACCTAATTGAGCAAAAAATGTTGCATTATTACCATTAGCAAGAAGTAATACACCACCCTCAAATGTTCCAATAGGACAAACATATTTACAAAATGCAGGGAGTGGTAAATTTTGAATAACACCATACATAATAGGAATAATAATTACAAGAACAACTAATAAAACATATTTAAAATATGATAATGCTCTCGTAACCCGATTCTTTTTTAGTTTAGGGGTTTTAATTTTATAAAGTAATTCCTGAAGTAATCCACCCGGACACAACCATCCACATATCCATCTTCCAAAGATAATACAATATAATAAAATGATACCTAATACATATGTTGGAGCCTTCGTTTTGCTTTCAGCTAAAGCATTTTGAATTGAGCCTAAAGGACATGCGCCTATTGCGCCAGGACATGAATAGCAATTCATACCAGGTAAACAAACTGTTTTTGTATTTCCAACAAAAATATCGCCAGTCACAAAGCCACGCATGTTAGCGTTATATAATAACATCGCATAAATTTGAATTAATCTTCTTTTAGAAGGCCAGTTAAGAACTAAGAATCGATTAATCTTAAAGCATACTGCAGTTATCTTATCTTTAATTTTACTAAATATACTTTGTTTTTCCATAATTCTAACCTAAACCTATACATTCTGAGCATATCTTAGCAGCTTTAGCGTAAACACGAGAGGGGCCGCCATTGATAATACCTGTAATAATAAATACAATACCGATAACAATAATTAAACAACGAATTGCCCATAAAAGCTGTACCTTACGTTTGTTTTCAGCTTTAAAGCTGATTTCACCTTTTTTATATTTAGCAAGTAACTTTTTAGCAACGATAATTGAATTATTTGCACTATAATTTTCATAAAGTACTGTGGCAATAAAGCATACAAAACCTATAACCACAAATGGTAAAATATGAATGATCATATCGATAACTTGTCCTGTTGCATGACCATTAGCAACAAAATGATTAGGATTAAATAGATACATAAAAGGAAATACTGCAAGTCCTAAACATATCATAGAAAAAATCAAATATGCAATTTTACGATTTTTATCATAGCTTTTAAGTAAAATATAATCCTCATCTGTTTCTTCTATCTTATCATAAGGTAAGATACATGTAATTGCTCTAAGCTTTACAATATTACTATTTTTAGCTTTATTGTTGTAATCCATTTTTTTTATAAATGACATTATAATTCCCACAACAACAACCAAAATCCAAATAATAATAAGAACTAAAATTTGAAGTAAATATTGACCAACCTTTTCCCTTGTGAAAATTTCTTCTCCATCAACTCTACCAAAATAAATTCGTAAAACCTGTATAACAAAGAAAACACCTGTAAGAATTGTTTGAAATGAAATTAAGATCCAAATTAAATTTCTAGCAAATTTATCCTTATTCTTCAAATTTAACACCTCCTATTTAAATATGAATTAATGGTACAAGAGTTCATCCTGTACCATTTAATCACTTTTATTTTTTTACTTACTTCCTAAAGTAACCTTGAAGTAACAAACTTTTAACCATGAATCTGCTACATCCTTAAATGTATACTTATCCATTAGCTTTTGAAGTAATCCCATTAAGCCTAAATTAACCTTAACAGTACCATATGTTACAGAATTCACATCAGTATCCATTTGAGCTAAGTATTGCTTAATTGTACTAGTTTCATCACTACCACCTGCAACAGCATTTCCATTTTCATCCTTACTAAAATTAAATCCACCTTTTTCAATGATTTGTTCTAGTGAATTTGAAGAGAATACGCCTGTAGTATATTTGAAATCAGCATAAATATACTCATCATTAATAACATTACCATTATTATCAGTTGGATGATAGAAACCATCATTACCAAGAGCTACTTTAATATTAGAAATTGAAATTATATTACCAATTGAACCATCAGCATTTTCATTATATGTGAATGTTCCATTTGATGCTTGAGCTAAATATTCCTTATATGTACCATAGTAATCAATACGGAATCTTAATAAATGCTCAGTATCATCAACATCAAAGAATACAGGTGCAATGTAATATGTTTGTCCAGCTTCATAATACATATATTGATCAAAATCTTCCGCATATTTCACATTATTGTCATATCTTATGAAGTTATCACGAGATACATACGCTCTTGAATCTTCTTGTCTTTCAGAGCCAGTTCCATAGAAGAAGCATTCAGTAGATTGTCCACTTATACCATAAAGATGATATATACCAGATTTTTCAGGAGTAAACTTGAATAAATATCCACGTGGAACTAAAGGGAAATCAAATTTAATATAGTTATAGTGATCCTCTAGACTATCCTCAGGATTTGTAATTTGAGCTTCTAGGGCGTTAAATGTTGCAAGTCCTTTAATAGGGTCGCCGATTTCTTCACCTTTTGGAGTATTATATTCATTGATATAAACACACATTTCAAGCCATTGTAAATCAAAATCCTTTAATTTTTCATCACCGAATTCTCTAGCAACGAACTTTAATGCAGCTGCAAGTTCTTTAGTAATTGAAGTTAAACCCTTAGTTGGTAAATCAAGCATTGTAATTGAAGAATTATCACCATAATTTGCATATTGACTAATAATTTTACCATAATCAATTGGATTTTTAGGATCAGTATTATCAACAAATAACTTAGGATTTTCAGCTAACAAAGTAATAATTTCTTTATTAGAAAAATGAGTATTTTTATCACTTAATGCTGCAAGTAGAAGAGGTCCATCTTCACTACCTACATGGTAGTAGCCATCACTTTCATTAAATACTGGAGTTATATAGTTTGACCATTTTAAAGTAAATGGATTAATTTCACCAGATGCAGCTTGACGAATAACTTGGAACTTGCTTGTCAACTCTGATTGTTCTAAGAATCGAACATTATTTATATACACAGTATCATCAAACATTGCTGTCTTTGAATCCTTATGGAAGAAAAATTCAATCGAAATCTTTTCATCAGTATTACCTGCAACATATAAATACTGTGTCTTAAATGACTTATCATTACCAGACATTTGACATAAGCGCTTACCATCAAGGAATATACCTAACCTATCGCCATCTTCACAAGATGCCTTATAATCAATAGCAAGCACCTTATTAGCAGGAACCGTAATATCCATCCATGCTATTGAATAAGAATCATTAATACCTTTACTTGAAGGCTTGATTGCTGTACCATCTTCAGTAGCAACCCAAGGCCAAATATTCTTATAATTTTCACGGTCTTCTTCTTTAAACGTAGCAGATACATTTTCAGCTAAAGCTGCTTTTTCTAATACTGCTGATCCTGGGAAGTCAACATCAGGGGTAACTTCAGAACCTGATGCTTCATATGTAGGAACATAATTGTCGCCAGTATATTTTGCAAATAGGCCGTCCCATTTATCCTTAGTTGTAATTGCTCCATCTTCTATCATTGTTATGGTACCATAACGATCAATAAATACTGATGTTGGGTACCCCTTAAGACCAACTGGAGCAATTAAAGTTGTATCACCAACTGTTGACATAATATTAAGCTTATGTTCACTAGCAAATGTTTTAACAGTATCTACTGTATCATTATAACGTTCACCTGGGTTAATACCGATAACCTTAACCTTATCTTGGTATTGTGAATATGTATCAATTAAATATGGGAATTCACGCACACACCACGAGCAGGTTGTATACCAGAAATTTAAAATGACAAGTTCATTATCCTCAAGTAAATCTGACAATGACCATTTTACTTTTTCACCAAAATTAGTCTTACTACCAAAATCATAACCTTCAAATGTATAATCATATGCCTGATCATTTTCTGCGTATTTTATATTTTCAGGCATTTGCTCTTGAATTAATTGTGGTTGGAATTTAACAATTGTTTCTTCGCCTGAATCATTAATTTGGATTCCAACAGATGATGAATCAACTACATATCCTTCACTTTCCATATCTTCACATTTAACTTCATACGTTCCAACAGGAGCTTTTATTGAGGCCTGTCCATTTGAATCAGAGAAATCAGAATACTCACCATTTCTTCCTTTTAATGTAACGTAAGCATTTGAGATTGGCTTTCCACTGATTGATTGAGTTTTAACCTTATATGTAACATAATCATTTGGAACAGTAGTAGTTGCTCCACTGGTAGTTGTTCCAGTAGTAGTTGTTCCACTAGTTCCAGTAGCTTCAGAGCCATTAGTAGTCGTACTACTTCCAGTCTTACCACAAGAAGATAAACTAGCAATGCTGATACTTACAAGTGATAATGCTGACAAAATCTTAACGATTTTCTTCATTTTATTTCCTCCTAAAAATTTAATAATTTATAAAATTAGTCTAATTATATTCATTCTTTAAACTATTACGAAAGAATTATATCTTTATTTTCAAGAAAATGCAATATATTTTTTCAATATATTGCATTTTTAGAATATTATTTTAATTATTGATTGGAATAGAAACCACAGGCAAACATCCATTCACTACCATCAGCTGCATAAATATTTCCCTCTGTTTCTAGCCAGCCATATCCATCGAAGAAATAACTAGTTGAATTACATAATTTTTGTAAGAATGTCACTAATTCTTTTGTAACATAAATCATACCATCACTATTGACACAACCAATATACTCAGCGTCTAAGAAATATTTATAATTTTCAATAATTCTTAATCCGTTTTCATCATACTGATTAGTTCCCATTTTAGTGATCCATAGCTTTCCATCGTCTTCAACACCGACAATACTTACCCCTAAAATGTCTATGACATTCGTTAAATTAGCACACACTATATTATCTTCGCCATTTTTTATATAATGATAATATCCATCTTCCGCATTATATACCAAATTTTTTTGATTTAAAATGAGTGAAGAGCCATTTTGGAATGCTGAATATGAAATAAAATTATGATAAGATGATTTTCGCTCGACGCTTGCAATTGTACTTTTTAATATATAATCACCATCTGGCGCTGAAATATACTCACCATTAACAAGCTTAAATCTTCTCCTCAAATATTTATTATGAACACCATCATATACATAGCTTGAATCTATTAATTGATTATAGAAGGTTGAATTATGACTACCTCCTGCACCAAAATCATAATCATAACTTTCCTCACCAGGAGCCATTTTTACATAATTAAGTACATAATTTCCATTTTCATCAACTATATAATTTCCATCATTATCACGCTTATAATACATTTCTTCGGCATACATTACTTTATTATTAACCATTGAAACATTATATTCACCTTGATAAGTAATCTTAAATGGAACAGTTACGGGATATGATATACTATCATTTATTTCGGCTTTGATACCAAATTTTGCAACGCCACCTAATGCTCTGTCCGTAAAATCAACTTGAAATTTAAAATTTCTAGTATAGCCACCATCTAAATAAGCACCACCACTATTTACTTCTTGATCAAACTGAGCAGTAGTCGAAGAGCCTGTATAAAACGTTAATACTTTCGGATTGACTTTATTATCGAACATATCAACCATTGATTCTATCGTGTAAGACCCAGCAACCTTAGGAACAAATTGATAATATACAACATCATTTGCACTATTTATTGTAGCCTCAAATGCATAACTTTTTCCAACCGCATTTGGTTTTATGTCAGAAATATTATAAATTTTGTCAAATAAATCTTTACCCGAACCACCAGATGGTTTAGCTAAACGCATTAATTCAATGCTACAATTAGGATTATTCGTTGTAACAATTGTCGAATTTGGATCATATGTATAATTTTTAGGACTTTTAGTTAAATGCACATAATACTCCCCATCTAATCCTTGAGTTGTAGCAACTGAATCATCATTAAAAGGAGCTTGTACCGTAGTTGTGTTATTTTGCCAAATTGCTTCTATTTCCGGATCTGTTAAATAAAATGGGTTACCATTAAGATTAAGAGTTGCAGAAAAAGTTACATTCTCATTAGGTTTTGGCGTTGTTGAAGTTGAAGGAGCAACACTTGGCTTAGCAATTGATGTTCCTCCATTAATTTCCCCACAGCTTGCAAGTAAAGATAGGGATCCAATAAGTAAAAGATTTCCAATTCTTCTTTTCATATTAGTTCACCTTCTTCTTTCTTGTAAAAATATCTTTAATATCTTGCCATCTTAGTTTTCTAATAGCAATATCACATACAAATAATGCACATGATATAATCATAAATAATGGTGTAAATTCATATGTGTACGTTGTAATAGGTAGATTATCATTTGATACAATCAGTTTACCATCCTCAGAAACCTGTCCATCACTAGTAATCAAGTTATATAAATAAGCTGAATCATATGAAGTAAAGGAATCATATTCTGAATAATATGAAAAATTAAATCTTTCAATTATTTCTACATCATTATATTTAGCAACTAGTTTATATGAACCTATTAAATTAATATTATAATCATAATAATAATTATTTGAACTAATATTCATCTTATATTCTGTAGTATTACCAGAAGGATCAATTACACTTAACACAACATTTGCATTTGGATTAACAGTTTGTGGAATAACTGTAATTCGCATTTGATCACCATTTTTTTCACATGTCACTTTATATGATGAATAATTTTGATTATTAGGTGTCGAAGATGTAACAATATTTGATAGGAAAATATTTTCATTAGACCCTTCACCACTTAGAACGTTATTTAAGCTAGTTGCTAAAGATGTCACTTTACCATCACCAAAATTCCATGTGGCATATAATGGATAATTAACTTTCTTATCAACTGTTTCAAGAATTGTATTCGCTGATGTTTTTTCTACTCCAGCATAAAAATCCTTTATTTTTTTAGATATACCTGAAACGTTAGTCAATACTTCATGATCTTTAATGGCAACATTTACCGCATAATTACCTTCATCTCGATGAATATTAGTTACCTTATCTGCAATTTCTGAAAATACGGCACTAGATGCATCTTCTTCTCTCGTAATTCTTGTAAATTTTCCTATAATATTATTTTCGTTACTTTCAATTGAGCTCTTTAATGTACTAAATCCAGGGATTTCTGCATCATGATATTCTTCATTTACACATACCCAATCAACATTAATGTTAGCCCATTTCATTTTACTTATTGCTTCTTTAATACTTGTTTCATCTTGACTAAAAGAACGTCCATCTGATATAAGCATTACTTGTTTAGTCTTATAGTTAGCATTGACCAATTTATTATATGCAACATTTAAGGCTGCACTTATATTTGTTGCTTGTCTACCTGTAAGATTTTTAATCTCTTCCTTAACGTAATCAATGTTTTTCTTTGTAGCCTTACCTGAAAAAAGCTCCATATTATCCCCATAAAAAGGAATAACTGTAAATTGATCTTTTTCAGTTAATAGGTCTAGCAAATTATATGCAACTTGTTTTGCCGCTAAAATATGTCCAGCTTGGAACATACTCTTAGAAATATCAAGTAATATAATATATGAACGATTTTGATTGGCATCCTTATCAAAATTTACAGGAAGCATTGTGCTTAAAGTTTTATAAGCATCATCTCCGGTTGAACCTTGAACATAAGTATTACCAATTGTAACAACACTTTTTCCATATTCGGATACAATAGTACTTAAATTATTAACAAACATATCTGAATTTTGTTTAAAATTTTCACTATTGACATTAAAATTGTTTAATACAATTTCATCATATTTAGTTAAATCCGTAAGCGTTACAGGAATATTTGTATCATCATTAATAAACTTTGTAACCTTATATTTAGATTCATCACCATAAATAGCCTTAAATGTATTATATTCAGCACTGCCATTATCTGTCGAATTTGAAAGGTATAAAATGCTTATTTCATCAGTTACATCTTGATCAAAATAATAAACATTATTGTATGGATTTGTATCCGTTTTATCACGGTGTTCATCATCAGTATATTCTGATATTTCAGCCCGGAAGGACTGGGTACCAGCCACACTTGTATCAAGATTAATTTTAAATTGATTAGATCCTTTTTCAAGTCTTACTGTTTGATTACTTACAACTTCATTATTATGATATAAATTTAAGTTTGCCGTCATTACCTTCTTATTAGAGTCAACAGTAATAGTTACATTTTCATCCTTACCAATATAAGTTTTAGGATTATATGATACATCAGAAATTTGGAATTCGTCGGCGTCTTCCTTTAAATTATTATCAAGGAAAATTGCATCTATATGAATATTTCTTTCCTCATAATCACTTATAAGACCTGAAATACTCTTTTGATTGGTTTCACCACCATCTGAGATAATAACGATTCTTTTAATCGCATCATCATTAAACAATGTTGTTGTATATTCAAGAGCAGGTCTAATATTAGTTTGGGTATCATCAATATTATTTTCTGATACACTTTTAATTTTTTCACCCAAATTAGTTAGGACCTCATAATCCTTACCATAACAAATAATACCTAATTTAGAATTATCGGGTAAATTTTTATTTAAATCCTTTATATATGTATCAACTGTGTCCAAATTTTTAATTGAGGAATATGAACAGTCAGCAAGAACATATACATCTGTTTCTGTCATCACTAAAGTTAAAGTCATTCCTGCGAGAGCAAGTGTAACTAAAACTGCTAGTACACCATGTATTACAAGTGATGTAATATTATGAAAATTAAATCCTATTTTCTTAATTGATAGAAAGAAAGGAACAAGCACAACAGCTAGTAAGGCAATACCAACAAATAATAAATAAGGATTAGTAAAGTTGATGCTGTTCATAACAATACACCATCCAATCTGCTACAAAAAATAGCGCAACACAAATATATAGAATTATCATTAAACTAAATGAACCATTTCTATTATTATTTTCCGAAACACCTTCAATAGAGGCTACTGTAACATCATTTTTGTTCTCATCTTCAGGATAATTCGAATAGATACTAAACTTCTTCTCCGTTCCATTTTCTAAAGAAACCACAAGCTCATAGGTTCCTACTTCAGTAATCTTAACTGTTCCTGCACTTCCACTACAATCTAAATATGATGACGTACCAGATGGAGCAATAAGACGCATATTTTTTGTTTGTGGTAAAACACTATAGCTTAACTCATCACCAGAAATAATGTTAGATGAACTGATAACAGTAGGGAATGAGAAATCTAGCATATTACTAAATAATCTTAAAGCATTTACACTCATCGCTAAATTAGAATAATGAAGATCAAAGCTGAATACTATTTCGCGATTCTTAGACTTGCCAGTTGTAGTACCTGTAAAAATAGCAGGTTTTCCATCACATGTAAATAAAGTCTGAAAATTACGACTTATTGAATATTCTGTATAACGCTTAACAACAAGCTTATAGTTTTCAGAATCAATATAACCTTCAACTAGGTTCTTTTCCTCACCATATACATTAGAACGCTCTAAAGTAGCAGATGAAATCTCTTTATTTGCATTTAAAACAGCAAACCCAGATCCAGAAATACTCTTTGTTGGGTTAAACATCCAAATTGTACCATCAGTTGGCAAAACATCAGGGGTACAATTAGAATCAAAAATGTAAAGCCCATAACCTGTAGGAGTATCAAGCTCATACTCTTCATAATTTTTTACATCAATTGTATCAATCTTACCATATGCCTCTAATGTAGCTGCAATATAGAAGGGATTTTCACTGACAATTAATGCTTTATAATTATGTTCAGATACTAAATCATACACAATATAATGATTATCTAAATCAAGATTATCTTCATTTAAAATAGATACTTCTAAGCTATTGAAAGATTCTCTTTCAACTTCAAAAGTAAAGCTACTAGCATTATTATCAAAAGCTCTAACACTTTGCGTAGCTGCAGCAGAGTCATTTACCTTAAGCTCAAGATTTAAATCCGTATTATCGTTATAGGCCATAACTTCACCTGTAATTTGAAGCTTTGCAGGTGTATTGACTGTACCATCTTCATTATAAGTTGCAGCATGAAGCTTATAATTACAATTTAATATTGAATAATTAACATCAGTGCTTGCAACATTAACAAGCTCAACATTTTTTGTTGTATAGGCTTTATCACTAATTAAATACGTCTTAATTGAAGCATTATCATTAAAATATGCTTGAGCATATGAAATAGCATCTACTGTATCACTGGCAATATTTGTAGCCTTAAGCTCCGATAAAATTTCAATAGCCTTCTTCTTATTTTCAAGACCTTCACAAAGAATTTGCGTATCATTTCCAATAAAAATAATTGTATATGAACTACCATTTTTAGATTCGCTAATTAGCTTTTCAACCTCGTCCTTAGCAAGATTAAATCTTGTATTTCCGTTTTCTTTCTTATTCATTGAAGCACTACCATCGACGATAAAGCAATAATCACTTGCTCCACCCTTAATTATTAATGATGGACTTGAAATTAAAAAGGAAAGAAAAAGAACAATTAAGCATTGTAAAATAAGACTAATTAAGCCCCTTAGCTTAGAAATAGGCTTTTTTCTTTTTAAAAAGCGTTCACTAAGTTTCCAAATATATGTACTAGCAATTGTTTGCTCAGTATATTTATTTTTAATAATATAAATGATAATTAGAATAGGGATTCCAATTAAACCTAATAATCCAAGAGGATAAAGAAAACTCATTATTTAAGTACCCCCTTTTCAATTAACTCATTTAAGAAAATATCATTAATAGATTTCTTCTCTTCACAAAGAAGATATGTTGCACCACGAGATGCACAAAAATCAGTCATAGAATCAATAATATAACTTAAAGCAGCTCTATAAGCATTAAGTACATCCTTATTAATGTTTTTCCTATAATCATTAAGCGCATTTTCAGAATCAAATAAATGTATCTTTCCATTAAACATTGGTCGCATTTCATCACTTGCAAGAACCTGACAGCATAATACATCACGTTTTTTACTAATTAGATAATCAATACCACGCTCAAAATCATTTTCCGTCAAAAAATCAGAAACTACAATTGAAATACCATCTCCATAGCCAACATTAGTTGGTAAGACTGCTTCACTAAAATTGAAATCACCATCAAAATCAATTTCATTAAGCTTCTGAATGTTATTAAAAAATTGGTCTTTATTTGCAATATTTAATGCAAGGTCATATACATAATCATCTTTAATATAATAAATCGAAACCTTATCCATCATAACAACTGATAGATAGGCAAAAGCTGCAGCAACCTGTAATGCTTTTACCGCCTTGTTACTCTTGTTATAATCCATTGAACGGCTAGCATCTAAATATATTTTAGTATGAAGTCGTCTTTCATCTAAATACTGCTTTAGATATAAATGTTCAAAACGAGCATATGCATTCCAATCAATTTTAGTAATATCATCGCCTGGAATATAATCTCTATAATCGGCGAATTCACAAGATGAGCCGAAGCTTTTACTTTGATGATTACCACCAAATACTCCGGCTACATTATTTTTTAAAATTAATTCTAATGTTTCAAGTTGTTGCAAAAAATCTTCATTAATTGCATACTTTGCCATAATTATTTGCAGTACCTTTTAGTTTCACTGATTAATAAACCAATAACATCATCAACTGATAAATGTTCATTGATTGCAGTATAATTAATCTTAATTCTGTGTCTTAATACAGGATAAGCTAATGTTTCAATATCTTCAATAGATACATTAAAGTTACCATTTATTAATGCACGAACCTTAGCAGCTGTAATTAAAGCTTGTCCAGCACGAGGAGAAACTCCATATTTAATATACTTTCTTGCAGTTTCAGATGTATTTGGAAGTTCTGGGTGAGAAATTGAAACTAAAGTCATTGCAAAATTAAGTACATCATCAATAACAGGAACAGTCTTTGAAAGTTCACGCATTTCAAGAATTGTTGGTCCATCAACAACTGCATTTGCAGTTTCTTCAAGAGTAATTTGTGTCATATTTACAATATCTTTTAATTCCTCAATTGTTGGGAAATTCATAACTAATTTAAACATAAAGCGGTCCATTTGAGCCTCTGGAAGAGGATATGTACCATCTTGTTCAATTGGATTTTGTGTTGCAAGGACAAAGAATGGCTCTGCCATCTTGTATGTTTGATTTGCAATAGTAACCTTGTGCTCTTGCATTACCTCAAGCATGGCTGATTGTGTTTTTGGAGTTGCACGGTTAATTTCATCAGCAAGTACTAAATTGGCAAAAATAGGTCCCTTTTGAAAAACCATCTTCATTTTACCAGTTTCATCCTTTTGAATAATATTAGTACCAGTAACATCAGATGGCATTAAATCTGGTGTAAATTGAATTCTTGAGAATGGTAATGACAATGTTTTTCCTAAAGTACGTACTAATCTTGTTTTACCAACACCTGGTACACCTTCAAGAAGTACATTACCACCAGAAATAATCGCAATAATAACATTGTCAACAATGTCTTCTTGTCCTACTACGTCCTTATGAATCTCAGCTTTAATTGTTTTAATTGTTTCACTAAACTTTTTTACTTTTTCAATGTTTTCCATATTATTCTCCTAATTTTTATTTTTTTCGCTATCAAGGCCAGTATTTAACTTGTTAAAATAGCTTTCAATAAATTCACGCATTTCATCAGTTAAAACACCTTCATTTGATAAGGCTTCAAAATAGCCTTGATATGTTGTATAGAATTTTCCATATGCATAGAATGTAGACTCACCTGTTGAAGGGTCATAATGGAAGAAATAATCATCGTGAGCATACTTTGTCTCACCCTCACCATATCCACCACCACTAACTTTATCAGCTGTTGATTTATTTGAATCGTCATCACTTGAAATATCTTTATCTTCTTCAATCTTGTCATCAATTCTACTTGCAGGATCTAAACCAAATATTTCTCTTAATTCATCATCAATATAATAAACTTTATCACGTTATTTGATTTCTAGATTAACTAAATTTGTAATATTTTTCTCAAGAGTATCTACTGCTTCATTAATTAAATCTAAAACCTTTGATACTGATGTATTTTGTACTTTATTAATGGTATCACTATACTCAATAAAAGCTTTATAATAATCATTTTCTACTAGATTTGTTGATTCAATTGCCGTCTTTATCGCAGTTGAATCAGCAACTGTTTTAGCATATGTATATTGCCAACCATATAATCCGCTTGAAAGCTCAGAATAATCATTTTTAATTCCTTGAAAATAATTGTTTAAATTACCTTCAAAATTATAAATTGCTCGACCTAAATCTCTAATTTTTGTATATCCTTCATACAAATAATAATTTTCTTTATTGTATGTGATATAGTCATTTCCCATAATGATTTCACAGCTTTCAGTCTTACTACCTGGAATAAATCCCGTAATAGTATCACCTGGCTTATAATTACCTGAAGCTAATTCCTTTTCAAAGGCATATGATTTTCCATTGGCATTTACTAATGTTTTTGTAATTGTTATTGTTTTTTTCTGTTCATCCTTTGTCATCCACTTACCAACAAAAGCATTTTTTCTTGAAGAAACAGGCTTAAATTTACCATTATCATCATAAAATGTGCTCTCAATACTATTTAAAGCTTTACCAATAGCTTTGTTCTTATTAGTATCGTTCATTTCCTTAGTTATTTTTTCAATCGTTTTTAGCACTTCTTCATTTACTGTATCTTGCTTAGTTATTACTTTAAGCTTTTCTATTAATGCATTCAATTCATTCTCATAGCTTGAAGTTAGCTCAGAATTAATATTAGATTCCTTAACCTTTGCAATAATCTCTTCAATTCTTTTAATTTGAAGTTCAGTTAGAGTAAATGGCTTTTCAGGCTCAACAGGACTTTGCTCGTGTTTCATAGGGATTGAAACAGCCGTAGTTGTAGATGCAACACCGATTATACCAAGTACAATTAAAGCGATTGGTAAATTAAATTTTAAGGCTTTTAAAGAAATGGCTTTTAATTTATTTTCTGTATCCTCTCTTTGAAGACATGCGATAAATTCATCACTATCTTTATAATCCACCATAGTTTGAACTTTTTCATTAAGCTTAAGCTCATGGTCTAAACGCTTTGCAATTACCTTATCACATGGCTTTAATAAAAAGTATGGTCCACAAAAGCTAATAATAAAGCAAGCTACGGGAATAATTATTACCATCCAAATTGGAAGAGAAATAGCTTGTAATTTCCACAAAAGAAATAATCCACCAAAGACTATAAGACCAAGAGAAATAGATAGTATTAAGCATTTAGTTAAATGTTCCTTTAAGATTTTCTTTTTAAAACTTATAAATCCCTCATTCATACATTTTTCCTCCTCATCTTGTTTAGAATAACAAAATAATTGAAATTTTAAACATTATGTTATTATTCTATTACATTATACATATAAAATCAATATAAAATCAATAATTTTCGACAATATTTTCGAATATTATTCGAAATATATTCGCATTTTTCTTATACTATTATATTTTTCAACTAAAGAAACTTGATACTTACTATTTACATGATAAAAGACCGATATAATTATCGATCTTTTACCTTATTTATCTAATTTTCTTAGTCAACTTGTTTTGTATAAGTAACTTCATTATATACTAATGAATTACCTGTAATTGTAACAGAGATACTTGTAGAATTTAAAGATGCTTCAATTGTTAGAACACCATCTACTAAGGATTTGCTATCAATCACATAGGTATCTTTTCCAATTAGAATTCCACTAGAAATAACAGCAATTTGATCATTACCATTTACATACCATCCAGCATATGATGATAAATCAACTTCACCATTGCTTTCACTTGGTGTTTGCTTTGAAAAAGTATACCATTCAGTAGTTCCTTTTCTGATTTCAAGCTTATTAGTAGTCGTATTAATACCACCAATATACTCAACATCATCGTAATTGAATGATAAATCTCCTTCACTATAAGCTACACCTGTACATTCAATATCATTCCAATTTACACTTGATGCACTAATAACTAATGTAATGTTATTAGTTTCATCTTTCCATGTACCTTGAAGTGATTCATCAATCTCTACAGTTGGTGTGTTAGATGAATTGCGTTTTGTAAACTCTTCATCATTTTCTCCTATGATTGTTTTATCAGCATTAATCACAAATGTAAATTCACTCTCTACACCAAATACGATAGTTGTTGTAACAATAGACGTTTCCGTTACATTTGTAATTGTATACTCATATACATCGCTACCACTTTCACATGTAATTCTATCTTTATATATCGTCAATACTGAATCATATGAACCATCATAAACACCTACATATTGGTCAATCAACGAATCGCTTGTTGACCCATTGTTTTTTGTAAATACAGTATAAAGAGAACCATTTCTAAAATTAAGAGCACCATTTTCATCAAAGAAAATAACACCGCTTGTACCAAAATTATCAACTTCGATACCAGCATCTGCAGATGCACTAACTACCTCTATTGCTTCGCCATTATATTCAACGCCATCAGAAGTAATAACTAACGTATCACCATCAGCACTAACCCATGAACCAATATATTTCTCACTTATTTCTACAACTGTAGATGAACCTTTAAGATGAATTTCGAATGTCGCATTTGAATATGTTTTAAATGTTATTTTATGATCTGCACCAACTACAAGCAAAACAAAGAAATTAGGAGCAGTTTTATCTACAAACTTATAGGTTCCATTTTCAACACTACTAATTGTATAAGTAAAACCATCATATTTAACAGTTTTTTCACCAACTTCAATAGTAACATTTTCAGATGAATCTGGATTTATACCTTCATAAGTTCCTTGAAGTTCAGTTGAAACACCTAATAAAGGATTTTCTTTTGATAATGTACAAGTTACAAATCCATTACTATAATTGTATGATATTGAATTATTACCAAGAACTAATGTTACCATGCCAGCAGTTATAGTGCCATCCTTAACAGTTTGAACATCAAATGTTTGAGTTACCGTTGCACTTGTAACTTTTACAGTAGTTGCACTTAGTTCAACTGTTATAAGTGAATTGTCATATGAATCAACGCCATACCATGTTCCAATATATTCCTCAGGTACTTCAACAACATCTGGAGTTTCATTTCCCCCATTACGACTGAATACAGGACTACCACCCATAACAGGCCCTTTGTATGTCAACTGGCCATCAATAACATATATTTTACTCTCAATTCCAACAGATGAACTAGACCCAGATATTTTAGTAAATTTCAATTGTCCAGTTTCTTCATTATAGGTATAAGAACAAATTCTTTCACGTTTCTTATTTTTATTTTTTAAGGTCGCTGTTCCGTTATCATTAAACGTAATTTCATATTCATATTCACCATTTCCTGAATTATCAAATGAAGCAGTATATGTTCCTTTTAAAATTTCATTAATATCATTCTTCTTTTCAGTTAGATTTACAGAATTAGAGCCATCACTCAATGTAATAGTGGCATTCTTAACACTAAGTGTAAATGTAGAAAGTGGATCATTTCCGTCTATCGCAATGGATGTCAACAATTTTCCTGTTTCGTTTTCATATTTATATGTATATGCACAGTTTTTAGTTCCAATTGTTACTGTGAAACTACCTTCACCTTTTGTGTCACCTTGTTTAAAATCAAATGTATAAGATGTTGAACCTAATGTGGCTTCATATTTTCCTTTTAATACTGCCCAATCTTCATCCGTAATGTCACTTGTAGGCTTCTTAAGAATGTAGCTTGCTTTTGTATCAACATCAACTAAAGATAATACGTAGTAATTACTCATTGTAAGTTCAAAATTCTTATCAATACCTGAAGCATTTCCTCCTGGAATACAAACAAATGTTCTTGTTTCTGCATCATAAGTATAATCATACTCTGCATACTTTGTATGGTCATATTTATTATAAACAGTAAATTTCTTATCAGTAAATTCTAAAGAATAAATTTCGTCTTCAGAAACTACTGCTTCATACTTATTATCATACTTAGCTAAAATACTAGCTAAGCTTGGGTTATCAGCAACATTAATTTTCAATGTCGAAGTTGCTGCAGCTCTATCAGAATCTGGTTTTGCACCTGTTATGGTAATAACATAGTCGCCTGCTTCTGTTGCTGTAAATGCATAGCACTCAACATCCTTACCATTTACATTTAAAGTAGTCTTTTCAAGCTTTGCAGTTGTCTTATCAACTACAGCAGTAAATCCAGGTTCGAATGCATCTCCGTTTCCACCATTATTGTCACCAATATTTGCACCAATATAAATCTTATTTGACTTATACATTGCAAAAGAGCTTTCAGGACTAAATGAAGAATCCTTTTCGCCATTATGAACTGTACCCTCGATAGTAAGTGGGGCTTCATAATCAACACTATAATGTATCGTCTTTGTTACACTAGATGTTTTAAATGTAACATCATAATCACCTGGTCTATTAAAACGTAAAGTAATACTTCCATCATAATTACTTACAGTTGCATATGCAGGATCAAAGTCCCCTACAATATGTCCATCTTTACCAACACCAGATACTTCAACATCTATTGCATCTAGATCAATATTTGCAGTTTCAGGTAAGACATTACCAATAGAGAATGTTAATTCAAATCTATGATTTCCTTCGTCCTTAACACTATTACCATTATCTAGGTCTAAGGAAATTCTTTCACCATCGTTAAGCTCTTTATTATTTGCATCAAAAATCTTAAAATCAGAAACAGTAATCTTACTTGCTAGATATGGATTTTCATCATCTGAAGCCTTAACGCCAGACTCCTGATTAAATCTCCAATTGCTTGAATCAGAAGGAGTAGTGTCTGCACCATCTTTAAATACAAAGTACTTCTTTGTCAAGCCTGCTTCATCTTGCTTTTCTTTTATTTCAATAGGTAGGTCAGAAGGTAATGCTGTTCCAGCTTCATAATCTGTCTCACCATAAGCCGGATTTTCTTCACTAATATATTTATCAATATTAATATAAGCTTTATTAATTGCTCCCGCCTCAGTTAAAGTAAATTCAACTGTAACCCTTTCATAATACCATCTATTATAAGCCGATCTTAATCTATTATATCCAAATTTGAATCCTGTTGCATTATCAAGATGAGAGCATTCGCCCAATTCTTGATATGGATCACCAACAACTCCTTCTAATTCTTTATATAATGCATTAATAGTATTATATACTCCGTTATATTTAGTTCCATCTTTAAATATATTTAATGGTAAATATTGTGCATCAATAGCCTTTGGATTAAATTCCAAATCAGTAGGAATATAAGGTGCTCCTGTTTCATTACCGTTTTCATCCAAATCTACTGCCACAACAAATGGATCACCATTTGACTTTAATGAATAATATAGATTTCGCTTTTCACCATTATATGAATTTTCCTTCTTGACTTTTACAAAGCTGTTACCATATACATAGTCATATGAATCAGTATGAGTTTCATATGAATCTCCACTTTCAGAACCAATGCCATATGTAGATGTATAAACTGCACTTCCTGATGAAATTGAAGACTCAGTCTTGCTTGCTACTTCCATTGCTTCTGCAATTGTTTTAGCATCTACTGGCACACATTTTACTGCAAAATTGCACTTAGCATCATTATATGACGCCTCAACATTATAATCGCCAATAGCTGGGAATTGAGTACCAATTTCAGTGTTATTACTATCAGTTACCTTAAATGCAACATCCGCATTATTTAAAACCTTTTTAGTAACCTCATTTGTAACTGGGTGCTTATATAAAGCACTAATTACAACATCATCAAAATTATATACTGTATACAAATGATAATTTAAATCAGCCTTAGATGTATCTGCTTCAATACCAGTAAATACATATTCTTTAACCTCAACCTCATAAGAAGTTTCCTTACCTTGACATGTAACCTTAACAGTATACTTACCTGCCTTAGACGCATCTACAGCACTAAAATCAAATTTAGCAGTTGATGTAGAATCTGAAGATGTACCATCTGAATAATTAATAGCAACTCTTGCACTTGCACCTGGAGCAATAGAATCGCCAATACCATACACAGTATTTTGTCCCGTCACACTAATTCCTGTTACTGTACGAGGAACAGACTCACTAGGAGTTGATGTTGTCGTTGAGCCTCCAACAAACTTATCACAAGATGCTAAAGTTGCAGCTGATATTCCACTTAAAGCTAACACACTTAATACTAATAATTTTTTCTTCATAATCAAACTCACCTCATAAAATATACTTAACTCAATTCCTAAAAATATTGTTTATTATTTCGAATATTCTTTTGAATTTTCTACATTATACAACTTTTATTTTAATGATGCAATATAATTATTAAAAATTATTAACATTTTTTGAATAAAATTCTAACTTTTTTCTTTTTATTTTAATATAATTTTATCATTCGTGATATATTTTTTTGATTACAATGCTATTTAATTACTTTTTTAAGCAAAGAAAACAATTTTTTAAAATCAATTGGCTTAGATATATGTTGATTCATACCTGACTTTATCGCATCATCAACATCGGTTAAAAAAGCATTTGCAGTCATTGCAATTATCGGAACATTCTTAGCATAATCTGAATTTAGATTTCTTATTTTTCTTGTGGCTTCATATCCATTCATTACTGGCATTACCACATCCATAAGAATACAATCATAATTATGATTTAATCTTACTTTATTAACCCCCTCTTCTCCATTACATGCAACATCTACAATTATATTAATTTTTTTAAGAATTTCCGTTATAAGAATTACATTTATTTCATTATCCTCTACAACTAATACTCTTTTTCCGCCTAAATCTAAATCATTGTCCATAGATGTATCTTGAGTCACTACTTTAACCGAATCATTAACAATTCCAAAATCAAATCTAATTGTAAATTTTGTCCCCTTATTTTCTTCACTTTCGACATCTATTGTTCCCCCAAGAAGATCAATAATATTTTTAGCAATTGGCATACCTAACCCAGTTCCTTGAATATCCTTTACTTTATCTTTTTCTCTAGCAAATGGTAAAAAAATATCATTTAAAAAATCCTTACTCATGCCAATGCCATTATCTTCAATAATAAATTCATATTTACCTACTCTTGTTGATTCACTTGGAAGTTCTTTAATTAAAAAGGTCACAAGTCCCCCATCATTTGTATATTTAACTGAGTTTGATATAACATTAGTAAAAACCTGAACAAGCTTTAATCTATCTGTTTC
>ENA-UOJO01002166-UOJO01002166.1-human-gut-metagenome-genome-assembly--contig:-P57-NODE-2166-length-21892-cov-7.922654_pt1 | contig 21892 bp, 18 predicted proteins | sample MGYA00242351_ERZ723898 | MGnify/ENA metagenome assembly ERZ723898 | reverse complement strand
CAAGGACTGGCTGGCTGATTCTCCGCTTGTGCAGATTTGGCACCCAACTAAAAATCTTCCGCGCGTACCGGAGGACGTAACAGTTCGGTCCAACAAAATATTTTGGTGGCAGCACGGGGAGTTTGTATGGCAGGTAAGCGCGAAAGACCGCCAGAAAAAAGATGGGCCGGTATTGCAATTATCATAAACACCTGCGGCTATCTGTGACGCATCCAGAGCTGGTAGCGCTGTGAGAAGAAACAATGAATGGGAGGCATCTGTCAGCAACCGAAGCAGAAGAGGACATAATTGTCCGTACTGTGCAGATCGTTCTAAAAGACTGGGGAGCATCGCGGCGCAGCGCCCTGATCTGCTGAAGGAATGGAATTATGAGAAGAACGCGAAGCCGCCGCAAGAGGTTACTGCGCGCTCGAATAAAAAGTGTGGTGGAAGTGCAGTACATGCGGTCACGAGTGACAGATTTCTCCTGACGGCAGGTGCGGCGTAAGCGGTTGCCTCTCCTGCGCAAAAAAGCAACGCCGAACCGCACCCGATGACGCGCACAAGATGTAAATCATTTCGCCCGACCTGCGGGACTTTTGCCGCACGCAGTGTGTGCTGCCGCGCTTTTCTCATTGACAATTCGACGGGAAATGCTATAATCTGCTATGTCTGAAAAAATGTAAAATTGTATCGCAGAGGTGCCGCCGCGAGGCGGAGAATAGAGAATCCGGTGCGAATCCGGAACGATGCAGTCACTGTGTACGGGAACGGCCTGCGGAGCCACTGGGAAACCGGGAAGGGCAGCGCCGCGATGAACGAAGTCAGGAGACCTGCCTCTGCGGGAATCTCAAGCCCGCTGCACACAGGCTGATATTTCTGCGAGTTTACCCGCGGCGCGATTTTTTCGCGGCGCGGTGTTGCTGGTTGGAATCGTGAGAGCGGCTGTGGGTCACCATGGCCGCTTTTATATTTCTTTCAGAACGATTTTTGAAGAAGAAGGTAAAGAGAAACATGAAAAAAGCACTTGCAATCCTGCTCACAGCCGTAATGCTGCTGGGCGTGCTGACCGCCTGCGGCAGCAAGAAGGACGACGCTGCCGACGACACGCAGAACACGGAGGACGCCGACAAGGCCGCGGCCGACAATGTCGCCGCGCTCATTGACGCGATCTACGTTCAGGAGCGCACCGATGAGACCGACGCGCAGTGCGAGGCCGCCAAGGCTGCCTGGGACGCGCTGACCGACGAGCAGAAGGCCATGGTCGAGGGTGAGGAAGCGAGCCCTGAGTACTTCGGCCTTGATACGGGCGATGCGTCCAAGGACGATCCCCGCAACCAGGATGAGATCGGCGAGAACGAGCTTCTGGTCGTTTCCTTCGGCACGTCCTACAACGACAGCCGCGTCAACGATATCAAGAGCATCGAGGACGCCCTGCAGGAGGCCTATCCCGACTGGTCCGTCCGCCGCGCTTTCACGGCTCAGATCATCATCAACCACATTCAGGCCCGCGACGGCGAGAAGATCGACAACATGACCCAGGCGCTCGACCGCGCTGTGGCCAACGGCGTCAAGAACCTCGTCGTGCAGCCGACGCACCTGATGCACGGCGCGGAGTATGACGAAATGTGTGCTACCATCGACGAGTATCGCGATCAGTTCGAGTCCGTCTCCATCGCGGAGCCCCTGCTCGGCGAGGTCGGCAGCGACGCGACCGTCATCAACGCCGACAAGGAAGTTGTCGCCAAGGCCATCACCGCCGCCGCGGTCGAGGCAAGCGGCTTTGACTCTCTCGAGGCTGCCAAGGAAGCTGGCGCCGCGTTCGTCTTCATGGGCCACGGCACCGCACACGTCGCCAAGGTCAGCTACAGCCAGATGAGCGCCCAGATGCAGAACCTTGGCTATGAGAACGTCTTCATCGGCACGGTCGAGGGCGAGCCGGAGGAGACCTCCTGTGAGTCCGTCATCGAGGCCGTCAAGGCCGCGGGCTACACCAACGTCATCCTGCGCCCGCTGATGGTCGTTGCGGGTGACCACGCCAACAACGACATGGCCGGCAGCGACGACGATTCCTGGAAGACTATGTTCGAGGCTGCCGACTTCACCGTCGACTGCCAGATCGCGGGCCTCGGCGAGATTGCCGATGTGCAGGCGCTCTACATCGCCCACACCCAGGCCGCCATTGACGCCCTGAACGCGTAAATAGACCCAAAGGGCTCCGAAGCGATTGTGCACCGCTTCGGAGCCTTTTCCGGATGGAGGTATTTCCCAATGAAAAGAACACTGACACTTGTACTCACTGCCCTGATACTCTGCACGCTGCTTTTCGGCTGCGGGCAGAAGAGCGGGAACGGCGATCCGCAGGACACCAACACCGAGCCTGCGCTCGCCGACGGCGTTTACACCGCGGACTTCAATACCGACAGCAGCATGTTCCACGTGAACGAGGCATGCGAGGGCAAGGGTACGCTGACGGTCGAAAACGGCCAGATGACGATCCACATCAGCCTGCCGTCCAAGAGCATTCTGAACCTCTTCTGCGGCACGGCGGAGGACGCGCGGAAGGACGGCGCGGCGCTCTTGCAGCCCACGACCGACACCGTCACCTATTCCGACGGCCTGAGCGAGGAGGTCAATGGCTTTGATATCCCCGTGCCCGCGCTGGACGAGGAGTTCGACGTCGCCATCATCGGCACGAAGGGCAAGTGGTACGACCACAAGGTCTCCGTGACGAACGCCGTTTTGAAGGAAGACGACGCCGCCGCGCCCGCCGAGACGCTGGCCGACGGCACCTACACGATCGCCGTGACGCTCGAAGGCGGCAGCGGCAAGGCGAGCATCCAGTCACCCTGCACGCTGACGGTCGCTGACGGCAAGATGAGCGCCACCATCGTCTGGAGCAGCAGCCACTATGACTATATGCTCGTGGACGGCGAGCGCTGCGACGTGCTCTCGACCGAAAACGGCTCGATGTTTGAGATCCCCGTCGCCGCGCTGGATACGCCGCTTGCCATGGTCGGCGATACCACCGCCATGAGCACGCCGCACGAGATCGACTACACGCTGACGTTCGACGCCTCAAGCGCCGAGGTGAACAGATGAGACGCCTGCCGCGCGCGCTTCTCACGCTGCTGGCCGTGCTGACGCTCTGCGCCTGCGGGGACAAAGCGCAGGACGGTTCGAACGGCGAAAATGCGGCGGTCGCGTGGGATACTCTGTCGTTTGACAAGACCATGCCGCTTGACTATGCCACGCAGTTTTCGGTTTCCTTCGCGGAGGACGACTACAAGCGCATCACCATCGGGCAGGATCAGGAATTCCTGCTCGTGGCGGAGGGCGCGGCTGTGCCCAGTGGCGTGCCGGAGGGCGTGACGATCTTGCAGCAGCCGCTCGATGAAATTTATCTGGTCGCCAGCGCGGCGATGGACAGCTTTGCCCAGCTGGACGCGGTCGACAGCATCCGCTTCAGTGGACGCAAGGAGTCGGACTGGTATATCGAGCAGGCGAAGGAGGCCATGAGCGCGGGTGACATGCTTTACGCGGGCAAATACTCCGAGCCCGATTACGAGCTTATCTTGTCGCAGGGCTGCGATCTGGTGCTTGAAAACACGATGATCTACCACTCGCCCGAGGTCATCGAGCAGTTTGAAACGCTGGGCATCCCCGTGCTCGTGGAAATGTCCAGCTACGAGAGCGAGCCGTTTGGCCGCATGGAGTGGGTCAAGCTCTACGGTGCGCTCATCGGCAAGGAGAACGAGGCCGCGGCGCTGTTTGAGGAGAAAATGGACAGCGTTTCGGGCATTCTGGGCGCTGCGCCCACGGGAAAGACCGTCACATTCTTCTATGTGACGAGCAACGGCGCGGTCAATGTGCGAAAGTCGACGGACTATGTCGCTAAATCCATCGCCATGGCGGGCGGGGAATACGTCTCCTTTGACAACACGGAAGAGGAGAACGCCCAGTCCACCGTCACCATCCAGATGGAGGCATTTTACAGCGGCGCGCACGACGCGGATGTGCTCATCTACAACAGCATCATCGACGGCGGGCTCACGACGATCGACGAGCTTTTAGCGCTCGAGCCGCTGCTCGGCGACTTTAAGGCCGTGCAGAACGGGAACGTCTGGTGCCTGACGAAGGACTTTTATCAGGAATCGCTCGAATTGAGCGACCTCGTCGTGGATCTCCACACCGTTTTGAGCGGGGCGGATACGCCGCTCCGGTTTTTGACAAAGCTGCAATAATTTTTGACTGGAAAGTTGAAACAGACAGGAGGGACGGGCATGGAGCAGAAGCGGAAAACACGGACGTGGTGCGGCTTTTTGCTGCTGCTCGTCCTTTTGGCTGTTTTTTTGATCTGGAATTTATTCGCGGGCAGCGTGCAGCTCTCCGCGTCTCAGATAGGACAAATTCTGCTCGGCGGCGGGGATGACCTGACGCAAAAGCAGATCATTATGCAAATTAGATTGCCGCGCATGGCGTCGGCGCTCATTTTAGGCGGTGCGCTGTCCGTGTCGGGGTATCTTCTGCAAACGTTTTTCCACAATCCCATCGCGGGGCCGTTCGTGCTGGGCATTTCGTCGGGCGCGAAGCTCGCGGTGTCGATCGCGATGATCGTTTTCCTCAGCCGCGGCGTCAGATCATCGTCAGCGCTGCTGATCAGCGCAGCGTTCATCGGCGCGATGCTCTCGATGGGCCTCATCCTGCTCATCTCGCAGCGGGTCAATCAGATGAGCCTTCTCGTCGTCTGCGGCGTGATGATCGGCTACATCTGCTCGGCGCTGACGGATTTTCTCGTCACGTTCGCGGACGATTCAAACATCGTGAACCTGCACAACTGGTCGAACGGCTCGTTTTCCGGCATGAAGTGGGAAAACGTGACGACGATGGCCTGGGTGTGCAGGATCGCGCTGATTTTGACATTTTTCCTCTCCAAGCCGATCCGCGCCTACCAGCTCGGCGAGGTCTACGCGCGCAACATGGGAGTGCCGATTAAAGCGTTCCGCGCGGCACTCATCCTGCTCTCCAGCGTGTTATCTGCCTGCGTGACGGCCTTCGCGGGCCCCATTTCGTTTGTCGGCATCGCGCTGCCGCACCTGATGAAGGCACTTTTCAAGACGGCGGAGCCGCTTTTGCTGATCCCGGCGAGCTTCCTCGGCGGGGGCATCTTCTGCCTTGCGTGTGATCTCATCGCGCGCACGGCCTTTGCGCCCACGGAAGTCAGCATCAGCTCGGTCACGGCGGTGTTCGGCGCGCCGGTCGTCATCTACATGATGGTGCGCAGAAAGGCGGGGCGGGAATGAGCGGCTATTTGGAGACAAAGAATTTATCCGTCGGCTACCACGGCAAGCCCCTCATCGAGGATGTGTCCCTCTGCGTGCAGAGGGGAAAGATCGTTACGCTGATCGGGCCGAACGGCTCGGGCAAGTCGACGATCCTGAAAACCGTCATCGGTCAGATGCCGGAGCTTTCCGGCACAGTGTATCTGGATGGCGAGACGATGCGCTCGCGCAGCCGAAATGATATCGCACGCCGCATGGCGATCTTGATGACCGCGCGCGTCGAACCGGAGCTCATGACCTGCCGCGATGTGGTCAGCTCGGGCCGCTATCCCTACACGGGAAGGCTCGGCGTCCTGCGGGACGAAGATAAGAAGATCGTCGAGCAGTCGCTTTCTCAGGTGGACGCGCTCGCGTTCGCCGACGCGCCGTTTTCCGCCGTCAGCGACGGCCAGCGGCAGCGCATTCTGCTCGCAAGGGCCCTGTGCCAGCAGCCGCAGCTTATCGTGCTCGACGAGCCGACGAGCTTTTTGGACATCCGCTACAAACTGGAACTGCTCTCCGTCCTCAAGCGCATGGTGCGCGAAAACGACCTCGCCGTGCTGCTCTCGCTCCACGAGCTCGATCTGGCGCGGCGCATTTCGGACACGATCGTGTGTGTGGCGGGCGACCGGATCGACCGCATCGGCCCGCCGGAGGAAATTTTCACGAGCGACTACATCGCGCAGCTCTACCATTTGGAGCGCGGGAAGTACGACGAGTGCTTCAGCACATTGGAATTTGTACCGTAGCGCATGCAAGTAAAAACGCTTTATAGAGATTGCAGAAGGAGGGGAGACCATGCAGGAAGCGGTGCCGAGATTGCTCATTGCCGGGACGAACAGCGGGTGCGGCAAGACGACGGTGACCTGCGCGATTTTGCAGGCTTTGGTCAACACCGGTGTGCCCGTCGCCGCGGCGAAGTGCGGTCCCGATTACATCGACCCCATGTACCACCGCGAGATCATCGGCGCGAAGAGCAGCAATTTGGACCCCTTCTTTTTTGACGACGACACGCTGCGTTTTCTCCTTGCGCAAAACGGCGCGAGAAAGGACGTAACGGTCATCGAGGGCGTGATGGGCTATTACGACGGCATCGGCCTCGATTCCTCGCGCGCGAGCACCTTTGAGGTCGCGCAGCGGACGGAAAGTCCCGTCGTGCTCGTGCTGAACGCGAAGGGCGCGGGATTATCAGTGCTGGCCGTGCTTGACGGATTTTTGCACTTTGCGACGGAAAACCGCATCCGCGGCGTCATTCTGAACGGCTGCACGGCGATGAGCTATCCGACGCTTGCGCGGGCAATCGAAGAACGCTTCGGTGTGCGCGCCTGCGGCTTTCTGCCGCAAATGCCTGACTGCTCGCTCGAGAGCCGCCACCTCGGCCTCATCACCGCGGCAGAGGTGAATGATCTGAAAGAAAAGATGCAGCGTCTCGCCGCTAAGGCGCAGGAGACGATCGATTTGAACGCGCTGCTGCAAATCGCGAAGAGCGCGCCGCCGCTTACATTCACGCCGCCGGACATTCCGGTGGCGGGCGAGCATGTGCGCATCGGCGTCGCGCGCGACAGGGCATTTTGCTTTTACTATGAAGACAGCATGGAACTCCTGCGCCGCTTAGGGGCGGAGCTTGTGCCGTTCAGTCCGCTGTCAGATGAACGCTTACCGGAAGACCTGCATGGGTTATATCTCGGCGGCGGCTATCCCGAGCTCTACGCGGAGCGGTTGGAGGCAAACGCCGCCATGCGCGCTTCTATCCGCGCGGCGGTGGAAAGGGGACTGCCCTGCGTCGCCGAGTGCGGCGGCTTTATGTACCTGACGCAGTCCATCGCGGGACATGCGATGGCGGGCGTTTTATCGGGCAGCTGCTTCGACGCGGGGAAGCTGACGCGCTTTGGCTACGCGACATTGACGGCGCAGCGGGATTCGATGCTGTTTGCCGCGGGCGAGCAGATCCCCGCGCACGAGTTCCACCGCTGGGATGCGGAAAATCCGGGCGAGGACTTCCTCGCGGAAAAGCCGAGCGGAAGAAGCTGGCGCTGCGCGTATGCGGGCGAAACGCTCTACGCGGGCTATCCGCACTTCCACTTTTACGCAAACCTGAGCGCCGCGGTGCGCTTTGTTGAAGCCTGCCGAAAGGAGAAACCCCGCTATGAGTGAGCCGATGAAGCCGATGGAAATTGAACAGCGCAGCTTCGAGATCATCACGGAGCTGCTGGGAAACCGCGTGCTCGACCCCGAAAACGAGCTTGTCATCAAGCGCGTCATCCACACGACGGCAGATTTTGACTATGCCGACAATCTGACGTTTTCCGACCACGCGGTGCAAAAGGGTATCGCCGCGCTGAAAAGCGGCTGCGACATCGTCACCGACACGCAGATGGCGAAAGCTGGCATCAACAAGACGATCCTCGCAAGCCTCGGCGGCGAGGTGCACTGCTTCATGTCCGACCCCGACGTTGCGCAGGAGGCGAAGACGCGCGGCGTGACGCGGGCGTTCGTCTCGATGGAGAAAGCGGCGGCGCTTGAAAAGCCCTGCATCTTCGCCATCGGCAACGCGCCGACGGCGCTGCTGTCGTTAGAGCAGCTGATGGAAGAGGGAAAAGCCGCCCCCGCGCTCATCATCGGTGTGCCGGTGGGCTTTGTGAATGTGGAGATAAGCAAGGAGCGCATCATCGAAAAGGCGCGCGCGCCGTACATCGTCGCGCGTGGACGCAAGGGCGGCAGCAACGTGGCCGCGGCAATCTGCAACGCCCTGCTCTATCAGATCAGGCGGTAAAAAGATGGAAGAATATCTCGTAAAGGACGGCAAGCGCCTGCGCCTCGGCTACACAACCGGCTCGTGCGCCGCCGCGGCGGCCAAGGCTGCGGCGTGGATGCTGCTGACGGGCAGGAGGAAGGAGTCCATCCGCCTGCAAACGCCCAAGGGCATCGAGCTGAACCTCAAAGTGCTGGACATTCAGATGCTCGCGGACGAGGTGCGCTGCGCCATCCGAAAGGACAGCGGTGACGACCCCGACGTGACGCGCGGTACGCTCATTTTTGCCGCGGTGAGAAAATCGGCCACGCTCGGCGTGACCATCGACGGCGGCGAGGGCGTCGGCCGCGTGACGAAGCCGGGACTTGACCAGCCCGTGGGCGAGGCGGCCATCAACTCTGTGCCGCGGCAGATGATCGAAGAGAACGTGCGCGAGGTCTGCGCGCTTGTCGGCTACGACGGCGGCATTGACGTGACGATCTCCGCGCCGGAGGGCGAGGCGCTCGCGAAAAAGACTTTTAACCCGCGCCTCGGCATTGAGGGCGGCATCTCCATTCTGGGCACGACCGGCATCGTCGAGCCGATGAGCGAGCAGGCATTGCTTGACACCATCCACGTGGAACTGCGGCAGCGGCGCGAGAACGGCGCGGACTACATCCTCCTTGCGCCCGGCAACTACGGCGCAGACTACATCCGCGATTTTATCGGGCTTGACCCGAAGACGGCGGTGCTGACGTCGAACTTCATCGGCGACAGCCTGGAATTCTGCAAGGAATTCGGTTTTCACGGCGCGCTGCTCATCGGGCACATTGGTAAGTTCGTCAAGCTCGCGGGCGGCATGTGGAACACGCACTCGAAATTCGGAGACTGCCGCATGGAGCTCATCGCCTCGCACAGCGCGGCGCTGGGCCTGCGCGCAGAACGCACGGAGGAAATTCTGCACTGCGCCACCTGCGACGACGCGCTGCGCATCCTGGACGAAGAGGGGCTGAAGGATGCCTTCCTCGTGCGTCTGGGACAGCGCATCGGCACGATGCTCGGCTATAAGAGCGGCGAACTCCAGAGCGGCGCAATCTTATTTTCGAAAGAATACGGTTTCCTCTGCGAAACGGAAGGCGCGGAGGAACTGCTCGAACAGATCAGGGAGGGCTGAACGTGGTACATTTTGTTGGCGCCGGAAGCGGCGCGCCGGATCTCATCACGCTGCGGGGCGCAAGGCTCCTTGGCGAAGCAGATGTGGTGATCTACGCGGGTTCGCTGGTGAATCCCGAGCTGCTTACACTCACGAAACCGGGCTGCGAGGTTCACGACAGCGCGAAGCTGACGCTTGAAGAGGTCATCGCCCTCATCGAGCGGGCGGAGCGCGAGGGAAAGACCACCGTGCGATTGCACACGGGCGACCCGAGCATTTACGGCGCGGTGCGCGAGCAGTTCGACGCGCTCACAGAGCGCGGCATCGACTTTGATGTCTGCCCCGGCGTCAGCTCGTTCTGCGGCGCGGCGGCGGCGCTGCGGGCGGAATACACGCTGCCGAACGTGAGCCAGACGGTCATCATCACGCGCACGGCGGGCCGCACGCCGGTACCCGAGCGTGAGTCCATCCGCAGCTTGGCCGCGCATCAGGCGACGATGGTGCTGTTCTTGAGCACCTCACTCACAGAAAAGCTGCAAGGCGAGCTCCTTGCGGGCGGCTATGGAGAGACAACGCCCGCGGCCATCGTTTACAAGGCGACATGGCCGGAGGAGAAGATCTTCCGCTGCACGGTGGGCACGCTGCATAAGACGGTGACGGAAAACGGCATGAAAAAGACGGCGCTCATCGTGGTGGGCGGCTGCCTTGGCGACGAATATCTGCGCTCGCTGCTCTACCACCCCGACTTTACGACGGAATACCGCGAGGGGAAGGCATGAAGATCGCAATTTTTGCCTACAGCCACGGCGGCTGCGCGGCAGCGCGGCGCGTACGCGCGGTGCTGGCGGAGGCGGAAACCGTCTGCTACGCGGTACCGCGATTGGAAGAAGCGGGCTTTCTGCCGCTTGCGAAGGACATCTACCGCAAGAGCTTTTCGTCGATGGATGCGCTCATCTTCATCGGCGCGTGCGGTATCGCCGTGCGTGAGATCGCGCCGTATCTTGTGAGCAAAAAGACCGATCCCGCGGTGCTCTGCATCGACGAGAAAATGCAGTTTGTCATTCCGCTGCTCTCCGGTCATATCGGCGGGGCGAACGATCTGGCGCGCCGCCTTGCCGCGGCGCTCGGCGCATCGGCGGTCGTCACGACGGCAACGGACGTGAACGGTAAATTTGCCGCCGATGCCTGGGCAGCAAAAAATGAATGCGCCATTTCGAGCATGCTGCTTGCAAAAAAGGTCGCAGCGGAAATTCTGGAGCGCGATGTACCGCTTGTGAGCGATTTTCCAATCAAGGGTGCATTGCCCGGCGGAATTGTGGAAAAAACGCAGGGCGCGCTGGGAATTGTGATCGGATACTGCACGAAAGAACCGTTTGCCGAAACGCTGCGCCTCACGCCGAGAGTATTGCGTGTCGGCATCGGCTGCCGCAGGGGAACTGCACAGGAAACCATTGAAGCCGCCGTTGCGGCGGTGCTTTCTGCGCATCAGCTAGATCCAAGCGCGGTCAAGGGCGTCTATTCCATTGACTTAAAGCAGCAGGAGGCGGGGCTGCTTGCCGCCTGCGCGAAGCACGACTGGCCGACGGTATTTTACACGGCAGAGGAATTGCGCAGCGTACCGGGCGAATTTACGGATTCCCCCTTCGTGCAGGAGATGACGGGTGTCGGCAACGTCTGCGAGCGCGCAGCGATGCGCGGCGCGGAGAAATTATTGGTGAAAAAGACTGCGGTGGACGGCGTGACCGTCGCCGTGGCGGCGGAGCATTGGGAGGTTTCCTTTGGGTAAAGTGATCGTGGTGGGCATCGGCCCGGGAAGCTATGAGGATATGACGATCCGCGCCGACCGCGCGCTGCAATCGTGCGACGCCATCGTCGGCTACGGAGTTTATGTTGACCTTGTGAAGGAGCGCTATCCGGACAAGGCGTTTTATGAAACGCCCATGACGCAGGAGGCAAAGCGCTGCGCGCTTGCGCTCGAACTTGCGCGCGCGGGCAAGACCGCGGCCATGGTCTGCTCGGGCGACAGCGGCATTTACGGCATGGCGGCGCTCGTGTACGAGCTGCGCGGCGAGAGCGAAGAGCCTGAGATCGAGGTCGTCCCCGGCCTGACGGCGGCATGCAGCGCTGCGGCGCTTTTGGGCGCGCCGCTGACGCACGACTTTGCCGTCATCAGCCTGAGCGACCGCCTGACGCCGTGGGAGACCATCGAAAAGCGCCTGACGCACGCGGCAAAGGCCGACCTGACCATCGCCCTTTACAATCCCGCGAGCCGTTCGCGGCCCGCACATTTGAAGCGCGCGTGTGATATCCTGCTGCGCGACCTGCCGGACAGTCGCCTCTGCGGCATTGCGCGCAACATCGGCCGCGCGGGGGACAGCTGGCGCACCCTGACGCTCGGGGAGCTCAGAGAGGCAGAGGTCGATATGTTCTGCACGGTGATCGTCGGCAACGTATCAACGAAGGAAATTGCGGGGCGGCTCATCACGCCGCGAGGGTACAAAAATGTGTAAGATCTGCATTTTCGCAGGCACGACGGAGGCGCGCCGACTCGTGGAGCTTTTGAGCACCCAGCCGGTCTCCGTCACGGCCTGCGTAGCAACGGAATACGGTGAAACACTCCTGCCCGAAGGGGGCAACGTGACGGTGCGCTCGGGGCGTATCCCGGTGGACGGGATCATCCAAATGCTCTCCGACACGAAATTTGATTTGGTGATCGACGCGACGCACCCCTACGCGGCATCGATCACCGAGAGCGTTGCGCGCGCCTGCGCGGAGACAGGGACAGAATATCTGCGCCTTCTGCGCGAGGAGTCTGACAAGGTATCTGACTTTACTTGCGTGTTGAATGCGGAAGCAGCAGCGCTGTTCCTGTCGAAGACGGACGGAAATATCCTGCTGACGACCGGCAGCAAGGATCTGAAAACGTATAGCAAGGTAAAAGACTTTACAGATAGAGCCTATGCGCGCGTGCTGCCGCTGGACGCGTCGCTCGCGCTCTGTCGCGAGGCGGGCGTGCAGCCGTCGCACATTTTAGCGATGCAGGGGCCGTTTTCCGAGGAGATGGACACGGCCATGCTGCGCGCCGTGTCGGCTAAGTGGCTCGTGACGAAGGACGGCGGCGAGGCGGGCGGCTTTGCCGCCAAGGTCGCCGCGGCGCGAAAGGCCGGGGCAAATGTGCTCGTGATCGGACGGCCAAAGCAGCGGGAGGGGAAGTCCTTTTCGCAGGTGTTGGACAGCTTGGAGTGCCGCTTTGGTTTCCGATTCGCGCAGAGTGTGAAGATCGTCGGTATCGGGCCGGGCAGCAGGGATGCGATGACGCAGGAGGCGCGCCGCGCGATTGAAGAGGCGGACTGCCTCATCGGCGCGAGACGCATGCTGGATGCCGCAGCGCGCGGCGGGCAGAAGACTTATGCCGCCATCGCACCACAGGAGATCGCGGACTTCATTCACGCGCACTGCGAATACCGGCAAAGCGCGGTCGTGATGTCGGGCGACACGGGCTTTTTCAGCGGCACGAGGAAGCTGCTGCCGCTGCTTTCTGACTGCGAGGTCAGCGTGCTGCCGGGCCTGAGCTCGCTTTCCTACCTCTGTGCAAAGCTGCAAACGTCCTATGAGGACGTTCATGTCGTCAGCCTGCATGGCCGCGCGCACGACATCACGGCAGACGTGCGCGCGCACGCGCGCGTTTTCGCGCTCGTCGGCGGCGAGAATGGCGTGAACGGCCTGTGTCGAACGCTGGCGGAAAACGGCCTCGGCACCGTGACGGTGAGCGTCGGCGAACAGCTGAGCTACGAGGATGAGACCATTACCACCGGCATGGCGGAGGAGCTGCAAAGTAAGGCCTTTGCGCCCTTGAGCGCCGTGCTGATCGAAAACGACCATCCCGATGCCATCGTGACGCACGGACTGCCGGACGAGGCGTTTTTGCGAGGCGCGGGCGAGGGCGGCGTTGTGCCGATGACCAAGAGTGAGGTGCGCGCTGTCGCGCTCTCGAAGCTCCGCCTGACCGAGCGCGCCGTCTGCTATGATATCGGCGCGGGAACGGGTTCGGTCGCCATCGAGATGGCGCTTCAGGCGAAGCACGGTCATGTCTACGCCGTTGAGCGCAAAGACGATGCGGTCGAGCTGCTGAAAAAGAATCAAGCGGCGTTCCATGTGGAGAACCTGACGGTCGTTTCCGGCACTGCGCCGGAGGCGTGCCGCGATCTGCCTGCACCGACGCACGTCTTTATTGGCGGCAGCGCGGGCAACCTGCGTGATATTCTGTCGATGCTGCTTGCCAAAAATCCGCACGTCCGCATCGTGGCGACGGCCGTCTCGCTTGAGAGCATCGCCGAGCTGACGGCGTGCATGAAGGATTTTGCCTTTACCGAGGCGGAGGCCGTCTCCGTCCAGATCGCCCGCGGCAAAAAGACGGGATCGTACCACCTGATGGCGGGGCAGAACCCCGTGTATATCTTCACGATGCAGTCGGAGGAGAAGCTATGATTGGGCCAATTTTGCCGCTTCTCATCGGCTTTGGCATCGACCGCGTTCTGGGCGATCCGCACAGCCTGCCGCATCCGGTCGTGTTGATCGGGAAGACGATCAGCGCGCTGGAGTGCGTCCTGCGGAGAATCTTCGCCAAAACGCCGCGCGGTGAGCGCGCGGCGGGCGCAGTGCTGTGGTTGATCGTCGCATTTCTTGCGACGGCGGTGCCCGCGCTGCTTCTGTGTTTGTGCGGCAGGGTGAGTCCGTGGCTGCGCCTCGCGGTCGAGAGCGTCATGTGCTGGCAGATCTTGGCGGCAAAGTCGCTGCGGGATGAGAGCATGAAGGTGTATCACGAACTCGAGCACGGCAGCATCGAATCCGCGCGCCGCGCCGTTTCGATGATCGTGGGACGCGACACGGCGGCGCTCGACGATGCGGGCGTGACGCGCGCCGCGGTCGAGACCGTGGCGGAGAACACGTCAGACGGCGTGGTCGCACCGCTGCTGTACCTTGCCATCGGCGGCGCGCCGCTGGGCTTTTTCTACAAGGCTGTGAATACGATGGACTCGATGCTCGGCTACGTCGAGCCGCCGTATAAGGACATCGGCCTTGTGCCTGCGAAGGCGGATGATATTGCGAACTATCTGCCTGCGCGCATCTCTGCATTGCTGATGCTCGCGGCGGGCGGACTTCTGCGCATGGACGTGAAAAACGGCTGGAAGATATTCCGCCGCGACCGCTACAAGCACGCGAGCCCGAACTCCGCGCAGACGGAGTCGGTCTGCGCGGGCCTTTTGGATGTGCGCCTCGCGGGCGACGCGTGGTATCACGGCGTGCTGCACAAAAAGGAGTACATCGGCGACGCACTGCGGCAGATCGAGCATGAGGATATCCCGCGCGCCTGCCGGCTGATGTACGGCACGACGCTTCTGGCGCTGCTGCTTGGCTGCGCGGTCCGGCTGCTGATTTTTTCGCTGTGAGGGAAGAGAATGCTTTATCAAACGGAAAACCGCCACGGCGGAGATATCTACGGCGGCATTGCGCTCGACTTTTCGGCGAATGTGAGCCCGCTCGGCACGCCGAGAAGCGTGACCGACGCGATCGAACGCGCGCTGCCCGAGCTCTACCGCTACCCAGACCCCTACTGCCGGACACTCGTACAGACGATCTCGGAATATGAGGGGGTGCCGAAGAACTTTGTCCTCTGCGGCAATGGCGCGTCCGAGCTGATCTATGCCTATTGCGAGGCCGTGCGGCCCAAACGCGCGATGGAGCTCGCACCGACGTTTTCGGAGTATTCGCTTGCCTTGCGGCGGACAGGCTGCGAGGTCGTGCGCTTTGCGCTCAAGCAAGAGGAAAACTTTGACTTGCGGGAGAACTTTTTGCCGATCCTTGCGCGCGAAAAGATCGACGCGCTGTTCCTCTGCAACCCGAACAACCCGACGGGACGGCTCATTGCGGACGATTTGCTGGAAGAAATTCTGCGCATCTGCCGCGAGAAAAATATCGCGCTTTTTGTCGACGAGTGCTTTTTGAGCCTGTCGGACGGCGGCGTTGATCTGACGCCGTCCCTATCTGACTTCCCGCAGCTTTTTATCCTCAAGGCCTTTACGAAGAGCTTTGGCATGGCGGGGCTGCGGCTGGGATATGGCCTGAGCGCGGACGAGGCATTGCTGCGGAAGATGTCGGCGGCGGTGCCGCCGTGGAATGTCTCGACGCTTGCACAGGCGGCGGGCGTCGCCGCGCTGGGCGATGCGGAGTTTCTGGAGAAAAACCGAACCATCATCCGAGCGGAGCGCCCGTGGCTCGAGGAAAAACTGAGGAAATTCGGCTTTTGGGTGTGCCCATCGCAGGTGAATTACATCTTATTCCGTGGCGATGTGGGCTTGACGGAACAGCTGCGAGCGCGCGGCGTCGCGATCCGCGACTGCGCAAATTTCGAGGGCCTGACATCCGGCTGGTATCGCGTCGCGGTCCGGCAGTACGAGGAAAACGAACAGCTTATCGCGGCAATCAGAAGCGTGGGAAAGGAGTGAGCGCATGGCAAAAACTATCATGATCCAGGGGACGATGTCCAACGCGGGCAAGAGTCTGCTGGCCGCGGGGCTCTGCCGCGTTTTGAAGCAGGACGGCTATCGCGTTGCCCCGTTCAAGAGCCAGAATATGGCGCTCAACTCGTTCATCACGAAAGATGGCGGCGAGATGGGGCGCGCGCAGGTGGTGCAGGCTGAGGCCGCGGGCATCGAGCCGGATGTGCGCATGAATCCAATTTTACTGAAGCCGACGACGGACGTCGGCAGTCAGGTCATCGTGAACGGACGCGTACAGGGCAATCTGCCCGCGATGGAATACTATCGCAGAAAGCGCGACTTTATCCCCGCGGTGATGGAGGCCTATGAGAGCTTGGCACGCGAGTACGACATCATCGTCATCGAGGGCGCGGGCAGCCCCGCGGAAATCAATTTGCAGGAAAACGACATCGTCAACATGGGTCTTGCCCGCATGGTGGATGCGCCGGTGCTGCTGGTGGGCGACATCGACCGCGGCGGCGTGTTCGCCCAGCTCTACGGCACGGTCGCGCTGCAAAGTGAAGAGGACAGAAGGCGCATCAAGGGCGTTGTTGTCAACAAATTCCGCGGTGACCGCGCCATTCTGGAACCGGGGCTCAAAACGCTTGAGGAGCTCTGCGGCGTACCCGTGGCGGGCGTTGTGCCATACCTCCATGTCGACATCGACGACGAGGATAGCTTGAGCGAACGCTTCGGGCGGGATAAGGAGCCGCGGCTCATCGACATTGCGGTCATCCGCCTGCCGCGCATTTCGAACTTTACGGATTTTTCGCCGTTTGAGCGCTACGAGAATGCCTCGCTCCGCTATGTGGAGCGGGCGCGGGACCTGCGCGCGCCGGATATGATCGTGATTCCCGGTACGAAGAGTACGATCGCCGACCTCCAATGGCTCCGCCAGAGCGGGCTGGAGGCGTCGATCCAAAAGGCCGCGAGCGGCGGCACGCTGGTTTTCGGCGTCTGCGGCGGCTATCAGATGCTCGGACGGCACATTTCCGACCCCGAACAGGTCGAGGCCGCGGGCGTGACGGAGATCGACGGAATGGGCCTTCTGCCGCTCGAAACAGTATTTCAGGGCGAAAAGGTGCAGACGCAGACAAACGGCGTCTTCTCCGGCGTCGCGGGACTGCTCTCTGAGCTGAACGGCAAGCGCTACGCGGGCTACGAGATCCACATGGGCCGCAGCGAAGAAGCGCGCGGCGCGCTCATCAGCTTGGGCAATGTCTACGGCAGCTATGTCCACGGTATTTTCGATGAGCAGGAGGTCGCCGACACGGTCTTAAAAGCGCTGTGCACGAAAAAGGGCGTTTCCTTTGAATCGCTCGGCAGCTTTGACGCGAAAGCCTACAAGGAGCGGCAGTATGATCTGCTGGCAGACGCGGTGCGCGCGGGGCTCGATATGCCGCTCATCTACCGCATTTTGAATCGGGAGGTGTGAGCATGCAGGGACTGATTCATCTGTACTTCGGCGACGGCAAGGGCAAGACGACCGCGGCGGTCGGACTGAGCGTCCGCGCGGCGGGCGCTGGAAAGCGCGTGCTGTTTGCGCAGTTTTTGAAGGACGGCAGCTCGTCGGAACTGAACATCCTGCGCGCGCTGCAAAATGTCGAGGTTGCATGCTGCGAGCAGAACTTCGGCTTTTTCAAGTCGATGGACGGGCAGACGAAAGCGGCGGCGCGGCTGGCCTATTCCGCGCTGCTGGGAGACGTGATGCGAAAAAGCGCGGACGGCGTTGATCTGTTCGTGCTCGACGAGGCGGTCGCCGCCTGCAACCACGGCTTGATCGAAGAGGCAACGCTGATCGACTTTCTGCGCGGCAGACCAAAAGCGCTTGAAGTCGTGCTGACGGGGCGAGATCCGTCGCAGCATTTGCTGGACGCCGCCGACTATGTGACGGAGATGCGAAAGCGCAAGCACCCGTTTGACCGAGGAATCGCGGCGCGGCGCGGCGTCGAATTTTAAGGAGGGGAGAGCCATGCAGAAGGAATTGGACGCGCTTGTGCGCGAAGTTTTGCCGCTTGATCGCAGCGCGATGACGGCGGCGGAAGCGTATCAGGCGCGGCTTGCCAAGCCCCCCGGCAGCCTCGGGCGGCTCGAAGAGATCTCCATCCAGCTTGCGGGGATCACAGGGCGGGTGCACAATGCGCTCAATAAAAAGCAGCTGCTCGTCTTCGCTGCGGACAACGGCGTGGTGGCCGAGGGCGTTTCCAGCGCGCCGCAGTCCGTGACGAAGCAGCAGACCATCAACCTGATGCGGGGCAAGACGGGAGCTGCGGTGCTGGCAAAGCACTTTGGCTGCGGCTTGACCGTGTGCGATGTCGGCGTGAATGCCGATATTTACGAGAGCGCCGTTTTGAACCGCAAGATCGCCTACGGCACGCAAAATATCTGCACCGGCCCCGCGATGACGCGGGAGCAAACCTTACAGGCCATCCTGACCGGCGCAGAGATCGCGAGGACGGTCGACGCGGACGTGATCGGTGTCGGCGAAATGGGCATCGGCAACACGACGACCTCTTCGGCGGTGCTGGCCGTGCTGCTGGGAGCGGACGTCGAGGCCGTGACGGGCCGCGGCGGCGGTATCACGGAGGAGAGCTTTCGCAAAAAGAAAGCGGTCATCCGCACCGCCATTGAGGTAAATCGGCCGGACAGGGACAACGTTGTCGGCGTCCTTTCCAAGGTCGGCGGCTTTGACCTCGCGGCGATGTGCGGCGCATTTTTGGGCGCGGCGGCGGCACGCCGGCCGGCGGTCATCGACGGCCTCATTTCCGCCGCGGCGGCGCTGTGCGCCGTCAGGCTGTGCCCGAATGTGCGCGGCTACCTGGTGCCGAGCCACGCCTCGTTTGAGATCGGCTACCGCCTCGCGATGGAGGCGATGGACCTGCGCCCGCTGTTTGACCTCGGCATGCGATTGGGCGAGGGGAGCGGCTGTCCGCTCGCCTTTCAGGTGCTCGACGCTGCGTGCGCTGTCATCAACGACATGGCGACCTTTGACGAGGCGGGCATCAACGACGACTATCTGGACGAAATTCGCCGGGGCGACCAGTTCACGCCCTGAGAGAAGGGAACGCGCATGGGAACGCTGATCATGATCTCCGGTGCAAACGGCAGCGGCAAGAGCCGTTATGCCGAGCGCATCGTCGCGCGCACGACAGGCGAGCGCTATTACATCGCCACGATGCGCCCTTGCTCGGAGGAAAATTTGCAGCGCATCGAAAAGCACCGCGAGCAGCGAAAGGACCTGCAATTTACGACGCTCGAATGCCCATATCAGGTCAGCGCGGCGGAGGTCGAAAGGGACGGCGTCGTGCTGCTTGAGGATGTGTCGAATCTGCTGGCAAACGCGATGTTCGAGCGCGGCGGGGATGAAGCAAGCGTGTACGCGGACATCGAAGCGCTGTGCTCGCGCTGCCGTCTGCTCGTCGCGGTGACGATCACAGGCCTGCGCGCCGACGGCTACGACGGCGAGACGGCGGCTTACATCCGCGCGCTGAACGGCCTGAATCAAAGACTGTACGACCGCGCCGCGGCGGCGGTCGCAATGAAAGACGGCGCGCCGTTTGCCGAAAAGGGAGACCTCGATGAGATTATTTGAATCGCTTTTGATCGCGCTGTCGACGTACAGCGCGGTGCCCGTTCCGCAGCTTGATTGGAACGAAAAAAATATGCGCTACGCGATCTGCTTTTTCCCCGCGGTGGGTGTTCTCTGCGGCGCGGCGCTCTGGCTGTGGGCTGTACTTGCGCAGGCGACGGGCATGAGCTGCGTGCTGTTTGCGGCAATCGCGGCGTGCCTGCCGATTTTAGTGACAGGCGGCATCCACATGGACGGTTATCTCGACACGGTGGACGCGCTCTCGTCGCACCAGACGCGCGAGAAAAAGCTCGCGATCATGAAAGACGCCAACTGCGGCGCGTTCGCGGTCATTTACGGCGGCGTGTACCTGCTCGCCTACGCGGGCTTTGCCTACGAGGTGTTCGCCGCGGGGCATATTTTGCTGATTTGCCCGCTGTTCGTGCTCTCTCGCGCGCTGTCGGGCCTGTGCGCGGTGAATCTGCCGAATGCGCGAAAGTCCGGCATGCTCTGCGCCTTCACAAGCGGCGTCCAGCGCCGCACGGCGACAGCCGCGCTCGCGCTCGCCGGCCTTACCGCAGTTGCGACGATGGTTTGGATGTCTCCCGCAGTCGGCGGAATGGCGGCGGCGTTTGCGGTGCTTTCCGCGCTCAAGTATCGCAGATTTGCGCTGGCGCAGTTTGGCGGCGTGACGGGGGATACGTCGGGCTTCTTTTTGCAGCTCTGCGAGCTCTGCGGCCTGATCGGCATTTGGATCGGAGGGCTGCTGTGATTGAGCTTCTTTTCATCCGCCACGGCGCGACGGCGGGGAATCTCCGCCGCCGCTACATCGGCCGCACGGACGAGCCGCTGTGCGAGGCGGGCATCGCACAGGTCAAAGCGCTGCAAAAGCGGGGACTTTCAGTCGATCGGCTTTTTGTCAGCCCCATGCTGCGCACGCGGCAGACGGCGGACATTCTTTTTCCGAAGATGCACTATACCGTCGTGGACGGCCTTGCCGAGACGGATTTTGGCCGCTTTGAGGGGAAGTCCGCCGACGAGCTTTCGGGCGACCCCGCCTATCAGGCGTGGGTCGATGCGATGTGCCTGACGCCCATCCCAGACGGGGAGAGCGTGGCGGACTTCAAAACGCGCTGCTGTGAAACGTTTGCGGAGACGATCAAAAATGTGCCGGACGGCTCTCGCGTGGGATTCGTCGTCCACGGCGGCGTCATCATGGCAATTTTGGAGGCCTACGCGCGCCCGAAAAGGGACTTTTACGCCTACCACATCGGAAATGGCGAATGCCTGCAAGGCGTGTATGACGGAGAAACGATCCGGATAAAACAATAAATACCGCCCGCGTTTCGGATATCTTTCCGGAACGCGGACGGTATCTTTATATGGTATCGGTGTGGTTACACCGTCGGCGCGGCGTAGGCCACATCATACTCGCTCCACTGAATGCGGATGGAGCAGCGTGCACCGCCCGCGGAAAGGAACGAATTGATCTCACACATCGACCAGAGCTTCGTGACGGGATCCTGCTGGCGGATGCGCATGTTGTGCGTCTCCTGCGAGTTTGTGTACATGGTGCCGTCGATCGCAATGCTTGCGGAAATGCTGCTGCCGTTGAGCGTCTGTGTCTCGATCGTGCTGCCGTCGTAGATGGTCGTTCTGCGCAGGTCGACCAAAACGGGCGCGGCGGTGTTCTTCGGCGCGATGCTGATGCGCAGCGCGCTGATAGGTTAAAATCAGGTCCCTGAGCGGAATATTCAGCGTGCTGTCTGCCGCGGAGAGGTCGACATGGTACTCGGTGAACGGCGCGAATAGATTAGGCGTCGTCAACTCCTGCTCGCTGGTTTGGAAGTGCAGCTTGTAGCTCAGTGGGGTGTCCTACGCGACGGTGATGACCGGCGTTTCGCCGGTGTCGCTTTTCTCGCCTTGGATGCCCTGTTTACCTTTTTCTCCGCGCTCGCCTCGGGGACCAATGGGCCCCTGCGGGCCGGGATCGCCCTTTGGGCCGACGGGACCGCGGTCGCCCTGCGGGCCGACCGGCCCGGGATCACCGCGCACGCCTTGCAGCCCGATGGCGCCTGTGTCGCCCTTGGGGCCGGTGTCACCGCGCACGCCCTGCGGACCTCTCGGTCCCATCGGCCCGACAGAGTCCCTCGGTCCGGCAGGACCCCGTGTAGTAATTCATAGACGTCTCCCCCTGACATGATATCGGTGCTTTATCCTATGCATCGGACGAAGAAACAGCGCACAGCAGGGAAGAAAAAGGCGGCAGACATGCATGGAAAATGCCGAAAACAGAAAACTGCCTTGCAAATGAAAGATATGGATGCTATACTGTGACCGAAAAACCGTTTGGGTCAAATTAAGATCATTTCGCGCCAAGGTTGCCAAGGCAGCTTTTTCAAAGTCATTGAGTTAGCCTCCTCTAACTGAAGCGGGAAGCGCGGAAAAAGAAAGGAACGGACAGCATGATCGTCAAATCCATGAATGAGAGCGCCATCTATGCGATCGGCCACGCCTTCGGCTACTACGACTACGGGGAGGAGACGGGCATGGTCTACGCCTTTTCCGGTCAGGAGCCGACGGCGCAATACATCTGTGCCT
>ENA-UOJO01002162-UOJO01002162.1-human-gut-metagenome-genome-assembly--contig:-P57-NODE-2162-length-21930-cov-15.040457_pt1 | contig 21930 bp, 20 predicted proteins | sample MGYA00242351_ERZ723898 | MGnify/ENA metagenome assembly ERZ723898 | reverse complement strand
CCGCGATGTTGCAGAACACCTGCCACGCGATCTGCGCCATGATGCCGATGCCCACCAGCGTGCAGAAGCGGTTCTCGGCGTGGAAGGCCAGCCAGAATCCCTGCACGAGGAAGACCACGAACAGTACGATGACCAGCACGGCCCCCGCAAAGCCCAGCTCCTCGCAGACGACGCTGAAGATGAAGTCGTTGGTGCTTTCGGGCAGCCAGAGCTGCTTTTCGATGCTGTTGCCCAGCCCCAGGCCCGTCACGCCGCCGGAGCCGATGGCGTACAGACTTTGCAGGGTCTGGTCTGTCATCTTGGTCAGGTCCTGCGTCCAGCCGTCCAGACGGCTCTGCAAGTAGGGGATGGAGTCGATGTGCTGCAAGATCGTTTCCAGCAGAAAGATGCCGGCTGCACCCCCCACCCAGGTGATGACGCCGCCGTTGCCGCCCAGCAGCAGGATGGTTCCCACCATGGCGGTGGTCAGCACGATGCCGGACATGTGCGGCTCCATCACGAGCAGCAGAATGACCGGCAGCAGCGGGAGCAGCGGCAGGAGCAGCTCCCGCACCAGCCGCTGCTGCAGCCACGGCCCCACCGGCACCTGGCCGCTGCGGCTGGGGTCCAGTTTTTCCAGCCGGGGGGCCTTGGCCGCGATGTGGGCCGTGAGCAGGATCATCTCAAACTTTGCGATCTCCGAAACCTGCACCGTCATACCGGCCACGCGCAGCCAGCGCTTGCAGCCGTTCAGCGGGGTGCTGAACAGCACCAGCACCAGCAGCGCCAGCACAAGGAAATACCCCGGCCAGACCAGCCTGCGGAGCAGCCGGTGGTCTACATAGGAGAACAGGAACATGGCCACAAGGCCCAGCCCCAGGCAGAGCACCTGGGATTTGATGTAGTGCAGGCTGTCGCCAAAGCGGAGATAGCCTGTGGTATAGCTGGCGCTGAACAGCATCACCAGCCCGAATACGATGATGATGCCCAGCGTTGCCAGCCAGTAAAGCAGAATGGGAGACCAGGGGCCGGGGTCCCGCTGCAGCAGCGCGAACGGCTCCGGCTTTTTTCGGCGGATGGTTGCCATCTGCACACCTCCTCAACTGATTTTTGCCCATTGCAGGGCCATTGCCGCGCCCAGCAGGGCGAGCACGCAGAATGTATAAAAGATCTGCACCGCACTGCTGCCGCGCAGCTCCATCCAGCGGTGGAGCGGGGCCGTGCGGAAGAGCTGCTTTTTCCCATGCGTGGTTTGATAGACCGCGATCTGCACCGCCACCATGCCGCCCTCCAGCCAGTAGGGCAGCCCCAGCGGGAGCGCAAGGTCCGGCCAGCCAATGCACAGCGGCGCACAGCCCAGTGCCCCGGCCAGAAACAGGCTGCCCACGCTGCCCAGCCGCAGCCGGGCGGGCGGGAAATTCCAGAGCAGGAACGCCATCAGCGCACCGGCCAGCGCCGCCGGGAAGACGGCCAGCGGGAACCAGCCGAGGATGGTCATACAGAGCATCAGGCCCAGCTGGGCCGCAAATGCGGTGCCGCAGCACAGGCCGTCGATGCCGTCCGCGATGCGGACGCTCTCGGCCAGCGCCACAAGGCCCGCTTCCCAGACCAGCGGAGCCAGAACGCCCAGCTCCACATAGCCCAGGCCCGGCAGGGCCAGCCCGGTGGCAAGGCAGCGGCTGGCCCCCAGCAGCAGGAGCACCACGGCACCGGCCCCCGCTTCCAGCAGCAGGCGGGTGCCCCGGCGCAGGCCCAGCGGGGCACGGCGGCGGATGCGGGCCAGGTCATCGGCCAGGCCGACGCCGCCGAACAGCAGCGCCCCGAACAGGGCGATGAGCAGCCGGGTGGAGAGCAGGCCCTCCGTGCCCAGCAGCTGCGGTTCGGCCACGCAGGCGGCGGTCCAGCCCACACCCACGGCAGCCAGCACCCCCACCATCAGGCAGAGCCCGCCCATCGTGGGCGGCTGGGCCGGGCGCTCCGGCGCTTCGTCCGAGTCCGGGCTTGGCGCAGCGTCCGGCCGTTCCGGCTCCGGCGGGCGGGTGGGCTGCTGGCGGCTCTGGAAGGCCCGCAGCAGCGGCACCATCAGATTCCCCATCGCCGCCGTGAGGACGAACCCCAGTGTCGATGCGACGATCAAGGCAAAACGGATCATATCACTGCTGCTCCTTGTAGAAGAGTTCCAGCACCTTTTCCAGCGCCATGCCGCGGCTGGCCTTGACCAGCAGCGCATCGCCCGGCTGCATCAGCCGGAGCAGGGCGTCGGCAGCTTCGCGGTAGGTGTTGGCGTGCAGGGTGGTCAGGCCCTTGGCCGCAGCCACCACGGCCGTGCGTCGGGCCTGCTCGCCGTAGGTGATGAGGGTGTCGATGCCGCTTTCCGCCGCCTGACGGCCCACTTCCTCGTGGGCCTCACGGCTCAGGTCTCCCAGCTCCAGCATATCGCCCAGCAGGGCAAAGCGGCGCTTGCAGGGGTACTCCCGGAACATGGCCAGCGCGGCCTTCATGCTGTCGGGGTTGGCGTTGTAGCAGTCCTCGATGACATCCACGCCGTTGCTGTGCACGATCTTCTGGCGCATCCCGGTCTGCTCAAAGTTGCTGATGCCCCGCAGCACCTTCCGGGCATTGAGGCCCAGCCGAGTGGCGGCGCAATAGGCGGCCAGCGCATTGGCCACGTTGTGGCGGCCCATCGAAGGGATGTGCACCATAAAGGTGCCCTCCTCGTGGTCTTCGAGCACAAAGCTCATGCCGTCGGCCTCCTGCTGGATGGACAGGGCGCAGACATCCGCCCCCTCGTCGCCCAGGCTGAACCAGACGGGCCGGACATGCTCCGGCAGCTCTGCCTTCCGCAGGAAGGGGTCGTCGCCGTTCAGCACCAGCGGAGCGCCCTCCGGCAGACCGGCGCAGATCTCCAGCTTGGCCTTGCAGATGTTCTCCTGACTGCCCAGGTTGCCAATGTGGGACACGCCGATGCAGGTGATGATGCCCACATCCGGGCGGGCGCAGCGGCTCAGCCGCTCGATCTCGCCCAGGTGGCTCATGCCCATCTCGACGACAGCATATTCCGTCTCGTTTCCGATGCGGAACATCGTGCGGGGCAGGCCCAGCTCATTGTTCTGGTTGCCCTCGGTCTTGATGGTATTGCCGAAGCCCTCGATGGCAGCATAGCACATCTGCTTGGTGGTGGTCTTGCCCACGCTGCCCGTCACACCCACGACTCTGGGGTGGAACTGGCTGCGGTAGTTGGCCCCCATCACCATCATGGCATGGTAGCTGTCCGCGCAGAGCACGGCCTTTTCCGCCGGGACGCCCTCGACCGGGTGGTTCAGCACCACACAGAAGGCCCCGGCTTCCAGTGCCTTGGCTGCAAAGTCGTGGCCGTCGAATCGTTCACCCGGAAAGGCCACAAAGATGCAGCCGGGGCAGACCTCGCGGCTGTCGGTGGTCACAAGGGACACTTCGGCGTCCCCGGTGTCAAAGCCTTCCGGCGCAAGGCCGTTCAGCAGAATGCTTGCTCTGATCTTTTCCATACGATACTCTCCCTTTTCCTGATATCACTCGATCGTCTTCCATACGAGATGCCGTTCCTCTTACCAACAGCCCCCAGCAGATCGGATCCTCACGACCCGGCTGCCAATGGCTCTCCCTTAGGGAGAGCTGGCGCGAAGCGCCTGAGAGGGTTTACCCGCAGGTGATGGTCACGAGGGTGCCGCGCTGGACGCTGGCCCCCGCCGCCTCGCTCTGTTCCTGAACCAGGCCGTTCGCATCGCCGGCCACAATGCAGTTGAGCCCGGCTGCTGCCAGCATCTGGCGGGCAAAATCCGCGCTCTTACCCGTCACATCCGGCACCTCCGTGTGCCTGCCTTCATACGTATCGGTATACAGATACACCGTGGTGCCGTAGGGCACCTCCGCGCCTGCGCGCGGGTACTGGTAGGTGACCACCGCGCCCGCCTGGCTGGCGTCGCTCTCGGCCAGCTGGTGCTTGAGGCCCTTGATGTTCAGCGAGACCTGCGCATTGCTCCACTCGTTGCCGATGAGGTTGGGCACCTTGACGGTGGTGCCGCTGCGGTCGGTGCCGTCGGTGGCGATGCCAAGGTAGGGCGCGATCTCACTGATGATGTTGCCGACGACGGGCGCAGCCAGAATGGACGAGTAGTCCGTTTTGGCGTTGTTGGGGTCGTCGAGCATGACGTAGACGAGGATCTCCGGGTCGTCGGCGGGCAGGACCGCCACAAAGGAAGCGACCTTCTTGTAGTCACCGTCGCTGCGGCGGTCCATGTTCAGCTGCTCGGACGTGCCGGACTTGCCGCCGATGCGGTAGCCTGCCACATAGGCGCGTCCGCCGCCGCCCTGGGTGCCGTCCGCCACTTCATATTCCATGATCTGGCGGATGGCCTTGCTGGCGCTCTCGCTGATGACCTGGCGGCGGACGTTTGCCCCCACCTCTTCGATGACGTTGCCGTTCTGGTCGGTGATCTTATCCACCACATGAGGGGTGACGAGATAGCCGCCGTTGACGGCAGCGGAGATGGCCGTGCAGACCTGCAGCGGCGTGACCGCCATGGCCTGACCGAAGGCCGACGAGGCCAGCTCGACTTCGCCCAGGCGGCTCTTGCTGTAATACTGCATGAAATTCGTCTCGCTGGGCAGGTCCACGCCGGTGCGCTCGGTGAAGCCGAAGGCGTCAAAGTAATCATAGAACAGGCTGGAACCGATGCGCTGGCCCAGCTGGATGAAGTAGATGTTGCAGCTGTTCCGCAGCGCTTCGGCCAGATTCTGGACGCCGTGGGCCTTTTTGCCGGCACAGTGATAGGTCTCCTTGGCGACGCCGTAGGCACCGGAACAGTTCAGCGTGGTGTTGATGGTCGCCTTGCCGGAGTCCACCCCCATGGCCGCCGTGATGACCTTGAAGACGCTTCCGGGGTAGTACAGCTCGGTGATGGTCTTGTTCTTCCACTGGATGTCGCGGTAATAGCCGGAATAATCGCCCTCCGGGTCCAGCACCTTGTTGCCGTTCGCATCTGTGACATAGCTTCCGTCCTCATTCTTGAGGTAGATGCCGTAGAGTTCCGGTTCGGCGTGGACCAGCTCGTTGAGATAGGCCTCGTTGGCGGTGTAATCCAGCGCGTTATTGGGGTCGAAGTCCGGCTTGGAGGCCATGGCCAGGATGGCACCGGTCTTGACGTTCATCACGATGGCCGCGCCGCGGTTCTCGACGTTGTTGGCCGAGATGGCCTCGTTCAGGTAGCGCTCCGCCACCTCCTGGATGTTCACATCCAGCGACAGCACCAGATTGGAGCCGTCCTTGGCAGCGTAGGTGGTGGCGTTCTCGTCCGCGATGGCATTGCCGTACGCGTTGCGCAGGGTGATGGTGCGGCCATTGACACCCGCCAGCGTGGATTCGTAGGATTTTTCCAGGCCGTAGGTGCCGTAGCCGTCGGCATCGCAGAAGCCCAGCACCGCTGCCGCAAAGGCTCCGTAGGGGTAATCCCGCTGGAAGCTCTTGGTGGACGAGACCGAGATGCGGCCCTTGCGGATGCCCTTGTCGGCATCCGCCTTTTTGTGAGCCTTGTTATACGCGGTGACGTATTGTTCAATGGACAGCTTGATGGCGTTGTTCACCTTGGCGGCCAGTGTCTGGTAGGCCGAGTCGCTCTTAGACAGAGCATCGTACACCGCCTGATACTGGGTCTGGTAGGCCGCCGAGGAGGTGTCCACGCTGTCCAGGCTCTCACCATCGCCAGAGAGCAGCCGCAGGGTGATCTGGGTGCTGACCTCCTGCAATGCGGCAGGGTCGGCCGTCCTGGTCACCTCGCCGGTGTCGTCGTTCTTGCTGCTGGTGAACAGGGCCGTGCTGTAGCTGGGGTCGGCCCAGATGGTCCAGACCACGCTGGTGGAGGCCAGCGTGATGCCGGACGTATCGTAGATCTCGCCGCGGGTCGCCTGAATGGCGCTGTCCAGCAGCTGCTGCTGGGCCGCATACTGGCGGAAGGTCGCGCCGTTCTTGATCTGGATATTGTACAGGCTGTGGATGACGATGCCTGCCGCCGCCACGACGAACACCACCGCTGCGCCAAAGCTGAAATGCCGCAGCCGTGCGCTCAGCCGCTCGTGCGGGTCGGCGCGGCGCAGCCGGTAAAGCCCTTTTTTGTTCTTGGAGGATGGTTCCTGCATGTTGGTTTGACTCCTGAGAAACCGAAAAAGCGTGCGCTGCCGCACGCTTTTCCTGTTTTATTTTAGTTTGCGCGGTTCACGCGGCCCATGACCATCATGGCTCCGTCGTGCAGCAAGTCGGTCCACTGCCGCACAGCGGACTCCTTGCGAACGAGGACGCTGCCCTCGTCCAGGCGGATGTAGGTGATCTGGCTCTGGTCGATCTTCATCAGACCGAGGCGGGTGGCCGTCTCTTCCACGCTGGTGATGTTGGTGCGGTTGTTCAGTGCACTGTTGTAGTAGGTGTACTGGCTCTGCTCGCTGACGAGTTCCGCCTTGGCGTTCTGGATCTTGCTGTTCAGCTCCACCAGCTGGGACTCGCTCCACAGCAGGCTGACGGCAAAGCCCACCAGCAGCGCCGCCGAGAGCAGCTGCAATGCGTGCTGCATGGCAGCGCGCACCGGGTTCAGCCGGGGCTTGCCGCCTTTTTCCACCCGCAGCGGAACGTTCCGCTGCGTCTGGGGTGCTCTTCTGCGGCGCACCTCTGTCATATCATATGCTGCCTGGCCCATGGTACTCTCCTCCTCACTGATACTCCGCGGTGGTTAAATTTTTTCAAGAACGCGGAGATGTGCCGACCGGCTGCGCCGGTTCTCTTCCAACTCCTGCGTATTTGCTTCGATGGGTCTGCGGGTGATGAGTTTTGCTTTGGCCCTGCCGCCGCAGACGCAGACCGGGAACTCCGGTGGGCAGGTGCAGGCGGTGGCCCAGCGGCGGAACTTGTTCTTCACCAGTCGGTCTTCCAGCGAGTGGAAGGTGATGATGCACAGCCGTCCGCCGGGGGCCAGATGCTCAAAGATGGTGTCCATGCCCTCTTCCAGTGCGTCCAGCTCGTGGTTGACCGCAATGCGCAGCGCCTGAAAGGTGCGGCGGGACGGGTTCTTGTTCTTGCGCCGCTCGGCCGCCGGCATAGCGCTGGCCACGATGTCGGCCAGCTGCAATGTCGTCTCGATGGGGGAAGTCTCCCGTGCCTCGACGATCTTGCCCGCGATCTGCCAGGCGAAGGGTTCTTCGCCGTAATCCTTGAGGATGCGGGCCAGCTCCTCCCGGCTCTCGGTGTTCACAAGGTCAGCGGCAGTCTCGCCCTCCTGGCTCATCCGCATGTCCAGCGGTGCGTCTGCCCGGTAGGAAAAGCCTCTGGCGGCATCGTCCAGCTGGTGGCTGGAAACGCCGAGGTCCAGCAGCGCTCCGTTGATCTTGTCGATGCCCAGCTGTTCCAGAGCTTGTCCCGCATAGCGGAAGTTGATCTGCACCACGGTGGCAGGCAGCCCGGCCAGCCGCGCCCGCGCGGTCTGCACCGCGTCCGGGTCCTGGTCCAGCGAGATGAGCCTGCCGCCCTGTTCCGCATCCAGCCGCAGCGCGATCTGGCGGGAATGCCCCGCACCGCCTGCGGTGCCGTCCAGATAGATACCTGCCGGGTCAATGGCAAGGCCGTCCAGGCACTCGTTCAAAAGCACAGGTACATGCTCAAACGAGGCCGGGTCAAAGGCTTGTCCGATCGTTTCACTGCCCATAGGGCCCAGCCTCCTTTCTGTCGTTTCAAGTTGCGTATCATCCGGCGATTTCACGCTGTTTTTTTCGTTTTTCGCCGTGTTTTTCTGCCCGCAGGCACACACTGCCCCAAGGCATCTCTCTGATACAGTTTTATTGTAACAAAACCGCCCTGCGAATGCAAGGCTTTTCGGGCTGGTTTTTCTCTCAAAATGTCACAAAAAAAGCCCCTGCAAGCCGTCAATTTTGCTTGCAGGGGCAAATGGGTTTTTCCGACAAACTCCGCTCACTGGGGTTTCCGGGGCGTCTGGCGCAGATTGGCGCGGACGTTCCGGACCTGCGCAGCGTTCTCTGCCATGGTCTCCTCGGTGGTCTTGAGCATATTATCACAGTAGTCGGTCACGGTCTGGCGGACGGTGCGGGCCTCGGTCTGGGCGGCTGAGACGATCTCGGAGGCGCGCTGCTGGGCCGCCTTGACGATCTCCGCCTCGCTGACGAGGATGCGGGCGCGGTCCTCGGCCTTTTTCACGATGGCCTGGGCCTGGGCGTTGGCCGAATCAATGAGCTGGGCGCGGTCGCTGACAATGGACTGTGCCTGCCGCAGCTCCACGGGCAGGTTCTGGCGGATCTCGTCCAGATAATCCCGGATCTGCTCCACGTCCACGATCCGCTTGCCACCCGAAAGGGGCATCCCGGCGCTCTCTTCCAGCGCGTCCTCAATGGTATCCAAAAGCTCGTTCACGTTCATTCCGCATCTTCCTCTCCGGCAGGCTGCATGGGCTTCGTATACTTCCACAGCAGCACCTTGCCATACTTATACTGTTTCTTCAGCGTCAGGCTGCCCACCTCGGCAGGCAGTACAAGGCCGGTCTCGCTCTCGCACAGGGCGATGCCGCCGGGTGCCAGCACCTTTTCCACGCTGGGAAGGATCTTTTCCAGCGTACCACCGTGGAACGGCGGGTCCAGCAGAACCAGGTCGAACTGCTCACGGCAGGCGGAAAGATACCGCGCCGCCTCGCCGATGTTGACACGGCTGCGGTCGAACACGCCGCAGGTCTTGCAGTTCTTCATCACGATGTTGACGGCCTCGCGGTTCTCGTCCAGGAACACGCACCGTGCTGCCCCGCGCGAGAGGGCCTCGATGCCGAGCTGGCCGCTGCCTGCGTACAGGTCCAGCACCCGTGCGCCGGGCAGGTCGAACTGAACGATGCTGAACATCGCCTCCTTGACCTGGTCGAGGGTGGGGCGGGTGATATCGGTGCCGGGCAGGGCCTCCAGCCGTCTGCCCCGTGCGTCTCCTGCAATGACTCGCATGTGGTTGCCTCCTTTTGCATTCCGTTTTATGTATCTTTATATTATTGTCAAGACACCGTACTTTGTCAAGGCCCGCGTTGCACTGCGGCCGCAAGTGTGCTAAAATCAGGGCAGAGCGCCCCCTGTTCCGGGGCGCATGGTCAAAAGGAGAGATTCAACGTATGAAAGTCCTGCTCATCAACGGCAGCCCCCACGAGAAAGGCTGCACCTACACCGCTCTGTCCCTCATCGCGGAGGAGCTGAACCGCGCCCACATCGAGACCGAGATCTTCAACGTCGGCACCCGGCCCGTCGGCGGCTGCATCGGCTGCGGCGGCTGTGCCGCAGGCAGCGGCTGTGTCTTTGGCGGCGTGGTCAACGAGGCCATCGAAAAAGCCAGGACCGCCGACGCCTTCGTCTTCGGCAGCCCGGTGCACTATGCCTCGGCCTCCGGCAACATGACCAGCTTTATGGACCGTCTGAGCTACGCAGGCGGCAAATATCTGGCCTACAAGCCTGCCGCCATCTGCTGTTCGGCCCGCCGCGGCGGCACCACCACCACGCTGGACCAGCTGGTCAAATACCCGGAGTTCTTCCACATGCCGCTGGTCAACGGCTCCTACTGGGCCATGGTCCACGGCTCCAACCCCGCTCAGGTCCTGCAGGACGAAGAGGGCTGCGCCGTGATGCGGGAACTGGGCCGGAACATGGCCTGGCTGCTCCAGTGCATCGAGGCCGGCAAGGCCGCCGGCATCCGGCACCCGGAGAATCCCCGCCGCCCCATGACGAACTTCATCCGATAAGCAGCCACGCCCGAAAAGCCTGACCGGCACTGCCCGGCCGGGCTTTTCTGCTGCCATCCGCCGCTTTTGTTCCAGAAAAAGTGAGAAATCCCGCAGAAACAGCGCCTGCATCCTTTTTTCGTTCATAACTTTGTGGTAACATGAAGATAAGTATTTTTTACCATGACGGAGAGCAGGCTATGGAACACTACGATTGGAACGACGGCTGGACCTTCACCCCGGTATTCGACCCCGCCATCGTGCGGCCGGAATGTCCGGATCTGCCCCTGACCCCGGTGCGCATCCCGCACACGGTCAGGACGCTGCCCTACAATTACTGCAATGAGAACGATTACCAGCGGCTCTGCGGCTACCGGCGGGAGTTTTTTGCGCCCAAAGAGTGGCAGGGCCGCACGGTCCTGCTGACCTTTGAGGCCGTGGCGCACGACGCCACCATCTTCTGCAACGGCCGCCGGGTGTTTCATCATGGCTGCGGCTACACGGCCTTTACCGTGGACCTGACCGAATCCCTCCGCCTGGGGGAGCAGAACGTTGTGGCCGTCCGGTGCGACAGCCGGGAAGACCTGAACATCCCGCCCTTCGGCGGGCAGATCGATTTCCTGACCTACGGCGGCATCTACCGCGCCGTCTCGCTGGACGTGAAGGAGCCTGCCTACCTGCGGGACATCTTCATCGAGGCGCAGGCCGAGGGCGATTTCCGCATCTACACCTCCACCGTGGGCGAGACGGTCGGCTGCACCTTGCAGGCCGAGATCCGCAGCCCCGCCGGGAGCCGGGCGGTGTACAGCGGCGAGCTTTCCCTGCCCATCACCGGCACGCTGAACAACGTGCACCCGTGGAGCTTAGAGCACCCCACCCTGTACACCCTGACCATGCGGCTCATCCGCCCCGGCACCGGCGGTCTGCCCGACCGGGTGCTGGACGAAAAAACGGTGCGGTTCGGCTTCCGCACCGTGCAGTTCGTGGCAGGCGGGCTGTACCTGAACGGCCAGCGGGTGGAGCTGCGGGGCCTGAACCGCCACCAGAGCTTTGCCTACATGGGCTATGCCATGCCGGACAGCATCCAGCAGCTGGACGCCCAGATTTTGAAGAAAGAGCTGGGCTGCAACGCCGTGCGCACCGCCCACTGCCCCCAGAGCCCGGCCTTCCTGGACGCCTGCGACGAGCTGGGCCTTCTGGTGTTCACTGAGATGCCCGGCTGGCAGCACATCGGTGACGAAGTGTGGAAGGCGCAGGCGCTGCAGAACTGCCGTGAGATGGTCTGCCAGTGCCGCAACCATCCCAGCGTCTTTTTGTGGGGCGCGCGGGTCAGCGGCAGCGCCGACGACGAAGCATTCTACAAGCGCACCAACGAAGCCATCCGTCGGCTGGACCCCACCCGCCCCACGGCGGGCGCGCGGAACTTCCGCAAGAGCCAGCTGCTGGAAGACGTCTATGCTTACAACGATTACTCCTACCGCGGCCGCGGTGCCGCCTGCGAAGCCCGCTCAGCCGTCACGCCCGACACCCGCAAAGGCTACCTCATCAGCGAGTTCGGCGGGCAGCAGTTCCCCACCAAGTCCTTTGACGACGAGGCCCACCGACTGGTGCAGGCCCTGCGCTTTGCCGCCGTGCTGAACGATTCCATTGCCCAGCAGGGCGTGGCGGGCAGCTTTGGCTGGTGCATGGCCGATTACAACACCCACCGGGAGTTCGGCAGCGGCGACCGCATCTGCTACCACGGTGTGCTCGACTCGTTCCGGAACCCGAAGCTCTCCGCTGCCGTCTATGCCAGCCAGAAGACGCCCCGCTCCCCCTCCGACATCGTGCTGGAAGTTTCGTCCAGCATGGCGCTGGGCGACCACCCCGGCGGGTTTGCCGGGGCCTGCTGGGTGTTCACCAACGCCGAGAGCGTCCGGCTCTACCGCGGCAACGATTTCATTGCCGAGTTCAGCCCGGACCGCCGGGGCCGGTTCGCGGCGCTGCCCCATCCGCCCATCGAGGTGCAGGATTTCGTTGGCTCCCTGCTCGAAAAGTATGAGGGGCTGGACCCCATGGTCGCGCCGCAGGTGGCCGCCATCCTCAACGAGATGCGCCGGGACGCGCTGAGCCTTTCGCCCCTGAGCCGGGCGCGGCTGCTCTCGCTGCGGCTGAGCTGGAATGACCTGCTCCGGATGTACTACAAGTACATCGGCGTCCTCGGCTCGCCCTCCAGCGTCTACCGGTTCGAGGCCGTGTGGCATGGGCGCACCGTCCGCACCGTGGTGCGGGAGCCGGTGCAGAGCGTCCGGCTGGAGTGCACGGTCTACAATCCCCTGCTGACGGACGGCCCCACCTGGGACTGCGCTGCCGTCAGCCTGCGGGCCATCGACCAGAACGGCAACTTCCTGCCCTACTGCGGCGAGGCTGTTCAGCTGAGCGTGGAAGGCCCGGTCAAGATCCTCGGCCCCAGCGTCGTGCCGCTGCGGGGCGGCATGGCAGGCACCTACCTTGCCACCACCGGCCGGGCAGGCCGCGCCGTGCTCCACTGCAAAATGGAAGGCGCGCTGGACACCGAAGCCGTGCTCACGGTGCGCAAGCGTTCTTAAATCCCGTCCTTTCATGATAGATTTGCACTCCGTTCAAAGTTTTATCATGTTTGGCTGATATTCTATGGGTGTAAAGAGTTTATGGGACGGCTTCGGCCGTCCCCTTTTGAAGAGTTTGAGGACAAAGGACTGTACGATTATGAGAGAAAAACTTCGCCGCTTTATGATCGGCCGCTACGGCACCGACGGCCTGAACCAGTTTCTGAGCATCGCCTCTCTGGTTCTGCTGCTCATCGCCATCGTCAGCCGCATCAACCTGTTCACCTGGCTGGGTGTGGTGCTGCTGGGTTTCTGCTATTACCGCACCTTCAGCCGCAACATCTCGAAGCGGACCGAAGAAAATTACAAGTTCTACACCCTCAAAGACCGGGTGTACAACAAGTTCCGGGGCCTGAAAGAGCAGTGGGCCAACCGCAAGGTCTACCACTATTACCGCTGCCCCCAGTGCCGCCAGAAGCTCCGTGTGCCCCGCGGGCGCGGCCGCATCCAGATCTCCTGCCCCCGCTGCGGCACCCAGTTCATCAAGAAGAGCTGAGCCATGTTCGGATATGTGATCCCGAATCAGGCTGCGCTTTCGCCGGAAGCGCAGGCGCGGTACCGCTCAGCCTACTGCGGGCTCTGCCGCCGCATTGGTGCGCTGCACGGCCTGCGCGGGCGGCTGACCCTGAGCTATGACCTGACCTTTTTGGATCTGCTGCTCTCCAGCCTGTACGATGGCGAGACCGCGCTGCACACCGGCGCAGACCACTGCCCCATCCACCCCATCCGGAAGGTGGACTGGCGTTCCAGCGGGCCAACCGATTACTGCGCCGACCTGAGCGTTGCGCTCCACTACTACAACGCGCAGGACAAGTGGAACGATGACCGCAGCCTGCTGGGGCTGGGGTTTGAGGCGCTGCTCGCCGCCCCCACTGCGGCAGCCGCCGAACGCTGGCCACGGCAGTGCAGCGCCATCCGCGCCTGTCTGGACCGGCTGGCGCAGTACGAGGCCGAGGGCAGCGAAGATCTGGACGCCGTGTCCGGCTGCTTTGGCGACCTGATGGCGGAATTGTTCGACTACAAGCAGGACCACTGGTCGCCGGAGCTGCGCAGCATCGGCTTTCATCTGGGCAAATACATCTACCTGCTGGATGCCTACGACGACCTCGACCGCGACCTGAAAAAGGGAGCTTACAACCCGCTGCGTAGCCTGCACCAGCTGCCCGGCTACGAAGAAGAGATGCGGGAGATCTTCGAGCTGCTGCTCGCCAACTGTGCCCGCAGCTTTGAGCGCCTGCCCTGCGTGGAGGATGTGGACCTGCTACGGAACATCCTCTACTCCGGCGTCTGGCTCAAATACAACTGCAAACATGCAAAAAATCCCCCCAGAGCCGCCGAATGAGGCGGTTTCTCTTGATTTTTCAGGCATTGTCCTGTACACTTAATTTTGTTCGTGCGGCGGCAAGGCCGCGCAAGTTCGTAGAGACGTGAGGAAGTTGATCCATGAAAGACCCCTATGAGGTGCTGGGCATCCAGCGCGGAGCCAGCGAGGAAGAAATCAAAAAAGCCTATCGTGCCAAGTGCAAGCGCTGGCACCCCGACCTGAACCCCAACGACCCCACGGCCGAAGAGCACTTCAAGGAAGTGCAGGCGGCCTACGACGCCATCACCAAAGGGGAGACCGGCCCCCAGAACGGCGGCTACGGCAACCCCTACGGCCAGCAGCAGAGCTATGGCGGCTTCTACAACAGCGGCTATCAGCAGGGCTACGGCCAGCAGGACGGCGACTGGGACTTCGGGTTCGACCCGTTCGGTTTTGGGTTTGGGTTCGGCGGCTACCAGCAGCAGAGCGGGCCGGGCTTCAGCAGCGCGGACACGCCCGAACTGCAGGCGGCGCGCAACTTCATCGTGAACCGCCGCTACGCCGAGGCCCGTCGTGTGCTGGACGGCATCGCGAACCGCACCGCCCGGTGGTATTATCTCTCGTCGCTGGCGAACCAGGGCCTGGGCAACAGCATCGACGCCCTGCAGGACGCCCGCCGCGCCGCCCAGATGGAGCCGGGCAACACCGAATACCAGGTGCATCTGCGCAATCTGCAAAGCTCTGGCCGCACCTACCGCACCCAGACGACCTATGCCCAGCCGGGCGGCCTGATGCGCTGGTGCTGGAGCATGATCCTGCTGAACCTTCTCTGCAACTGCTGCTGCGGCGGCGGCTGGGGCTGGGGCTGGCGGTTCCGGGGCATCTGATCTCTGCTGATACACTGATACAAAAGACCCCTGCCATGCAACTGCACGGCAGGGGTCTTATTATCGTCTGATCGTTTTACTGGATGATGATGGTGCGGGTGATCTTCTCGCAGGAGTAGTTGCCGCCCACGGTCGCAGTCTGAACATACTCGCCCGGCTGGGTGGGCAGGGTGTCGGATCTGCTGCCGAACCAGCCGCCCTTTTTATAGGTGTAGCTGATCTTGCCCTCCGGAACGGGCTGGCCGTCCACTTCCAGCACAGCGCTCAGGTCGTAGTTCTGTGCTTCCTCCACGGTCATCGTTTCGGGCACTTCCTGCGCCCAGTAGGTGCGGACGCCTTCCGTCTTCGGCTTGATGCGGAACATGGCTACACCGGCGGTGTTCACGTCGCCGGATTCCAGCGCCACTGCACCGGCCACATAGTTGCCGGACTCGGTCGGCTGCTCATCCACGTAGATGCGGCTGAAGGCGCCATCCGGCAGGAATTTTCGGATGAGTTCCAGCGCCAGCTTCAGGCCGGTGGAAACGTCCTTGATGGTGGGCATATAGAATTGCAGCACGTCCATCACCGAAACGACCTCGTCGGCCACCCGCAGCAGCACGCTCACGTCGTTGCCGTCAATGAGTTGCTTGATGTAGGCGTAGAGGTTGAACTCCTCCTGCTGATCCGGCGTAGCGGACATCTTGCGCGGCAGCGGGATCAGCTTGAGCAGGGTGCGGATCTTGTCCGAGAGGACCAGCGTCACATAGCCCTTTGCCTCACCCTTGGTGCCGATGACCACGCCGATATACTGAGTGTCGGCGGGTTTGGTCACGACGCTGAGGGTGAACGGCGAACCATAAACCAACTCACCCGAAGTGGTCAGGCGGATGGAAACGACATCATTGCTTTCCTCGACATCTGCACTTTCTGCGGCGGGCAGCAGATCCCCCGCCGACGCTGCAAACGCCGGGGTAACGGCCACGCTCAGCGTCAGAAGGACGGCGAGCAGCAGCGAGATCATCCTTTTGGTCTTCATAGAGCAGACCTCCTGTTTGCATTTCAAAGGTTGCGGTCGTGCGGCGGGAAACTTCCCGCCGGGCCAAAAATTGCTTTGGGCCAACTTTATTTTACCGCATCCTGCCCTTTGGGTCAATAACGGGATTCAAGTAACTCAAAATTTTGATATAAAAACTGCCGCGCAGACGCACGGCAGTTTCTTCCGCTCTTTACAGCTTGCTCAGCTGGGGGCCCTGGGCGGTATCCTTGACGGCCCATCCCATCTCGGTCAGCTGGGCGCGGATGGCATCGGCGGTGGCCCAGTCCTTTGCTTTCTTGGCCGCAGCACGCTTTTCGACCAGCTCGGTCACTTCGGCGGGCACCTCGTCCTTCCTGCGGTTGTACATCAGGCCCAGCACGTCGGTAATCTCGTCGAACGCCTTGGCGGCAGCTTCAAGCGCTTCTTTGGTGGAAGAAGCGGACAGGGTGTTGATCTCCTTGACCAGATCGAACACCGCAGCCAGTGCATCGGGGGTGTTCAGGTCGTCGTCCATGGCCTTGCAGAACTTGGTGCGGGCCTCGTCGGCCTTGGCCTTCAGGCTCTCGTCGGTGCCGAACTCGCTCTTGCTCAGGGCGAAATCGAGGTTTTCGCGGCAGGTATACAGGCGCTCCAGGCTGTTCTTGCAGCTCTCGATGAGGTCTACGGTGTAGTTCAGCGGCATCCGGTAGCCTGCGGTCAGCATGAAGTAGCGGATGGGCTCATAGCCGTAGAGGTTGGCCACATCGCGGACAGTGAAGAAGTTGTGCAGGCTCTTGGACATCTTCTGATTGTCCACATTGATGAAGCCGTTGTGCATCCAGTAGCGGGCGAACGCACAGCCGTTGGCGCACTCGCTCTGGGCGATCTCGTTCTCGTGGTGGGGGAAGATGAGGTCCTGCCCGCCGCAGTGCAGGTCGATGGTCTTGCCCAGATGGGTGCGGCTCATGGCGCTGCACTCGATGTGCCAGCCGGGGCGGCCCATGCCGTAGGGGCTTTCCCAGGCAGGCTCGCCGGGCTTGGCGGCCTTCCAGACGGCGAAGTCGGCGGGGTCTTCCTTCAGGTCATCCTCCATCTGGCTGCGCAGCTCGCGGTTGCCGCTCTCCAGATCGTCCAGCTTGAGGTGGCTGAGCTTGCCGTACTCCGGGTCGCTCTTGACGCGGAAGTAGACGTCGCCGTTCTTGGCCACATAGGCGTGGCCGGAGTCGATCAGGTCCTTGACGATGTCCAAAATCTGCTGGATGTGCTCGGTGGCGCGGGGCTGGACGGTGGGCTTTTTGCAGTTCAGACCGGCGGCATCCTTGAGGTACTCGGCCTCAAAGCGCTGGGCCACTTCCTTCATGGAGGTGCCCTCCTCCTGGCCCTTCTTGATGAGCTTATCGTCGATATCGGTGATGTTGGAAACATAGATTACCTTGTTGCCGCGGTACTCGAGGTAGCGGCGCAGGGTGTCGAACACGATCAGCGGGCGGGCGTTGCCGATGTGGATATAGTTGTAAACGGTCGGGCCGCAGACGTAGATGCGGTACTCGCCGGGCACCTGCGGCACGAACTCTTCCTTCTGGCGGGTCAGGGTGTTGAAAATCTGCATAAAAACCTCTCCTTTTGTGTGGCAGACAGAAGCCGCAAAAACAAAAAAGCCCTCCTCGCTGTACCCTGGTACAGCAACGAAGGCGGTTCTCATTCCAAATCGCGGTTCCACTTCTGTTTGTCGCTCAAAGCCGGTAACGGCGGCCGCCGCACTGCGATACTGTCCTTCCCGCAGTGTGCTCTCCGGGCGCACTTCCCGCAGTCCTCTGCAAACAGGCTCCCAGCCAACGGCCCGTTCTCTCTGTGCAGACGCTCCCTGCGCTACTCTGCCCGGATCAACGCATTTGTTCTGATACAGATTTATTATAATAGCCGCCGGACAGGAAGTCAAGCGATTTGACGCCATTCTCCGGCTGTGCTACACTGGGCAAAAACAAATCGGAGGGTTCTCATCATGCAGCTTTTGACCGAACGGCTTTTTCTCATCCTGCTGCAGCCGGATGGGATGCACGCCTGCCCGCCTGAGCGCAGCTTTTTCGGCATCCCCCTTTACATCTCCCTCAACTTGTGCCATAATTTACTATATTAAAGGGAAGCGTCTCCGGCTCCGGCAATTCGGCCGGTCTGGAGCGCAAGAGAGGGGTAAACTGCCATGAGTAAAACGATCATCCCGGCAAACTACACGCCTGCGCTGAATCTGTACGACACCCAGCGCGCCATCGGCACCGTGAAGCGGCTGTTCGCAGACACGCTCTGCGCCACGCTGAACCTCTACCGTGTGTCCGCACCGCTGTTCCTGGAGGCCTCTACCGGCCTGAACGACGACCTGAACGGCGTCGAGCGGAAGGTCACCTTCGACATCAAGGACAGCGGCACTGAGGCGCAGGTGGTGCAGTCGCTGGCCAAGTGGAAGCGCAAGGCGCTGAAGGACTACGGCTTCCGGGTGGGCAAGGGCCTGTACTGCGACATGAACGCCATCCGCCGCGATGAGGAGCTGGACAACCTCCACTCCGTCTACGTGGATCAGTGGGACTGGGAGAAGGTCATCCGTGAAGAGGACCGCAACGAAGCCTATCTGAAAAATGTCGTGCGCTCCATCGTGTCGGCGGTCTGCGCCACCGAGATGAACCTCCACGCCATGTTCCCCCAGCTGCAGGACCTGCCCCTGCACACCCCGAACGTGACCTTTATCACCACCCAGGAACTGGAAGACCTGTACCCTGACCTGACCCCGAAGGAGCGCGAGAACGCCTTCGTCAAGGAAAACGGCACCACTTTCCTGATGAAGATCGGCGCCCCGCTGAAGAGCGGCAAGCCCCACGATGGCCGTGCGCCCGACTACGACGATTGGGACCTGAACGGCGACCTGCTGTTCTGGAACGAGCCGCTGCAGTGCAGCTATGAGCTGAGCAGCATGGGCATCCGCGTCAGCCCCGAGAGCATGGACAAGCAGCTGACCATGGCTGGCTGCGACGACCGCCGCGCCCTGCCCTTCCACAAGGCCGTGCTGAACGGCGAGCTGCCCTACACCATCGGCGGCGGCATCGGCCAGAGCCGCCTGTGCATGCTGCTGCTGGGCAGTGCCCACATCGGCGAGGTCCAGGCCAGCGTCTGGGATCAGGCCACACACGAAGCCTGCGCCAAGGCCGGCATCCCGCTGCTGTAACGACCAGCGTTCTTTCCAAGGCTGCCCCATGGGTCTCCCCGCGGGGCAGCCTTTTTTGCACTGTGCAAAAATTTCCAAAAACTTTTTTGCTTTTCCCCTTGACAGAACGCTGTGTTCCGTCTATACTGAACATAGTTCATTTTGAGGTGATCGCATGAATCTTACCGCAACCTCCAAAGAGGATATCTTAAAAGCCAGTCGTGCCCTCATCCAGCAAAATGGATGGGCAGCGGTCAACATCCGCGCTGTGGCTGCGGCCTGCGGTGTGTCGGTGGGCTGCATCTACAACTACTTTGCATCCAAGACCGACCTGGTGAGCGCCACGGTGGAAAGCATCTGGAACGATATCTTCCACCGCCCGGAGGACGAAGCCGTCTTCCGGGACACGCTGGCCTGTGTCCGCTGGATGTATCGGCAGCTGGAATACGGCTGCGCCCAGTATCCCGGCTTTTTCACCCACCACTCCCTTGGCTTTATGCACCAGGGCACGGCGGATGGAAAACAGCAGATGCAGCAGGCGTGGCAGCACATCCTGCGGCAGCTGTGTTTCGTCCTGCAGCAGGACCCCAACGTCCGGCCGGACGCTTTCAACGACCAGTTCACCGCCGAACGGTTTGCCGGGGTCCTGTTTTCCCAGATGCTTTCCGCGCTGGTGCAGCAGGATTTCGACCCGTCCATGGTGCTGGAGATCGTCCGGCGGGCCATCTATTAAAAAACTTCCCACGGTTTCGTGGGGATTTTTTATCCGTCAAAGTGAACATTGTTCAATTAAGGAGGTGAGGTTCCGTACCCTCAGGCAGGACCCCGCTGCATTCCACTCATTTCAGACAACAAAGGAGATTTTTACGATGCGTGCGATCTTTGAAACGCTTTTTGACATTTTTTACCTACTCACCGTCCTTTCCGTGGGCATCCGCATGATCCGGAACAGCAAAGGCTCCGCCCAGTTCCAGCTGTTTGGCTGGATGGCTGTGGTGCTGGGTGCCGGTGATTCCTTCCATCTGGTGCCCCGCGCACTGGCTCTGTGCACCACCGGCCTTGACAGCTACGCTTTCCAGCTGGGTCTGGGCAAGTGGATCACCTCGGTCACCATGACGGTATTCTATGTGCTGCTGTACTACGTCTGGCGTCAGCGCTACCACATCCAGGGCCAGAAAGCCGTGACCTGGGCCGTCTACGCTCTGTCGGCTGCCCGTGTGATCCTCTGCATGATGCCCCAGAACCAGTGGCTCACCAACCATTCTCCCCTGTCCTGGGGCATCTACCGCAACCTCCCCTTCGCGCTGCTGGGCCTGCTGGTCATCGTGCTGTTCTACCGCAGCGCCAAAGAGCACCACGACACCGCATTCCGCTGGATGTGGCTCACCATCGTGCTGAGCTTCGGCTTCTATATCCCGGTGGTGCTGTGGGGCGATGTGATCCCGGTCATCGGCCTGCTGATGATCCCCAAGACCTGCGCCTATGTGTGGACCGTCCTCATCGGCTATTCTGCCATGAAAGCAGAATACAAGAAAGCGGACTGATCCGTTCCCCCTGCTTCACGCAAAAAGGGCCTGTTTTCCGGCGGCAGCTGCCGTCAGAAAACAGGCTCTTTTGGTTGCAGTTTATCGGCGTTTCCGGCTGTTGCCCCCCAGCCACCAGACCAGCGCTGCGCAGATCAGGTTCCCGGCCAGGATGCACGCGCACCACAGCACCGTCTGCCGGGGCGTCTGCTCATACACCAGCAAAAAGGGGTAAGGCCCCGTCCATAGACGCTGGTAGTTGGCCCACAGAGCGATGCTTCCGTAGATCGCCGTCGGCACCAGCGCCAGCGGGATGTTCCGGGCCGGGAGCCGCGGCTCCCGTTCCAGAAAGACAAAGGAGACAAAAACGAGGACCGGGTTCAGCAGGTGGTGGTACAGCATGGAGCTTTCCGTCAGCAGGAACACCACGCCGCCCTCATCGGGGTAGTAGGGTGCCAGCACGAAGACCACCGTCAGGAAGGTCAGGGTCAGGCAGCAGGCCGCAATGAACTTCAGCCGCTTGACCCAGCGGGGCAGCGCACGGCCGGACAGCAGCGCCCACAGCTGGCAGACTGCCACCAGCAGGCAGACCGCCGCCGAGAAGAGGTTGGAGTTTTCGGTGTAGAAGGTCAGGGACTGCTCGCCCACCGCTTCCCAGCTCATCCGGATGGCGATGGGCTCCATCCGCACCACGGCCAGGTTCAGCAGGATGGACAACACCCGCCGAATCTTATCCAAAAGCGAATTTTGTTTCATTTTATTCCAGAATGGATCATTTTGCCGTGTTGATGAAGCTGCGGTTGTCCCACAGATACTTGATGCCGGAGATGGCGGTGGCCGCTGCCACCAGCCAGCACAGCCAGTAGGAGATGAGCCAGACGTTCAGATTGCCGAGGACGGTATTGCCATAGGTCAGCGAGATGCCGAAGAAGTAGAAGATGATGGTCAGCATCTGCAGCACCGTCTTCACCTTGCCCCACATATTGGCCGCGATAACCTTGCCGTCCTTCGCACCGGCGGCGACCATCCGCAGTCCGGACACCGCGAACTCGCGAGCCAGGATGATGCAGAGCACCACGGGGCTGCACACGCCGTCCCGCATCATGTAGATGAGGGCCACCGTGGTCAGCAACTTGTCGGCCAGCGGGTCGGCAAACTTGCCGAAGTCGGTGACCATGTGCCACTTGCGGGCCAGATGGCCATCCAGATAATCGGTGAAGCTGGCAGCGGCGAAGACGATGCCTGCCACCAGATACCATGTGGCGTTGAAGGTCTCGGTGCCAAACTCGGTCAGCGAGGCGAAGATCATGAAGACGGGCACCAGAATGATGCGGCACAGGGTCAGTTTATTGGGCAGATTCATACGTTTTACCCTCCAATTTGTTATTTTTCGACAGTGCCATACAGATCGTAAAGATCACTGTCGTCCACCAGGATGTCATAGAACGCGCCGGGATACAGCGGCTCTTCACTGGAAACGCAGACGTTGCCGTCCACTTCGGGGGCATCGGCTGCGGTGCGGCAGAGGTACAGGCCGCTCTCGTCGTCGATGCCGTCGCAGATGACGCGGACGGTCTGGCCGACCTTGGCCGCCTGCTTCTGGGCCATGATGCCGGTCTGGATCTGCATCACCAGCTCGGCGCGC
>ENA-UOJO01002160-UOJO01002160.1-human-gut-metagenome-genome-assembly--contig:-P57-NODE-2160-length-21968-cov-41.739744_pt1 | contig 21968 bp, 22 predicted proteins | sample MGYA00242351_ERZ723898 | MGnify/ENA metagenome assembly ERZ723898 | reverse complement strand
ATGCCGAGAATGTCCCTGCGGTTGTCCTCCCAGTATTCCCGCGCCAACTGAGAAGCCACAGCCTCCAGCTGAACAGCCAGGCTTTCGCCTGCCGGAACGCCATAGTTTTTCTCCAGCATGGAGGATACAGCCGGAATATGCTCCTCCCGCAGTTCCCACAGGTTCAGGCTTCTGGAATTGGGCCGGGTGCCGGTATCCGAAACATCGAACACATAGCGCAGTCGCTCGCGGTCTCCGCTGGTATCGATGAGCGCGATACCCTTGGAACCGCGCCGCACATACCGGCGCATCGTATTGTTCCAGACGTCGAACTCTGCACAGGCGGTGGCGTCCGGGCGCTGGGCATGGATCATGACCTGCTCGTGATACGGGTATTTGTACAGCCTCGACGCTGTGGCGAGGAAGGACTGCCAGCGCTCCAGGCTTCCGGTCAGCTGCCGCTGCGCTTCTTCCGACATTCTTCGGTACTCCTGCAATTTGCTTGCCATAGATCACGTCTCCTTTCAAAAGAAAAGAGCGCCCGTATCACACGAACGCTTTCTTCCTCCACATATTTTGATTTAGAACTATCCTGTTTCGGATTTCTGCGGTTTCCCGCAAAAATCTGAAATAGGAATCAAACCATTCCGAAATCTGGTGCGTCTGCACCTTTTTTCGGAATAGAATCAGATATCGAAATCAGGGTAAAGCTCCAGCTGCCCGAACTCCTCATCGGTCATTGTTCCCAGTTTTGCAAGCGTTGATTCGGTCAGCTCCAGAAGCTGCACCTCATCGCGTTCCAGGTACTTCTTCATTTCCGCGAGTTTCTGCATCAGACCGGTACGGCTGCTGCCGGCGCTGTAGATGCACATCAGATTCATCTCGTCATTGGTGAAATTCGTCATATCAAATCCCTTTCTGCGCTTTTTGTCTGCGCGGTCTTTTCGCTCCTGGACGGCGAAGGTGTATGGAGCATCGCCAGAACGGAAGGCTTTTTGCCCGGTTCAGAAACCTGCTTATCTTCCTGAACGACCTGTCTGGCTGCTTCAAACAGCGCCGATAAATCGGGAGCCTTTGGCTTGACCTCCGGCTGTTCCTTTGGACCGTTGTTGATGATGCCGTCGATCATCCCGTAATCGTCCTCCATGGACATCTCCGCATTTTTCAGGTAATTGTCCGGCAGGAATGCCGGGAACTGAACAAAGCCCACGCTGTCCACATAATGAGAGCTTACCGTACCCTGCTGCTTTAAGACAACAATGTCGCTGACGGACAGGCTGTGGCCGGTAAAATCCTGCGGGTGGGCGGTGTTGAACTTCATGTACAGATCGTCCAGACGGGATTCTGTACTGCCGTCAGACGGGAGCAAGCCGGAATAGACCGCCTCGTAATGGTCAAATGCAGGCTCAAGCCCATGCTCCCTGAGATAATGAGAATTCATAAAGCGAAGCTCCGCCAGTTCCGGATCTCTGCGGAGCTGATAAATGCAGTAGCTGTCTGCCGGATTCTGCAGGAACGCTTTCTGCCATCTGTTTTCCGAGATGACAGGCAACTGCTCCTTTACCGCCTCCCAGTCTGCGCGGTCGATTCCGAAGATGCCGTCGTGGTTCAGAATCTCTGTCTGTTCAAAAGCCATTGCCTCGGTATTGTCCCCATAAAGAAGATATACCGGCACATCGCGTTCAAACAGCTCCATGGCGCGCTCTTTTGTCAGCGGGAGCATCGCATCATCCGTATAGCCGTAGGCATTCCGCGCCTCCACGGAAATCGCCGGGTCAGGCGGAATATCCGTTTCCGGCTCCGGGTTCTCCTGCACAGGCGGCTCAATGGCAATCGCTGCATCCTGCGCGACCTGCAATTCATCCATTATCCCGATATCCGCAACCTGAAGCGGGGCGTTTTGCCCGATTCCATGGGAGTTGCAGATTTCAAGCGCCGATTCGGCCAACGTGCTGATCTCCATATCCAGCTGACCGCCGTCGATTTCCTTCATGGATGCCTTATCGTAAATCGTGTAATCCACACCGGTGTCTGTGCGCTGAATATGAAGATACCGATCATCCACGACATAAAGGCGCTCCACCGCCATGGCAGGTTCAGCGGCAATCAGCTCCGCCTCGCGCTCTTTCAGGATTTCCGCATATTGCCAGTCGATATCGTTGATAAGACCGTCGGCGGTCTTGCTGATTACCTCCAGACTTTCCCGCAGCTCCGGCAGGGTTTTATCCTTTGACCAGGACGCGATATAGCCGAAGCTGTTGTCGCCGGTGGCGATGCCGTAGTAGGCGCACACCGCATAGGAGATGCTTTCTGCCTGCACTTCTTCGGTACTGCGGGAGAGTGCCTGTACTTTTGCTTCGGGGGATGCTTCCTCAACTTCCAGACGCCATTCAAATTCATTCTCATCCACATAGCGCCAGCCCTCCGACTCAGCGAACTTCTCCGCCTCTTCCTCAGTCTCAAAACCGGAACTAAGTGTACGCTTTGTTCCTCCTTCGCTGACCATAACCACGTTCCAGCTCGGAGCAGGTTCATCCGCTGCCTTTCGATTGTGAAGCAGGGCGTGCGCCATCTCATGTATGACCGCAGATACCGTCTGCACCTCGCTCATGCCTTTGCGGATGGCGATGTCCTGATGCTCCAGGTCAAAGTAACCGTCCATACCGCCGTCCATCACTTCAATGGAGATGGGAACCGGAGAGGAGCGGCGCAGCGCCTCCATGAACACATCGTAATTCGCCACATTGCCTGACAGGTCATGGGCCAGCTGGGGCAAAGGCTTGCCCTCGGTCTGCGAAACGTCAAACACCGTCACCGGCTTGTACATGGGAATCTGGATGGTCTTTTCCTCCGTAATGATTTTCCCGTCCGAATCCAGCATGGGAAGCTGCGTATCCGGGTCGAGCTTTTCCTGCTCGATTTTCTTCTTGAAGGGAGTCGGAGCAATGATTTTAATGCCGTGTTCTCCCTTGATGACATTTCTGCCGAACTGATTCTTCCATTTGCTGAAGCCCGCCACCAGCGTGGCGTCCGGCTTCTGCATGTGGATCAGCACCTGATTGTTGACGCTGTAATGGTGAAACCGGCTCATGGTCTGAAGATACTGCGCATAGCTCTCCGACTGGAACAGCTCCTTGATGCCGTCCTCAATACTCGCCGTGATCTCCTTCAACCTGTCCTGGTTGCTCTGTTTTTCTGCCATATACCATCCTTTCCGGGAAACAGGGCACAGAGCCGAAGCCCCGCGCCCATCTCCCTGCATTATTCATCCGAATCGCGGCCTTTGCTTCTGTCCGGCGGGACGGTGCCGGCCTCCTTTGCGCGCCTGCTTGCCGCCTCGCGCCGCGCTCTGGAAAACGGCTCGCGGACGGAAACACAGCTTTTCGGCACAATATAGCTTTTCGCACCGGCAGAGGAGCGTGTTTTCTCCTCATACACATCTTCCGGACATTTTCTGCAAAGGGCGTCCAGCTTTTTAATCAGCCTCCTGTCATAGGTGTAGACGCTGGCGGTATCGTCTGCATCGGAAAACAGGATGATCGTTTCGCGTTCTGCGGGGCTCAGCTTCATGCGCCGGTTTTCTCCCTGTCAAATTCCAGTGCGTAGCTGGATTTCTGCCCGTCGTCCGTCAGTACGAGGTAGGCAGAATAGCTTTTGCCGGTCTTTTCGGAGTACATGCCGCTGACAAAGGTTCTGCCGTCCTTCAGAAGCGCCTCCGCCATCTTTTTTGTCAGAATGATGTGCTTTGCGGACAGATAGCGGTTGTCCTTCCAAAGCCCGAAGCGGCAGTCGTGGCGCTCACAGAAAAAGCCGGTCTTACTCTCTGTAACCGGACCGCCGCAGCGGGGACATTTTCCGACCACCGGGCGTCCGGACGGGAACAGCACCTCCGCACCGCTCACAGGCTCATAGTCGCACACCAGCGCGGAAACCATGCGGCTGATCTGCGCCATGAACGCCTCCGGAGAAAGCTCGCCGCGCTCAATCTCCTTCAGCATGTTCTCCCATTCCGCAGTCAGCATCGGAGACTGGAGCTGCTCCGGAAGCACCGTAATCAGGGAGATACCGATATCCTGGGGCACAAGGCTGACCGCCTTTTTATTCTTCTTTCTTTCCACAAAGCCGGAGGAAACCAGCTTCTCCAGAATCCCGGCGCGGGTGGCGGGTGTGCCCAGCCCCTTGCGCTCGGCGTCATCCGGCATTTCCTTTGCACCGGCATTTTCCATGGCGGAAAGCAGCGTGTCCTCGGTGTATCGGGCAGGCGGTTTTGTCTTTCCTTCTTCCAGCGAAACGGCAAAACTGTCAATGGACTGCCCTTCCATCATCGGAGGGAGCACCTTTTCCTTCTGTTCGCCCGCCGCATAGCTTTTCCAGCCGGGGTTCAGCACCGTTTTTCCCTTTGCGGTGAATACCTGTCCGCCGCATTCGACAGTTGCCACTGTTTCCAGATAGGAATACGGCGCACTGACCGCCATCAGCACCTGACGGGCAACCAGCTTCAGCACCTCGCGCTCTCCGGCTGTCAGCGCAGACAATTCAGCTTCTCCGGCAGCCATCGTGGGAATGACGGCATGGTGATCGGAAACCTTACGGCTGTCGCAGACCTGTTTTGAAAACACATCCCCGACCGATACGCCGAGAATCCCGGCGGCGCAGGCAGCGACGGCCGGAACTCCGCTTTCCATATCGTCCGTCAGGAAACGGCTGTCGGTTCGAGGATAGGTGCAAAGCTTTTTCTCATACAGGGACTGAAGATAGTCCAGCGTCTGCTGAGCCGTGAAGCCCAGGATGCGGTTGGCATCTCGCTGGAGCGTTGTCAGGTCATAGAGCGCTGGAGCTTTTTCGGATTTCTCCTTCTGCTCCACGCTGCGGATCACCGCCGACGCGCCTGCACAGGCGGATTTCAGGCTTTCCGCATCCGGCTTGCTTTTCAGCTTTTCACTGACAGCTGTAAAATCGCCGGTATCCAGCTTCACCGAATAAAAAGGCTCCGGCTGAAACGCCTTGATTTCCGCTTCCCGCTGTACCAGCAGCGCCAGCGTGGGCGACACCACGCGCCCGACATTCAGTGTGCGGTGATACAGCACCGAGAAAAGCCGTGTGGCGTTGATGCCCACCAGCCAGTCCGCCTTGCTTCTGCAAAGGGCTGCATCATAGAGATGGTCGTACTCACTGCCGTCGCGCAGGTTTTCAAAGCCCTCGCGGATTGCCGCATCCTCCATGGAAGAAATCCAGAGGCGTTTCACGGGTTTCACGCAGCCTGCCAGCAGATAGACGGTGCGGAAAATCAGCTCGCCCTCGCGTCCCGCGTCGCAGGCATTGATGATTTCCGTCACATCCGAACGGCGCATCAGCTCCGTCAGCAGATCCAGCTGCTTTTTCTTATCACGCCCGACGCTGTACTGCCAGCTTTCGGGAATGATGGGGAGCTGTTCACGGCTCCATTTCGCATACGCCTCGTCATATACCTCAGCGGAAGCCAGCTCCGCCAGATGGCCGAAGCACCAGGAAATGAGGAAATTTTCTCCCTCGAAATAACCGTCCCGGCGCTTGTCAGCGCCAAGGACGGCAGAAATGGATTTGGCCACAGAGGGCTTTTCAGTAATCACAAGCTTCATATCGTTTTCCTTCCTCTCTCTGATTGGTGCAAAAGCTGTCTGCACCATTACACTTCATCCGTTTCCTCCGGCTGGTCGTCCTCGATGACGTATTCCTCCTCATCATCTTCGTCATCATCGCCGAAGTCGTAGTCATCCAGATCATCGGGCCCCTTGGTATCGGGCTTCTGCTTTCTGAACTTGAACCAGTACACAGCGCCGCCCGCACCCAGACCGGCAATCAGCAGCAGGAGAAGCAGCGGTGCGGAGCTGCTCTTTTCAGGCTCCGGTTCTTCCGGCTCCTCCGGAACGACGGTGGGTTCCGGTTCCTCGTTTACCGTCCCGGTACATTCTGTCAGGTTGGTCTTGCAGACTGGACAGTTCAAGTCCACATCACCGGCTTCACAGCGGTCAGTACAGGTGCATTTGACCGTGACCTCGCCGTCCTGCATCAGCGCCATCAGGTCAGCCTCGTCCACCAGATTCAGAAAATAGACGTTTTCACCGTTCTTATCCCGGTCAATGACGATGTAAAAGGTGTTGTCATTCTTGGACTGCACCGTGATGAACTGCTTTCCATCCGAGGTCTGGTACACGTCATCCACAAGCTCCAGGTTGCCGTCAGGCGTTAGCGGGGTTCCGGAACTCTCTGTACCGGTCGAACCGGTATCGGCATTATCACCGGTAACAGCCGTACCCTCGCTGACTTTCAGGTAGCCACCGTATACATAGCCCTCCTTTTCGGGCACGATGACTTTGTACCAGCCGTTTTCCTCACCGATCACCGTGACGGTATCTCCGCAGGGAAGCTGACCGATGATGTTGTAGCTGGTGCTGGCTCCGTCGCGCAGATTCAGCCTGCCGCCGTTGGTCGTCACCGTTCCGATTTTTTCCGTCTGAACGGCAGTCTGACTGGCGGAGGACTGCTGTTCAGCAGTCTCCGCAGAATCACCTGCGTAGGCAAAGGCAGGAGCCGCCAGCGCCGTCATCATGGCAAGCGCTGCCGCTAATGCGGTCAGCCCCCTGCGAAGCATCCTTTTAGTTCTCATGTTCATATCCCTCCGTTTCTTCGTATTCATCGGTTCCGGGCAAATCCGCAGCCTTGCCGCTCAGAAGCGCGGCAAGCTGTTCCGGCGTCATGCCGATCTCGCGCACCATGCCGATGATGTCGTTGTTCTCCAGCTTCGTGATCTGCTCGGAGAGCTTGCGGTTGCGGTTCTGAAGGTCGGAAATCTTTTCGGTATTCCTGCTTCTCTCCGCTTTCAGCTTTTCAATTTTGGGGTTCATACTGCTCCTTTCTTACGGGCTGGGCAGCCTTCCGAATTGCAGGAAGTGCTGCTGCCAGTAGTTCGTATCAATGCTCGTGTACTGGATGGGGTCGCCGCAGTGGATCATCATGTTGTTGCCCACATAAATGCCGACGTGCGACGCGCCGGAAGTGTCGTAGGTTTTCTCAAAGAAGATCAGGTCGCCCGGTTTGGCGTTGGCCGGGGAAACATAGGAACAGATATTGCGCAGTCCGTTTGCGGTCAGTCTGCCCACGTCCCAGCCCACACCGCAGTGATTGATGACCCAGCTGACAAAGCCGGAACAGTCAAAACTGGTGCTGGGCGAGCTGCCGCCCCAGACATACGGATAGCCCAGGTACTTTTCCGCTTCCTGAATAATGGCCGCAAACTGTTCATCCTCCAGCGCGTCTGCCGGGATTTCATACCGGTACTGGTCGCCGTAATAGCGATCAATGTAGGAAGAACCGGCAAACAGATCGGGCCGGTTGCCCAGCGTGGACATATAGGAGGCATACAGGGACAGATGATCCTGATCCATCAGGTAGACCGGCAGATGGGACAGATTGAAGTTTTCCAGCGTCACCGTACAGATGTAATAATCGTAGGGAACCTGCACTTCATATTCGTATTCCTCGATGCTGGTCGCGCCGGTTTCCGAGTCTGTAACCGTGTAGTAGCCGGTGCGGGTCTCTGTTCTGTAGCGGGTTTCAACCTGCACATCCTCCGTCAGCGTGTACTGTCGGTCGAAGATGGTCTGAAGCAGGCCGCCTACCTCATCAATCGTCCATTCTCCCTCGCGGAGTGCCGTCAGCATGGAAATCAGCACATAGGGGTCATGTTCGATCTCATCCAGGTCAAAATGGTATTCGTCGTAATCATGGGTGCTTTCGTAATTGTCCAGATACTCCTGAAGTTCTGCCTCAAGCGTCAGATACTGCGCCTCCGCCGCCAGCATATCCGCATCGGCGCTGGGATAGGTAGTCAGCACGCCGGAGGATGTGAGCGAACTCATCATCACGGAACAGCTGGACATCACAGCGGAAACAAACAGGAACATCATTCCGATGACGCCGAGAATCACAAAGCCCTTTTTGTGCCGGGCGACAAACTGAACGGCTTTGGATGTTTCCTCACCGGTTTTCTTCACGGCTTTGGCCGCAGCCTCGGACGCTTTGACCGTGTTGTCCGCAGCCTTTCCGGCCTTGGCCTCGGCATAGGCTTTCTTGATGGCGCGCTTCTGCTGGAACCGGGAGACCGGGCTTGCGCCCCATTCCGGATTCTGAAGCTCCGCTTCCTTGTACAGCGCCTTCAGATTGGCCCGGTCAGCGGCGCGTTCTGCTTTCAGCGCTCTGGCATAGGGTTTATCCTGCAATGTGCGGTGGGCGGTATCCAATGTGCGGATGCCGCCCTCGGCGCTGCTGATGACTTCATGGGAGACCGATGCGGAAACGCTGCCGTCCGAATCCTCATGCAGTTCCCGGTGGGATACTGCCGAAACCGCATTGAGCGGAGTAGCCGCTGCGGTATGGGTGAGCTTGGACGGGCGCTTTTTCTCGGTTTCCTCAAAAACAAGGCGCGTCACGACCTGATTCTCCTTCGGGTCATAGACGCGCTGTTTCTGAACGATCTTCTTTTTGGGGATTTTCGACTCAGCTTTTGTGAGTTTTTTCTGCGCTTTCTCCGCCTTTTTAATGGGTTTCTGAAGCTCCGGCGTTTCCATCTCCTCCTCTGTAAACAGAAGGCGGGGCGAGCGTTTTGCCATGTGCATCACCTCGATTTGTATGGTTGTTGTATTGTTCAGCCAATGATCTCCGCGCGTTCGGCCAGAAATACCTGTTTACCCTTGGGCGTAACCAGCATCTGCGTGCCGCGATGCCCGTTGGGTGCGATGAACTCGCGGACGACGAACAGGCCGTTGCGGTACGGAAGGGCGTGAGGATGCATGATGCCCTTGCTGTCATAGTAGGCATATTTCTTTCTGACGAGATAGGCCGTGAACATGCTCTGGGGAACACCCAGCTCCTTGGCGGTGAGCCGGATGCCGGTGCAGTCTGGGCAGTCTACCAGCGCATCGAAATACGCTGCCTTGGGAAGCGCCACGGTCAGCTGCGCCTCGGCCTGTTTCAGCTGCCCGGCCAGCTTTTTGTTGAGGTTCCGTTCCTCCGACAGCGCCCGCACAACCTGTGCCGCCACATCGGCATTGCCTGCCGCCTGTTCCAGCAGCGCATCGGTCATGTAGGCTCCGTGCCTGCGGATAGAGGGAAGAACTTCACTTGTCACCCAGTGCTTGAAGCGCTTGGCGCTTTCCAGCTTGCTGGAGAGGATCAGGCTGTAAAGCCCGGATTCATTGATAAGAATGGTCTCTTTCCGTTGATTCCCGTCAAAGACCATTCCTTTTGTCCGGTCTTCCGGCGCCACATGACGGTTAATATCTCGACTACCGTTTTGGTACCCGAGGTTGTCCGCCACATCTTTTCCAACGAACCAGGGAACTCCGTCCTCCGTGACAAATGTACGGATACGCCCGAACTCCTCATTCTGAAATATCTGCATCCTGTTTTCCATATCTTTTCGTCCTTTCTTATCCAGCCTGCTCCTGCGGCTTGGTGGTGATGATCCGGTACAGCTCCGTATCCTTCGGGAAGCGGTCTACAAACGGAAGAATCGTGCTGCCGTAAAAAAGAAGCCCTTCGCCTTCACCGCTATGGGTGACATACGAGAGCTGATGGGGAGAAATATTCAGCTGTTTGGCGAGAATCTGCCGGTCGCCGGACGCCTGGTTCAGCATGAACACATAGTCGGAGTTTTCAAAGATGTTCTCCACCTCGCGGGAGGAAAGCAGGTCTTTGACGTTCTGTGTGATGCCGGTAGGAATGCCGCCCCATTTACGGAAGCGCTTCCAGATTTCCACCGTGTACGCCGCCGTCTGTTCCTCACGGAGAAGCAGGTGCATCTCGTCGATGTAATAGCGGGTGGACTTATGCGCCTCGCGGTTGATGGTCACGCGGTTCCACACCGCGTCCTGCACAATCAGCATACCGATTTTTTTCAGCTGTTTGCCCAGCTCCTTGATATCGAAGGACACGATGCGGTTTTCGATGTTGATGCTGGTGCGGTGGTTGAACACATTCAGAGAGCCGTGAACGTAGATTTCCAAAGCTGTTGCGATGTACTGTGCCTCCTTTTCCTCCTGCGTCAGCAGCGCATTGTACAGATCCTCCAGGATCGGCATGTTTTCCGGCACGGGGTCAGCCAGATAATCCCGATAGACCATGCGGACACAGCGGTCGATGATGGTCTTTTCCACCGGCTGCAAGCCCTCCTTGCCGCCTACGATCAGCTCGCACAGGGAGAGGATGAAGTCGGATTTCAGCGATAACGGATTCTCATCGTCGCTGTAGTTCAGGTTCAGGTCCATGGGGTTGATGTAGTCGCTGGATGTGGGAGAGATTTTGATGACCTGCCCGCCCAGGCGCTCCACCAGTGTGCCGTACTCCGATTCCGGGTCGCAGATGATGATATCGTCGTCGGTTACGAAGAATACATTGGCGATCTCTCGCTTGGCGGCAAAGGATTTGCCGGAGCCGGGCGTGCCGAGAATCAGGCCGTTGGGGTTTTTGAGAAGCTTTCTGTCCACCATAATCAGGTTGTTGGACAGGGCGTTAATGCCGCAGTAGAGCGCCTCCTTACCGCTCTGGAACAGCTCCTGCGTGGTAAACGGCACAAAAATTGCCACACTGGAGGTGGTCATGCCGCGCTCAATCTCCACCTGATTGAGCCCCAGCGGCAGGCTGCTCATCAGCCCTTCCTCCTGCTGGAAGTCAAGCCGGGTCAGCTGGCAGTTGTATTTCTGGGCAATGGAGGCTGCCTGAAACACATTGTTCTCCAGCTGCTGTTTGGTCTCCGCCACATTCAGCACCAGGAATGTCAGCAGGAACATGCGCTCATTTCTGGACTGCAGATCCTGCAGGAGCTTCTTCGCCTCATTGCCGTAGGTGGCCAGATCGCTGGGGATGATGTCCATATCATATCCGGCGCGGACGGCCTTTTTCTGCTCCTCAATGGTCATCTTCTGCAAATCGGTAATTTTGCGCTTGATGGTCTTAATGGCTTTGACCTGATCCACCGACTGCACATGCATGGTCACAATCAGACTGCTCTGCATATCCAGAAAGTCGGCCAGCATCCGGTCGTTCAGCTCCGGCGCAAGAATCTGCAGGAAGGAAACCTGTCCGATTTTCCTGCCCATGGTGAAGTTTTTGCCGTTCCGGAAGGAAAAGGAGCTGGGCGCGATAAAGTCCTTCACGGAAAGCCCGGTGGGAGCCAGCCAGTCCCAGTCAAACAGAAACGGCTGCTGTTCGTCCATGTGGAAGATGCCGTGGAGCAGCTCCAGACGCTGTTTTCCGTTCATCGGATCAGCCTGAACGCCCAGGCGCTTGAAGTTGTTCAGCACGTCGGTCTCAATGCGCTCCAGCCGGAGCTTGGCGCTTTTCAGCGAATCGGCCTCGATGCCAAAGGTCAGGTACTTGGTCTTGATGAGGCCATTGTTGCCCTTGGCCAGCTGATTTTTCAGCATCTGGGTGTATTCGGCGCGGATGCTGTCGTAGCTGTCGCCCTTCAGCGGAATGGCGATGCGCTCCGAGTAGGTATCCTTGTTCGCCGCCGTATTGATAAAGGACAGCTCAAAGCGCACGGAGCTGTCAAAGTAGTTGAGAAAGTCGCACCAGCCGTCAAAGATGGCGGCCTTGTCCTCGTTCTGATTCAGCTGATAATTGATGTCCTGGAACTGCACCGTCTTGGTGTAGTAATGATCGGTCACGCGGCAGATGCCGTCCGGGAACATGCGCTGAAAGGGGATGGAATCCTGTGCGGATTTGTGTCTTTTGTCCTGTCGTCTGGCGTTCTGAATGGCAGCGTTAATCTGCTGCTTTTCTGCTCTTGTGAGCTTTTTCGCCTTGGACAATCTTCTGTACCTCCTTATCCAGTTTTTCCTGCCGTACTACGGCAGAATAGAAGTTATTTGTTTTGTATGGCCGCTCCTTCGGGCGGATAAAACTGACCTGCACGATATTGCGGATGATCTTTTCCAGCGGCTGCCCGTTCTTCTCATACATGGCGAACATGAAAAAAGGCAGCATGACAAGCACCATGAGGAGCGTTGCCGTACTGCTGCTGACGTGTCCCTTGATGAGAAAAAAGACCGGAAGCCCCACCAGAAGCCCTCCGCCGAAGCAGACGATCTGGCGCTTGGTCAGGTTGAAGGCGACCTTGGTTTTGACTGCGTTCATGTCCTTGGGTACGGGTACATATGCCATTCTGATTCCACCTCCTTAATGTGCGTTGAACACGCTCTTGGCCAGCGAGCTGGTCTTGAACAGCGTGAAGCACAGCAGCACGGTGTAGCCCATAACCGTCCAGATTGCCATGGAGATATCGCTCTCCACGACCATGTTCTGCACAAGGACGGCATAAATTGCCACGCAGACGATGATTAAGAAGCCCTGAAACGCCAGTGCAAACAGGCTTCTGAGATAGTTCTGACCCATCTGGCTCCACTCGTGGTTCATCATGGTGGACATGGGGATCGGCGCAACCGATGTGACCAGGTAGATCTCGATCATTCTGCCGAAGCAGATGAGCATAATGATGATGGACAGGATATGCATGGTCACGCCCACGATCATGGACTGGAACCACAGGCCGATCAGGCTGGAAAGCTCCATGGCCATCAGCGTTTCCTCAAGTCCCTCTGTGACAAGCTCGATATCCGTATTGCCCACGATCATGCCGGCGGCGTTGTTCACTACCGTCTGAGAAACGTCGAACACCGCCATAACGATATTCCATGTGTTGGACACGATCAGAATGGCGCAGGCCGTCTTGAACACCCACATGAGAATCGACCAGGTGTCGAAATCATGCATGTTGTTCTTATCCATGATGATGCGGATGAATTCCATGGTCATGACCAGCGCCAGAATGATACCGGCTATGGGCAGGATCACGTTGTTGGAAAGGTTCTGAATCATACTGAAGATTCCGCTGTTCCAGCCCTGCGGGGTCTGACCGACCTGCACCGCAATATCTCCGACCTTCGTATTCACCGAGTCCACCATCCCCGTCAGGTTGGATGCAATCGCTCCGGCAAGAAGCTCCTTGAGCCATTCGGTCAGCGTGTTGAGCAATAAATCCAATCGGCATCGACCTCCTTTCCGGCTCCCCCTGCGCTATGGCAGGGGGAAGCCCTGGATTTTACTCACTTCTGTCTTGCTGTGCGGCAATTAACCGAAAAGACCGGTAAGCAGAGGAACAAGGGTCATGCCGATGAGGGCCACGCCGCCGCCCGCCATGAGCTGCTTCATGCCCTGGCTCTTGGCGCCGGGGTTGTCGTTGCCGTAGCCCTCCATGAGGTTCACGACACCCCAGATTGCGAGACCTGCGCCCAGAGCGATAACGAGAGTCTGAAGAACACCTACTGCGCTGTTGAAAAATGCCATATTCCGATTTGCCGGAATCCTGCGGGAGTATTACTGATAATGCTGTTTTCTCCGGATTGCAAAAGCCGGAACCGACTGTTTCAGCGCCTTTATGGCTGCTGAAACCTCCCGATTCCGGCGTCTCCTTTCATTTTTGAATTGATTTTGATGATTGCGTCTGTTCCGACTTTGCAGCGGGAGTCGGCGTCTTTTTTCGTTCATCTGATATCCTCCTTTATCCGCCGGCAGTTTCGCCGGCGTCCATCACGGATGCGTCGATGTCGTAAACATCATAGACCTCATCCGGTTTTGGCTTCAATCTGCGGGACAGAAAGCGTTCGATGTCGAACTCATTCCGTTTATCCGCATCTGACAGGTATTTGTAATTCGGGTGTTTGGTGATGTCGTACTTATCCGACAGGAATGGGCGTACACCGCGCAGCTGCAGGATGCACTTTCCGCCGTCCAGCACGGCCAGTTCGTCCACGGTGGCAAGGTCTTTGCCCAACTTCTGATAGTTCAGGCTGTGGCTGACCTCGCGCCCGCGGCTCTCGCCGGTGTTGAAGGTATCGATGGTCTCCTTGCCCAGCGTCTGGTTCAGTTCCTTCAGCGTGGTCGGCTCCTTACCGCCCAGGAACAGGGAGGTATCGCAGTTGCCGATGATGGTATCGGCGCTGTCCTTATACAGCGCTTTCAGCTGGGACTGCGCCTGAAGCACCAGGCAGGCGGAAATCTCACGGCTTCGGATGGTCGCCATCAGCTTTTCCAGATTGGGAATCTGACCGATGTTGGCGCACTCGTCAATGAGGCAGCGCACATGAATCGGCAGACGCCCGCCGAACTCGTCATCCGCCTTTTCACAGAGCAGATTAAAGAGCTGGCTGTAAATCATGGAAATGAGGAAGTTAAAGGTGCTGTCCGTGTCGCTCATGATGAGGAACAGCACGGTCTTCTGGGTATCGCCCTTTTTGGTTCCGCCCAGCGTATCCAGCTCCAGTTCATCATACATGGTGATCTCCCGAAGCTCCTGAATGTCAAAGGGAGCAAGGCGCGCACCGGCGGAAATATTGATCGATTTAGCTGTTTTGCCGGCGGCCAGCTTGTATTTTCGCCATTGGCGCACGGCAAAGTGGTTGGGGTCACGCTCGCCGAGCTCCCGGAATGCGATATCTACGTTGTTTTCAAAGGTTTCATCATCCTCACGCACCTCCATTGCATTGATGAATTCCACAAGTGTTGCGAAGTTCTGTTCCTCCTTCGGCGCTTCATAGTAGATGTAGCCGATCAGCGCCGTGTAAAGCAGGGTCTCCGCCTTGAGCCAGAAATCATCGCCTCCTTTTCCTTCGCCCTTGGTGTTGGTAATCAGGGTGTTGACCAGCTTCAGAATATCCTTCTCGCTGTGAATGTAGGCGAAAGGATTGTAGTGCATCGACTTTTTGAAGTTGATAGTGTTGAACACCTTGATCTTGTATCCTGCGTGCTCCATCAGCCGGCCGCACTCGACCAGGAGACTTCCTTTCGGGTCAGTGACCACATAGGAACTGTGGAGCTGCATGAGCTGCGGCTTCACAAAGAACCTCGTTTTACCGGAGCCGGAACCGCCGATGACCAGCACGTTTTTGTTCCGGGCTGTCTTGGGGTCCTTGGGCCGGCTGTTCATCGTCAGCCGCTCCGTCTGGGTCAGAATGATGTTGTTCCGGAAGTCCGGGTCCATATACGGTTCAATGTCCTCCGGCGTTCCCCAGCGGGCGGAGCCGTATTCCGTGTTCTTGCGGAACTTCTTGGCGTTTTTGCCCCGGACATACACAACCACCCACATGATGACCGCACCGGCGATGCCGATGAGCAGGTCAATCGGGTGGAAGCTGGGCAGCGGTGAGGCAAAGGCGCTGCCGAAGCCGTCAGCCAGATGCAGGAGTTTCTGGCTGGCGTCCGTGCCGGGGGCAAGGCGTATGCCCTGCGCCGCCTTGTCAAACAGGTATACGAACAGGACATAGGGCGCGTTCAGGAGCAGTTTCTTTTTCAGCTTTTTATCCAGTCTCATAGCTCCAGCCCCTTGTCCTTGTGCCGAACCCTGTCCTTTTTCACTACCTGCTCCAGCGGATTGATCGCGCGCAGCTTCTGAATGACAGACGGACGTTCCTTCTTTTTCGCAACGACCGCCGAGTATTCCCGGAACGCCGCGTTCAGTGCGTCGCCGTCCCGTGCCTTGAAAAAGACCAGATACTTGGGAATCTCTTCGGTGGTATCCTTCTTGACGGCATAGTCGATGCCGTATTTCCGGGCCACGCGGTCAAAGTCCTTGATGTTTTTATCGCTGATCTCAATGTTCTGAACGCCCTGATTCTGACCGACCAGCTCTGCCACCGACTGTTTCCCGCGCGGCGTGATTGCTGCGGCCTGGGCTTTCTTTGCCTGCGATTTGCTGTGGTGATTCAGAAACTGACGGATTGCCCACTTGAGTGTGCGTCCGGTCAGCTTTGCGCCGGATATGGTCAGCGTGACGGTTCTGTTTTCAACCTCCTCCTGCAAGGTGCATCATCTCCTTTCTCTGCATACTTTCCGGACGGCGGTTACAGCTCCATGCCCGGCGCTTTCCTGTCCGGCTTCGGATTGGACGCCGTGGGCTCCGTGGGAATCGCCATGATGCTGCGCCCCATCTTCAGAAACGCCTCCGGCTTTTTGAATTTCTCCTCATACTTTTTCTGAAGCTCCTTCGGAATGGAGGAGAAGTGATCGCCCTCCGCACCGCAGATGAAAAAGGTTCCGGCGACAACATCGATGATTTTTCCGTCATCGTCCCGGATGGCGCGGTTCAGCGGCAGGCCGGAAATCTTGCCTTCCTCGTTGCAGACCAGCGTGACCGGATCACGGAAGAAGGGAGCCTCCTGAATGTAGCCGCCCACAACCTTCTGCATATCCTCAAGGGAGGAGCCGATGGTGGTCATTCTGGCATACTGTCCGGGCTCCACGAGCAGCACCTCAATGGGCTTGTCCGCCTCAATTTCCTGCCCGTCATTACAGCTGAACTCTGCGCCGACGAAGTGATCGGCATCCAACACCACATCACCCTTGTCCCACATTTCCTCGACCATTGCCTGCGCTTCCTCTTTGGTTGCTGCCTCAACCGTGATGGACTTCTGAAGTGTTTCGGTAATGGTGACTTCAAATTCTTTCATGGGCAGACCTCACAGCCCGAAGGCGCAGCGGATTTCCGCGCCGTTGGTCAGTTCGGCAGTCCCGTCCTCCAGCACCTGGGTGATCAGCTTTTTGTCCTCCTCATCCAGCGAAACAATATCGCCGTCCTCCAGCGCAAAGATGATGCCGGGGCCGGCAAGATAGCAGTCGCCGCTCTGGTCGATGATGACGTCATCGCTGTTAAAGGCGATGAAAATGCCCGAAACGGGCATCAGCTCCAGACTGTCCGCGCCGCCGCTGTTCAGCGCCAGCGTCAACGCCTCATACAGCGTCATGCTGATGGCCGCTGCGCCGGGAATGGCGTAGATGACCTCCGCCTTGCTTTCATCATCTTCGCCGTCGGCTTCCAGATGGATGCGCAGCGTTTCGGGAAAGCCGTCCATGCCGTCCAGATACAGGCTGTCCGGCTGACCGTCCTCCTCGCTGACATAGATGTTCAGATCTCCCTCAATGTTCAGTGTGATATTTGCCATAAAAACTCCTTTCAGCGCTCCTGTTGATGCGCTCTGTTTTTCTGCCAGGCTTCCAGCAGTTTGATGATGGTCTCCTGCATCTGCAGGGGTGTGTAGGACTTCGGAAAATACTTCCGCAGCACATCGCCGCGGATGGTTATGCGGTCGAGCTCGCTTTTCTTTTCCTCATCCATGATTTCGTACATGGCTTCCAGTGTGCATTGTCCGTTCTGGCTCAGGCGTTTGAGGCGCTGCGCCTGTGAAAGCGACGGCGTCGCCTGCGCGTAGTCCATGGCGTCGAGAAACTGCTCCTGCTCATGGGGTTTCAGATAGGACAGCTCGACTGCCGGATTGAAGGCCAGCTCTTTTCTGTCCACCATATCCAGCAGCTGCGGAATCAGCTCCGTCAGACGGATAAACCGCTGTACCTGACGGGCGCTGTCGCCGGCCGGCTGACCGACCAGCTCTGCCGTTCTGAACTTTGCGCCAAGTTGGCGCAAAGTGGGGTCAGTGCGCTGTCCCTGATGGGTCAGGGCTTCCATCTTCATGCGGTAGGAAAACGCCCGCTCGCTGGGGAGAATGTTCTCTCTTTGCAGGTTGCTGTCCACCATGGTAATCACGGCGGTATCGTCGTCCATTTCCCGGACGATGGCTTTGATGTCCGCTTTTCCGGCAAGCTCCGATGCCCGGAACCTGCGGTGCCCGGAAACGACTTCAAATTTGCCATCCTCTGCCGGTCGAACCAGAATCGGATTGATCACGCCTCCCGCCATGATGCTGTCGATGGTGTCCTGCATCAGCTCATCCTCATCGTTTACTTTGAACGGGTGGTTTTTGAATGGCCGGAGCCTGTCCAGCGGGAGCAGCACGACCTGTTCCGCAACCTCCCATTCGGGCTTCGGCTCTGTGCGCGCCTGTTCCAGAAGTTCCTGTGCCTTGCTGCCGGTGTCTTTGTCCTGGGGAGCGGCCCGGGCCGCGTGTTCTGCTTCCGGCTTTTTTCGCCGGCCTGTCTTACCGGCAGTCCGCTTTGCCGGTGCTGCCGTGTCCTTTTCTTCTGCCAATTTGCATCACCTCCCGGAAATGACAGAAGCCGCAGCGGGAAAGCTGCGGCTCAGACAAGACCGTTTGCCATATCGTGGCGCACCAGGGCGTCGTAGTAATTCGATATGGTCAGCGGCGCGTTGTATAGGGAAGCCAGAAGGTACTGCTTGATGTTCCGCACCTTGCTGGCGTTCTCCTTGAAGGAACTCAGCACATACTCGATGTGCGTGCAGTTGAGCTTGAGAAACTGGCTCTTGACTACCTCTCGGGGCTTATCGTCCCCGGCGATTCGGATGTACTGACGTTTGGAGCAGATGGTATCGAGAAGGAGCTCCATGATCTCTGCGATGGTATCCCGGTCATACGGGTTGTTCTCCAGGAGAATGTCGTACTCCAGATTATCTTCAAGAATTGCCCGATATTGTTCCCGCTCATCCATATCCCGTCCCATCTTATCCACAGGTGCCTGACCGTGACTGCCTGCTTGACCGGAAGGGAAAGGATAGGTTTCAGTCTGACTCAAATCAGTATAATTTGAATCAGTATTACTTCCTCGTGATTTTCGGGATTCCGGAATCGTGATATTCACGTCTGCTGAATCGTGATTTTCACGAGTCTTGATTCGTGATTCCGGTGCAGGCGGAACGCTGCCGGTGGAGTTATCCACAAAGTTCTTGACGAAGATGAGATTGGGCTTGCCCAGCCCCTGCCGCTTGCGCTCTATGAGCCCGGCTTTGCTGTCCAGCTCGTTCAGCAGCTTGGTAGCCTTCTGATCGGCACAGCCGATGGCCTCCATGACCTCCTCCAGCGTGAAGATGATGAACACGCGCCCCTGTTCGTCCAGCCAGCCGTTTTTACGGCTCAGGCTCATCCGGTCCAGCAGAATGCCGTAGAGAATCTTGGCCTCGGCAGAGATAGACTTGAACCGTTCATCCGTAAACAGCGCCTTGGGGATGCGGTAAAAGGCAAACTGATCTGCCTGGGCACCGTAGAAATAATCCAGCGTCACTTGGCGCGCCCCCTCTCAAGCGAACGAAGAATTTCCTTCGTACACCAGCCGATGCACGGTCCGCACTTGCCATACGGGCAGTCATCGCATTCGCTCACGGGTTTCGTTTCCGGCTTTGGCCGGTCATAATAGCAGACCTTCAGCATACAGCCGTGTCTGCCGTAGTAATAGCAATACTGGCAGTCCTTCGGCTTGCCGTTTTCGCAGCAATCTGTCATAGCTTTCATCCTCCTGAAAATAGGTACAAAAAAAGCACGTCTGTCCAGCCATAAAGGCATTCTCCCCAGAGGGAGAGACAGACGCGCAAAGCGTGTTCTGATTCAATTTTGGCAATAAAAAATGGGCTAAGCGTCCATCGCTTACTCCCAGTACAACATCAGCTATTCAGTTTCGGCACTGCCCAAATGCAACGGCTCATGCCGCAAATTCCTTGATATTACAGGCTTTTTCAGGTGTTAGTCCACAAATAACAGCCTCATTGGTGACGATTACATTGAAGTAGCCAATCGAACTATGGTTACGGAGCGTATTTTTATTTATACCAAGGGCTTCGGCAAGGCGTGAGCGGAAGTCATCAGACCACTCATGCGGAGGAAGCAGGGAATTTGTTTGCAGAATGTTTCCACTGCCATCGTTATTCATGACCATATTCATCTTTGTGGCCTTTACCAGGTCGGGATTGATGTCAAAGCCGAAATAGTTAGAGGATGCCATCTCGGAGATCCTGTCCTGAAAAGCCCGGAGAGTATCCGAATCCCAGTTTTCTCGCTTGATGCCGAGAGAAGTTGAAAATTGCTGCTCAAGCTGGTCAATTACATGTGTCATTGCCATGACGAGGAAACCGCCCGTACCGCAGGAACTGTCCAATACATGCTCGTCAACTTGTGGATTTACCATCTCAACCACCATTTTCATAACATTACGAGGCGTGAAAAACTCACCGCGGAGATTAGCCCCCTACGATTTCCTCGTAGGCTTTGCCCTTGATGTCAATTTTGGTATTGAGCAGGCTGTATCGCTGCAACTCGCTGACGATATATGCGAGGCTCCTCGGGCTGAGTTTAATTTCGTCATTGGCATCGAAAATTTTTCCATGACGTTTCTTAACTCGCTGAAAGATTTTTCCGATTCTCTTTTGAACGGTCAACTGTCCGTCGGGGTTAGAACGCTCCTCCGACGTCGTATAAAACTCAAGCGGATCCGGAATATTACGCTCATCCTCAATTTTGCAGAAAATAACCTTGAGCAGTTCAAAGAACGCAGGTTGCTTTTGCATGCCATCATTCACATAAATGTGATTATGGCAAGTCTTGAAAACGAATAAAAGATTGTCGTCATAAGCGTTTTTTAAGCTCGTTCTGCTGGGACGGTTGACCTCATCCAAATTACCGTCTGCGGCGGGAATATCGTTGTACTCCATGAATGTAATATTTCCGGCGGCATCAACAGCTTTGCGGAAAACATACTTTTGGACACTGTTGGTCCACATGCCCCACTCACAGTTTGGGCAAACAGACATATATGATTTTAGCTGCGCAATGCCGTCCTTGGCATTACGAGCGTCAACCGTCTCTTTTTTGCATTCGATTATCAGCTTGATTGTACCCTGTGTTTGGTCTGCACCTTTTTCCCAGATTACAATGTCTGCGCGAGGTTTGTTTGAACCAACCTGCAAGGTATATTCGATTCTAATTTGCTCCGGCAGATACTTATGCTCGTTCACGAGTCGTTTCTCGATAGTTTGCCGAACATACTCTTCCGGGGTATCGTTACGGAATTTGCCGTCAATATAGTCACATATTTTCCCGTCTGGGATTACGATGATCTTTTGTTCACTTGGCATCGTTACTTCTCCTTTGCTTATTGGCATGATGCCAATTTCATTTTTTCCCGAATGCTTTTGAGCGCATCCGGATTTTCATCAATGTACCTTGCTATATCTGCCGGCAACTCATTTCTGCCTTTTGCCGCCAAGTCAAAAAACCTCTCTCTGGTTTCATTGCTTGCTTGCAGTATTTCCATTGCCTTTAACTGAAGCGGATATGGTGGTGGGTTAGTTCTCCCGGCGAGAATATCATAAAAGTATGGCTTCCGGATACCCAGTTCTGTGTAGAATTTATGCTGCGTTATCCCGGAGTCTCTTATCAGCTGGCGAAGATACTCTCCAAAGCTCTGCTCGTTTTCAACCATTCTTTTTGCCTCCCAATAGGTATGCTTGTATACATACTAACATACTTTTTTGCGTCGGTCAACAAGATATTGCAAAGACCATAGCTCGCGCCGAGGGATTTATTATATTTTGGGGGCGGGCGGCGGCAGTCAATGGCGCGAAGCGTTCATCTTGACCATTGACGGCCGGCGGCTGCTGCGCTACGACCCTTTCCAATCTGCAGGCCACAGAACAATTTCGGTAGCCGCTGCCGAAATTACGCTGTCAGCCGCTCCGTTCCCGTGGTATTGACGTGCAGCCTCGCCGCTGCTATAATAAAAGCACAATTTCAGACACAGGACACCATGCAGACGCAGATGGGCCGAACGGCTTGACAGGCGGCTGCATTTTCAATTTTGGATAGGAAAGGAAGGATGCGAAGGGAAAGGAAGCACAGACGACAAAAGACGCTCAAGACGCCATTCCTCCGCCGCACGGGAGAAAGCTGCGGCAAATACTTTTTCGGAGGTGCAACTTGGGCAGGCGGAAAAAACTCACCAACAACAGCGGAATCCCGCAGCATGAGATCGAGAACATCGCCCGAATCCTGCTGCCGGATATCCTCGCCTACTACGAAAGCGAGGAAGGTCAGCGTGAATTTGCGGAATGGAAGGCGGCGCGGGACGCGGCAAAAACGGACAAGGACAGCAACGACGAGAACGCCGCCTGACGATAGATATAAGACAAATCCAAGGGATATATGCTCCTAAAACAGCAT
>ENA-UOJO01002154-UOJO01002154.1-human-gut-metagenome-genome-assembly--contig:-P57-NODE-2154-length-22010-cov-8.295696_pt1 | contig 22010 bp, 10 predicted proteins | sample MGYA00242351_ERZ723898 | MGnify/ENA metagenome assembly ERZ723898 | reverse complement strand
AGTCGTACTCGCCGGTCACGCTCTCTCGTTCTTTGCCGCAATACAGGCGCCGCTGACCCGACGGCAGGCGATGGGGTTCGCCGTAGGGATAATACGTGTTGTGCTGCTCCACGCGGCCCGCGGAGTCCGTCACCATCACGACCGAACCCTGATAGTCGCTGTGCAGAAAGTGCACGCCGCCCGTGCCGTCGAAGTAGCCGCCCGGGAAGTAGCTGTACTCCAACTTGCCCTTATTGAACACACGGTCGCCTATGTATTGCTTTGTTCTTGTATTTATACCGGGCCTTAGTTTTCCGCCATCCGGCCGAAGTGTCATATACGTTGTCTGAAGCAGCGAACCATCGGCATTATAATAATGTTGGAGTCTTGAGCCGTCTTCAAACTCTACTGTAGACGGCAGATTCCGGTAATTGTAAGTTATATTGCTTATGCCCCTCGAACTGTCGCTTTTCATGCACCCAGCCTTGTTCCATGTGTAAGTGCCGTTTCGCGGCGAGAAGCCCGGACGACCGTAATAGTCCTCGCCCTCGTGCTCACCCTCGATGCTCTCCAGGGCGCCGGACTCGTCGTAGCGGTAAGTCAGCTCGTCAAGCATTCCGAATGTCTCCACCCCGTCGGCGTCCACAGACACCACGCCGGAACGGTCTACATCCGTCGGCCGCGACAGTTCGTCGTACGAATACGTCACTGTGAAGTCCTCACCCTCGGCAGCCTTATCGCCGGGGGTATAGTATGCCCGCATCAGCCGGTCATGGGGGTCGTAGCTGTAGTCATAGCGGCCGCCGAGGCTGTTTATTCGCGCCGAGGGACTGCCGCCGTAGCGCGGATGCGCGCCGTCCGTGTACAGCAGCCTGTCGGTGTAGGTTTTCGTAAACACTATCGGATTAACCGACGGTGGATTTATAGGTTCAAGCTTCGTCGAGTCGACATTCGGCGGCAGACGCCGGTAGTACGACGGCGACAGGTGTGGAAGTATCGTAACCACCGAATCTTTGTCGGCCTGAAGCTCCACAGGCACAACCGTCTCCGTCAGCTCCGGCCAACCGTGGATGTTGTACGTGTAACGTCTGGTGACGCCGTTCGACATCCGTTCCGAAGCCAACCGCCCGCAGTCGTCGTAGGTGAACGACATCTCGGCCTCCGAGCCGTTCTCCGTCACGCGCCGACGGGCCACACGCCCCGCGGCGTTGTAGGCGGTCGTAACCTCGCGCACTATCGGCGCCTGCCCGCGCGGAGTATGCACGGAGCGCTCCGTCAGCACGTTGCCCTGACGGTCGTAGGAATAGGTGGTGTGCACCGAGCCGTTTATTGTCTGCTCGCTCTTCTCGGCAACGCGTCCCTCGGCGTTGTAGCCGTAGGCCGTGGTAAGCGTTTTCGCAGTCGTCGCCGCATAGTCGCGCTCGCCCGTCAGCAGCCCGATGACACGCTGCGACCGCGTCACCGCCGGCAGGCTGTCGGTGACGCTGCCCAGGAAGTCGTAGCTGTCGTAGTACAGCGCCTTCTGCGGCGTGCCCACATCCATAGGCAGCGGCGGCGTGAAGCTGTAGCTCCCCGATGCCGAGGGGTCGTACACCGCCACGGGCAGGCTGTCGGCCACGCTCTGCAACCGCAGCTCCGTGGTCTTGGTAATCGACGTCAGCACCTCGCGCCCGCAGCGGTCATAGAAGTGCATCAGCCAGCGGTTCAACGCCATGCCCGGAGTATGCTCCGCTATCACGCGGCCGCCGCGCGAGTAACGCGTCAGGGCCGCGTCGCTGCCGGGAATTTTGGACGAGACACAGCGCCCGAACTCGTCGTAGCGGTAGATATATGCACTGTTCTGCATCACATCGTCGTCGAAGGCATAAGACCCGTCGGCAATATCCGGAGGAAGCACGGCGCAGAGGCGCCCGTAGGAGTCATACACGCGGCGAGTGCACAGCAGATTCCCGTCGATGCCTTCGGCCGTCATCACCACAAGGCCGTCCATGTCGCGGAACTCACGCACTATGCGGCCGTCCTCGTCCGTGCTCTCCGTCACAGTCAGTTTTCCGGGTGCATATTTGCCATGCAGGGTTATTCCGTTGGCGTCGGCGGTATAGCGCGGACATGAGTATTTACCCGACGGCGTGTTGACAAGCCGACGCACCGTGGTCCGGACTCCTGCGCTCTGCCACGCCCCGCCGGCACGCATGGTCGATTCCACAAGGGCGCGCGGCGACGCCTCATAGCTGCTGACGCTCCACATGTCGGCGCTGTCAGGGTCCTGGTCCAACGCCAGCATGGGAGTCTTGCGCCACGGACGCCCCATAGCGTCGTACTCGGTGTACACGGCGCCACGGTAGCCGTCGTAAAGCGACAGCACCTCGCGTCCGAATCCGTCGAAATTGGTGGAGGACACGTAAATGCTGTCGTCGTTGCAATAGATTTGTTCGCTTACGTAGCTATAGTCCTTGACTATATGATAGTTGTAGCGCGCCGTCAGCTCGCCGTTGCAGTGTATGCTCGACAGACGGTTGCCGCTGTCATAACCATACGCCGTAACCGTGCCCCACGGCGCGTACTGGTGCGTACGCCCCACCAGCGGCCTGTACCTGTAGAGCCACACCGGCGCCGCATTTCCCGGCAGTGAGAATGTTTCGGCATTCGAATTGTTGCGTGCCTGAGGCCACGCCGCGCAAAGGCCGGCGTAATCCAGTCCCTCTGCCTTGTACACCGGATACATGTTACCGTAGCCCCACAGCCATGACGTGGCGCGGCCGTCGGCATCCACTGCCTCTATGGGGCGCCCCCCGGCGTTGTAATCGAAGCGCGGAGAGTATATCGGCGCCCCTGAGCCGTAGCTCGTTGCGACCTGTCGCGGCACGAATGCGCCGCCCGTGGCCCGTAGGAAGCTGACGCGATACTCCACCGACGCGTCGCCCTTCTGCGTCTTTTCGCCGACGGGCACACTTACCACGTTGGCCGCGCTCATCTGCGCCTCCACCGGCCCGTCGCAATCGTCCGCATAAACCACCTCGGTAGTTTTTCCCGTCCCGTCGGAAGTGCTTGTGGTAACACTCTTCACGAGCATTGATTTGCCCTTGTAGGTATATGTCTGCTCCGTCGTGATAGGCCCCGTTGCGGTATATTCCGTATGCGATTTTGCCTTAAGGCGCTCTGTGTTGATTACTATCCCATAAGGTGTTATTTCATATGGATTACACTTTACTTTTAAACCGGTATATTGCGTGTTTGATATTTCGTCGGAATTAATAAAATCAGGAGAACAGTCAGACGAAGAAGGCAGGCATATTATCCTGCGCACAATCTGCGAGCCATGAGTTGCCACACCATTGTAAACTTCTTCGTATGTAAGAGAATCCTTTTCTACCAGTTTCTCAACGCCATTTTTAAAGGCGAATGTTTCTTTCGACACCATTTGGGGTCCCTTGCTGAACACCTTGTGAAGCCCACCATGAGTCCGGAACCCATATTCCGTATACAGCATGTTGCTTCGTTCTATTATTTCTTTATGTCGATAACGTATGAATCCCTCCACATATCTGGCAGTTACAGTCTCATACCACAACGGGGTCTCACCTATATCATAACGCATGTAATCTGAAAAAGGCCTGATGTTGACCGAGCGTATATAATCGACTCCCCAGTCAGAATAATCAACATTCATCAGGCCGATTGCAGCCTCGCACACATCTATGAATGTAGATGCTGACGGCACGTTCCGAACCTTTGCCTGACTGTACTCATACTCCACCACCCTGTCCTTCGAATCAGGAGTCCCGGTATGTGCCGTAATTCTTTTTACGCGTACACCTCCTCCTTCCGACAAATACGGATTGGTGGTAGCCGCTATCTCGTCTGCTCCGTTTTCATCGCGCACGGGGTCAAAACGGTGCGGTTCGTATTCAAACTCGCAATAACCGCCCGTGGGATACGTGATGCGGCGCAGCATATTGTTCTGCATAGCCGTCGCATCTATAGACCGGTCGGCCTGACCGTAACTGTCGTAAAAACCGACCGTATCCTGCCGTTCCCGATAACGCTTGATGCGCAAAGCGGGAGTAAGGGATGAATTATTCTTAGCATTATAGTAGCCCCACCAGTCCTGAGAATGTACGTCCGGCTGTACATTCGAGCCTTCCACGTAGGCCATATTATACGCGCCCTCGTCGCTAAGCCTTATTTCGGAAAGTCGACAACCAAAAGTATCATACACGAAATCAGCGGTTTTCACAATATCCGTATCGTGGCTTACTATCATTCGCTTAGCCATAGCACCGTCCATCAGACTGCTATATTCAATATCAACTCTGCCACCAGGAAAATCAACGCCACAAAGTGTCAGGAACTCAATTGGGTCACCAATAGTCTGGAAAATAGCATTTTCAGAATTATCACTGTTAAAGCTATCCAGATCCACTCCTGAATTCCACCATTGAAAGATATCGAATTTATCAAAGAATGAACTTCCACCTAAATAAGTACGTCCGGAATGAATGTGCCGGGTCATCTGCCAGCGGAATTTTATACATTCTCCGCCGGGAGTACGAATCTCATTAAGCGCCCAGCTCGTTCGGAGATTATCTATATTGGAATCGGGCTGAAGTTCGTTTGGACATCCGAAAATGTATTTTACACCCTTGCCGTCGGTGACGATGATAGAGTCGAGCTTGGCATCGGCCGTTACCTTATATTCACTGTCGCAGCCTCCTCGGAATATCGGAGTGCCATTGCTCATATCAAGCACACGTGTTACAGTATAATCAGGCAATGCGAAAGAGAATATATCATGTTGACTATCGTATCGGCCGGAAAAAACTGACGATGGATAATACGGATTCACCACGCACATAAATGCTGTTCCGATAATACTATTGTCGTCCGACTTCACAAACTCATATAGTTCATCCGGTCGGCCGAGTACCGTGCGCGTGGCACGCAGGGCCGGCATCAGCGACCAGCCGTAGCCGTTGGGGCTCGGATCGTCCATCACCTTTATGCCGTTGCTGTGGTACTGCATGTACAGCGGGAACGAATAGTCGCCGCATGCTACGGTATAAAGCGGTATCGTCAGGTCCACGGCTCCCGTAAGCAACGACGGCTGCGGCATCTGATACTCTACCGGGCGCGACGACTGCGGCGCAGGCGGTATGATGTCGCTCTTCACGGGCGTTATGTAGTTCTGCGCACTGACCGTCAGCGCCGCCACACACATCAATATAGCCGCACGTGCCCTCATAAGCCGACCATAAATTTATAGCTCAGACCGGCGCGGCCGCTTGCATTCACCGCCACAAAAAGCGCGCCGGCATACACAGGCGGCAGCGGCAGGCAACATGTGGCGCTGCTCTCCGTCGTGGCCGAGGCATATATATTGCCCGTGGAATCCATCAGGTACACATCCACAGGAAGCGGCGGTGTATCCATATCCGCACCCGCACGGAAACCGACCTCCACGCCCGCCGGCGTGCGCCGTCCGTAGGCCGATTCCAGCACAGCCATGACAGCCTCGTCATCCGGCGTCTCCGCAGGCTTGGCAGTATTGCTTATCAGCTCCTTAGCCCGGAACTCGTCAACAGCAAACAGGCTCGACCGCCCGTCATCACTCTCTGTCTGCACGGCCACAGGACACATCCCGCCGTCAAGCAGCCAGCGGTAGATTGTAATTCTGCCGGCCACAGCCGCGCTGTCGCCTTCCACCAACTTGCTCGTCGATATAGTCTCCCTGTGCAGATACGCCGCCACCGTGTCGCCGTACAGAACCAGCCGACCGTAGCCACAACCTTCTGAGCTGAGTGTCCCCGCCTCAGAAGTGGCATACTCGCCATAAAGGAGGCCGCGGCCGCCGAAACTGCTTTTGAAAGCACGTCCCCGGTCGCCACGCGTCACCCTCGAAGGCGCCGGCATATCGAGAAGCATCTTCTCATGACGCCCGGTGTTGTATCCGCGATAGACCAGCGTGTCGCCGCATTGTGCATAAGCCCGGCAACTCGGCCCGGTTGATTCATAATACACCCCCGCCTTGAAAGCCGTGTATGCTGTCGCGGCGTCATCGACAGTGGATAGTTTCGTAAAATCCCACTCCCTATCTTCCAACTGCCCTACGGCAAACGGCGTCAGTTCGCGGCGCAAATCCACCTTTTCCGCTGCCATGGGAACAAGCGGGAACAGGCATAACGTGATGGCAAGCAAAATCTGACGCATAGGTCAAAATGATTGGACGCCCCAAATATACGAACTATTAATTAGACGGCCAACGGTTTAGGGAGAATTCTTTGCGGCGTTATGCGGTTAAAAAGGCGGAACTACAGTATTTCCTCCAGGCGTTCCGAGGCTTCGAGACACATGCGGCTGTTGTGGTAGGGACACTTCCAGAAGCCGGCTTTGTCGTCACTGCGGTTGGCGTCGGCGCCCCGGCGGCTCCAGAGCCATTCGCCGTGCTCGCGGTCCACGATGTTGTCGCGGATATAGTTCCATGACTGCGCGGCCATGGGCAGGAACTCGGCGCGACCGTGGAACACGTACTGATACAGCTGTCCGAGCACGTTCTCGGCCTGCACCCACCAGTGTTTGTCGTTGTCGTAGCGGCCGGAAGCATGGCGCTCGTAAATCATGGAGCCGTCGGCGCAGCGTCCCTCCATCGAGGCGTCGGCGATGCGCCGTGTGGTGTCCATGGTGCGGCTCAGCAACTCGGGGTCGCCGAGCACCTGCGCCGTCTCCAGCAGCAGCCATGAGGCCTCGATGTCGTGGCCGTAGCTCGTCTCGCCGTCCTGGCGCGTCCAGTCCGGGTCGAAGAAAAGACCGAGATGGCCGCGTCCGCCCGGCACCGTGAACGTGTCGAGAAACAGCCGCAGCAGCGACTCCGTGGCCTCGCGCAGAGCCGCGTCAGGCCATACGCGCAACAGATTGGTGTACGGCTCGATGATGTGCAGATGGGTATTCATCGTCTTGGCGGCATTGTCGTCCTTGGCGCTCAGGCGCATGTCGGCGATAGGATGCCAATCGCGCGTGCAGGCCTCGAGATAGCCTCCGCGCTCACGGTCGCGGCTGTGCTCCTCGATGTCGCGGAACAGACGCTGAGCATAGTCCAGCGCCTCGGCGTCGCCGCCCGTGGCGCGCACGTACTCGCTGAGTCCGTAGATGGCGAAGCCTATGGCATAGAACTGTTTCTTGGTGTCGATGGGCGTGCCGTCGGCATTCAGGCTCCAGTATATGCCTCCGTACTCGGGGTCGTAGAAGCGGTCTATAATCTCGCGCTTGGCCCGGGTGGCAGCCTCCAGATACTCCTTGCGGCCGAGGACGCGGTAGGCGGCCGAGAACGTCCAGAGGATGCGGGCGTTGAGAATTGCGCCCTTCGGGGCATCGGCGTCAAGGACATCGTTGCCGTCGCGGCGTCCGTAGAAGCCGCCGCGCGGGTCGGTCATGCGTTCCAGCCAGTAGGGCAGGATATTGGTTTGCAGCTCGTCGAGCATCTCGCGGCGGAGGCGCCCGGCGAGTTCTTTTTCGTTATCGTTCATAATTCATTCGTTAACCTTGTCGGCATCGGCGGCTGCCTCTGCGGCGGCCTTGACGTCGGCGCCCCGGCGCGTGGCGCTCAGGCGTGCCACGATGTCGTTCACCCTGTCGGTGTCGAGAGGATACAGCCACACGATAATCATCGACAGCAGAGCCACCCCGGCGGGGATGAACGTCATCAGCATCCACAGGCAGCTGATGGCGCCCTCGGGCTGGTTCGCGCTGCCCTCCACGTAGCCGTAGCCGTGGAGCAGCCACATGACGGCCGCGCCGCCTATGGCGCCGCCGAACTTCTGGGCCATCGAGGCCGACGAGAAGATAAGCCCCGTCGACGCCGTATTGTACTTAAGCTCGGAGTAGTCGCTCACATCGGCATACATCGACCATACCAGAGGCGACATCACGCCCGTAAGCACCGAAATCACCACCTGAAGCAGCAGCATGAGCAGCAGGCCGGCATTCGTGGCGGGCGACAGCGTGAAGAACACTATGCTGAAGACTATGAGCGCGGCATCCACCATGATGAAGGTCGACTTCTTGCCGAGACGGTTGGTGATGGGAACGGCCAGAGCCACGCCCACCATGTTGGCGACCTCGCCCACGCCCAGGAACAGACCCGAGTAGAACAGCATCGACAGCCCGAACACCACGATGTGCTGCTCGCCGCCGATGATGTCGGCGAAGAAGAAGGCCACGGTGGCACCGCGCACGGTGTTGAAGAGGTTGAAGCAGAGCGACGCGCCGTTGAGCAGCCACCAGGGCTTGTTGGTGAGCAGCGCCTTGATGTCCTTGCCGAGCGATGCATCGCTGACGGTGGCAATGGTCTCGCGTGTCATCCAGAAGCACAGCAGGAACAGCACGAAGCAGCAGCAGGCTATCACTATCATGGCCGCCTGCCAGCTGGCCTGCACGTCCATGCCCATGCCGGCGAAGAGATTGCACAGAGGCTCCCACGCAAACAGCGCTATGAACGAGCCGCCGTAGGCGAAGAACATGCGGAACGACGAGTACACCGTCTTCTCCTGCGAGTCCTCGGTCATCACGCCCAGCATGGCGCCGTAGGGCACGTTGATGCCGGTGTACACCGTCATCATCAGGATGTACGTCACATAGGCCCACACCAGCTTGGCGCCGTAGGCCCAGTCGGGAGTGGTGAACAGCAGTATGCCGCAGATGCTGAACGGCGCGGCCACCCACAGCAGATACGGGCGGTACTTGCCCCAGCGAGTGTGCGTGCGGTCGGCCACAGCGCCCATCATCGGGTCGCTGACGGCATCCCATATGCGGGTGACAAGCAGAAGCACGCCGGTGTCGACCAGCGAGATTCCGAATACGTTGGCATAAAAGAACGGCAGGTAGTAGCTGAACACCTTCCAGAACATGCTGGAAGCCATGTCGCCGAATCCGTAACCGATTTTGTGGGTGAGGTTGGTCATGGTTTTAGTTTATAGTTTATGGGGGATAGGTAAGTGGGGCAAAGCCGTTTAGGGTTTAAAGTTTATAGTTTATAGGGGATAGGCAGGAGGATTTTTCTCCCGCTATCCCCTATAAGCTATAAACAACCTGACAAATTTACCTTTATTTTTTCAGATAAGCAAGATTTTTATCTATAAGGCGGTTGATGGTGCGCACGCTCTCCGTGGTCGTCAGGCCGTCCTGCGGAGTATTCATGCAGTAATCAACCAGGCGGTCGACAGTGCTCTCGGCCACGTGCATGCGGGTATCGCTGCTTGCGTAGTAGATGAGCACCCGGCCGTCCTCGTCCTTGATCCAGCCGTTGGCGAAGAGCACGTTCATCACGTCGCCCATGTATTCCTCGCCCACGGGTGCCATGAAATAACCGCCGGGGGCGGCGATACGGCGCCATGGCTCGTCGAGCGCGGTCATGTACATGTACAGCACGTAGCGCAGGCCGCTGGCGCAGGCGCGCACGCCGTGGGCCAGATGCAGCCATCCCTGCGGAGTCTTGATGGGATGCGGACCCTCGCCGTTCTTCACCTCCTTGATGGTGTGGTAGATACGCTCGTCGATTATCTTCTCCTCGCGCGTGATTTCGGCGTGGCAGATGTCGTCGACCAGCGTCCAGCCTATGCCGCCGCCGTTACCGGTGTCTATGAAGCCGTCCTGCGGGCGCGTGTAGAGGGCGTACTTGCCGTCCACGAACTCCGGATGCAGCACCACGTTGCGCTGCTGGCTCTTGCACTTCAGGTCGGGCAGGCGCTCCCAGTCCACGAGGTCCTTCGTGCGGGCTATGCCGCAGGTAGCCGTGGCAGCCGAGAGGTCGCCGGGGCAGGCGGGGTCGTGGCGCTCGGCGCAGAACAGGCCGTAGATCCAGCCGTCCTCATGCTGCGTGAGGCGCATGTCGTAGACATTGGTAGCGGGGTCGTCCGTGTCGGGCAGCGTTATGGGACGCTCCCGGAAGCGGAAATTGTCGACGCCGTTGGGGCTCTCGGCCACGGCGAAGAAGCTCTTGCGGTCGGCTCCCTCCACGCGCACCACCAGCAGATACTTGCCGTTCCACTTCATGGCGCCACTGTTCAGCGTGGCGTTCACGCCTATGCGCTCCATGAAGTAAGGATTCGTGGCGGGATCAAAGTCGTAACGCCAGGTCAGGGGTGCCATGTCGGCCGTTATGACGGGATTCTTATAGCGACGATACACGCCGTTGCCCTCTATGGGCTCGTTCTTGCGGGAGAGAAGTGATTCGTAACGTTCGGTGACGAACTGTTTGCGTTGGTCGAAATTCATTTTATTCAGCCATTATTATTTTGGGATCATTTGCGAATTTATGGAAGTCAGCCTCGGCGGCTTGGCCCTTGTAAGGCACATAGTAGTGGCCGGGCTTCATCGTCTCCGACGCGTTGCGCCATACGCACACGTATGCCACAGGGTACTCCTTGAGCAGGGGCATCAGCACGCGCGTGTACCAGTCGGCCAGGGGCAGACCCTCCGAGCCGGTCTCGCTCAGGGCAATGATTTTGCCGTTCTTAGCCGAAAGAGCCTTGGCACCGTCGAGCTGACGGCGGGCGCGGGTCTGATAGTCCTCTATGCCCTCCTCGCCGCCGAAGTGGTAGACATCGGCACCGAGCACATCCACGTACTCGTCGCCGGGATAGCGCTCCGTGTATTCCTCGACCGAAGTCAGCTTGTCGGGCGAATACACCCACACCACGTTGTCCACGCCGCGCTCGTCGAAGACCTTGCGCGTCAGCGCCCAGAGCGCCTTGTACTGCTCGGGGGTGCAGAAATCCTTGCCCCACCAGAACCAGCTGCCGGTGTGCTCGTGCCAGGGGCGGAACAGCACGGGGATGCGGTTGCCGTCGGCATCGGTGAGCGAGAGCATGAAGTCGGCCGCGCGGCCTATCCATGCCGTCAGCGTGTCGTTGAGGGCTGTGCCGGCGGTCACGGCCTCAGGCACGGGCGAGGCCGACACGTCCCACGAGTCGCCGCCGCTTACCGGATTGCGCGGATGCCAGCTGATGGCGTTGATGCCGCCGCGCGCCGCCTGGGCGCGCACCTCGCGGCGTATGAAGTCGAAGGGCACTCCGTCCAGCTGGATGCTGTCGCCGTATTCAATGAGGCCAAGATCCCAGTTCATCAGTCCGGGATACTTGCCTGCGGTCTCCAGCACGTCGCTGCGTCCCTCGGCATAGGCCCAGTCGTGGCCATAGGCGGTGTCGTCATGGTGGCCGAAGTAGACTGTGCTGTCGGCCACGGCCTGCTGCAGGCGTGCCAGCAGTGCGGCCGCCGGAGTGGCGGTGCTGTCGGCCGCCTCGGCCGGCTTCTGCGCTCCGCCGCAGGAGCCGAGGGCTATGGCGCACATGGCGCCGAAAATTATTTTCTTCATGATGGGCAGTTTAAGGCTCTCCTGATGTCATTATCAGTGGTCTGGAAAGACCTCAGAAGAGCCTTACATAAAGATATATATACTATCGGAAACTTGAAATTGTCACTTAAGAGCAGGCATATCCTCGCGGTTGAGCGTGAAAGGACTGTCGAAGACAGCCTTGATGCTCTCCTTCGTATTGCCGAAATCGTCGGTGGCGGGATCGTTCTTGTGGGCGTCGTAGGTGTACCACAGATTGAACCACGACCAGTCGGCGCCGTCGGTCTCACACTTATCAGGATTCTGAAGCATGCCGGTCTCACTCAGAGCCACCAGCTTCTTGCCTGCACCCATTGAGAGCAATGCATCGTAAGCGGCCTTCTGAGAGTTGTCGTTGTCAGCATACACATCCACACCTATTACATCCACGTACTCATTGCCGGGATAATCGGCAATCATCTGCGACTCATAGCCCTCTTCGTACTGCGCGGTCCACACCCAGATGAGATTGTTCACTCCGTTGTGGTTGACGAGACGGTCGTACATGAGCTTCCAGAGCTCCTTGGTGGCTTCGCCGCCCTTGGCGCCCCACCAGAACCATGCTCCGTTGTACTTATAGCTGCCGGCTGCCTCGTGGAGAGGACGCCAGAGCACCGGTATTCCTTCGGCTTCAAGCAGCTTGAAGATCTTGGCTACCTCGTCCAGGTCGGCCAGGATGCACTCATGCTCCCATGTGCCTTCCTTCAGCGCGTTCTCGATGTTGAAATCGGTAGGACCGTCCACGTTGTCGCCGGGTACGCGGCAGCCGTACTTGCTGTAGTCCTTGTCCTTCCATGCCTGCTCGTCGGTGGGCACGCGCCAGTGCCACATGTAGCTCACCAGGCCGTTGGCGGCCCACTGTGCCTTTGCGGCGCTGATGTCGTTGTAGTCGATCCAGTTTTCGCCCTTAAGCGATTCGGGCAGATGTATGAAATCGTAGCCTACAATGGCGGGATACTTGTTGGTAAAGGAATAGATCCAGTCAGCGAAGTCGTTGTTGTTGTTCACATTAGCCATGGCGCCGCTGAGGATGTGCTTTCCGTGCTCTGCCACGAGGAAGTCGTGGACAGCCTTGGCGGTTGCTGTGGCGTTGGGATTCACGAGAGCCTCGAAGTCAGTGACAATCACCTTGGCTTCGGTGGAGAAATTCAGGGTGAATTCGGGAGCGAACCATGCTGCGTCGATTATGGCTACCGAACGCTCGGCCACGAACAGTTTGTAGTCGGTGCCGGCGGCGAGGGTCACGTCGATGCGCACCTCGCAGCGGTTTTCCTCGTTCACGACGGCCTTTGCGTCGGCGTCGTTGAGCAGGATGGGCACGTCGGGATTGAGAGCCACCGGCTTTTCGTAGGTAAGCGTGATTACCTTCGTAGCCTCGGCGTCTACTGTGGCGCCCTCGGCTATGGAAGCCACCGGTGCGCCGATTTTGTCGGCTGGGTCGGGCTTGGGATTATAGTCTTTCTTGTAGTCGTCGTCGCATGCTGCGAACACCATGCCGAGAGCCATCGAAAGAGCTGCTATCTTGAAAAGTTTCATATTGATGCTTGATTTATGCGTGCGGCGGCGCGGCGTTGCGCCGCCACACGCTGTTTTAGTTATTTATTCGATGGTGACTTTATTAAGGATATAACCCTGACCGGTGATTATAAGGCCTCCTCCGGCCACGATATCGTCTATTTCTTCCTGCGTCAGCACATAAGTAGCCACGCCTCCTTCAGGGGTATCCTGCTGATGACTTACACCACATATGGCATTCCAACCGTCGCCATGACGGATGTCCATGCACCACCATTCGCCCTCAGCGACCGTCGGTGTGCAGTACAGGCGCAGCGTCTGACCGGCCTTGACCGTGCTCCAGTCATAGCCGCCCCAGGCCAGGTCCTGCTTTCCGCCCCAGGAGGCATTCTCCCATGCGCCGGTCCAGATGGTTTCTTCAAGCGAGATTTCCCACTCGATGGTGACCTTGGAGAGTATGTAACCCTGACCGGTGAGTACAAGACCGCCGTTTGCGATAAGGTCGTCGAGAATGCCCTGAGTGAGTTCCACTGCAAGGATACCGTCGGCCGGAGTGTCATACTGGCCGGGAATCGGTGCGGGCAGGTTGCCCCAGTTGTCGCCGTGGCGCAGCGATACGCACCACCATTCGCCGTCGGCTACCGTGGGCGTCATGTACAGCGTCATAATCGCGCCGGCCGGCACCTGAGTCCAGTCATATCCGCCCCAGGCCAGGTCCTGGTTGCCGCCCCAGCTTCCGCAGTCCCAGGCGCCCGTCCAGATGGTAATGCCCACGTGAGTGGCGGGGATTACGTCATAAGTATAGCTGATTTCGCCGTTGCTGCTGACAAGAGTGACTGTTGTGTTCTTGCCGCAGGTCTGAGGCAGAGTGAAGTACAGCTGACCGCCGTTGAGAATGAAGTTGACATTCTGGCCGTTGACGGTGACACCTGTCAGTTTGTCCTCATTGGCAACCGTAGCCACGAACATCCCCGTAGCCGTCAGTTCGCCTTCGGGCTGAACAGTGATGTAGGCGCACTCGGGAGCCTGGATTGTAAGCTCGGGGCACTCCACGACTTCGCCGTTAGCCATGTGCAGCTTCAGGGCGCCGGTCTGTGCGGTGGCGGGAGCTATCATCGTGATTTCGGTAGCGCCGGCGGCCGAAACGTTCTTCTTGTCGTCGATAGCGATCTGTACGCCGCCGCCGAACTCGATTACGGTCACAAGGTCGAGGTTCTTACCCTTGATGGAGAACTCGGCGGCAGCCGGAACGGTTGCCGGGTCGTAGGCCTGAGCCTCGGGCTTGGCTGTGGAGATAGCCACGGCCACGGTCTTGCCACTCTTGAGGTTGAGCACCAATTCGCCGGACTGTGCGGCCTCGGGGAAGGCCACGGTCAGCTCGGTTGCGCTGATGGTGGCGGGCTCCACTGCGTCGGCCACGCCGGGGAAGGTCAGGTTCACGACCTGGTCGATGTTGATACCCTTGACCTTGAGGATGTCGCCTGCGCGGAGGTCCTCGGCGGGAACGGCCTCAAGCTCGGTGGGAACGACTACGCCCACATTGGCGCATGCCACCTTGACTCCGCTGGCCGTAACCATGACGATGGCGCCGTCCATTACGTTCTCGGGCAGCACGAAGGTGATCTTGCCGTCGGCATACTTGAAATCGAGTTCCGAGCCGTCGGGCAGCAGTATCGTCGTCACGAGGTCCAGGTCAGTACCGGTGATGGTGACGGTCTGGCCGGGCTTGGCGTCGGTGAGGTCGAGAGCCGTGGTTGCGGGCAGCACGATCTGAAGATCTTCCTCGCTCTTGATCATGTTGGGCATGGCCTTGGCGTCGCTCACGTAGATGCAGCCGCTGAGGGCCTCGGCGGGAACAACCACCTTGATGTGCTTGCGGTCGTGCTCCAGGAAAGCGTCGGCGTAGACGTTCACGCTGTCGCCGTCCTCGATGAACGCGAAGCATACCTCGTTGATGAGGTTGAGGTACTCGCCGTTGATGACGAGTTCCTGGCCGGGCTTCACGGGGTTGGGCTGCATGCTCTCGATGCTGATGGGCTCAAGGAACGAGAGCATCGACTTGGTCTCGATGGTGCCGCCGGCGTGGTGCAGAGTGACAGTGCCGGGCTGTGCCGTCTGGGGCACGGTCACACGGATTTCGTTGGCGCTTATCACCTGGATGTCGGTGATGTCCTCGCAGCCGGGGATGCTCACTTTCGTGATTTTGTCCAGGCCGCTGCCCAGGAAGCGGAGCTCACCGCCGCGGGCCACGGGCGACGGACCGAAAGCGTTGAGGCTGACGCCGCCCTTGTACTGCTCGGTGTTATACTTGTCGTCATCGTCGCACGACGTGAGTGCGGGAAGCACGACCAGCATGCAGAGCGCGAGCAGACCGTATATGCTGAAAAACTTTTTCATTTGATTGCGATTTTTCACTTTGTACAATTAGATTTCGGCAATGCGGATGTTGTCGATATACAGCACCGGAGTGCACTCCACGCCTTCTACGCCGCCGGCCCAGATGAAGATCTGCATGTTGGCGAAATCGGTGACGTCGGTCAGCATGCGGGCTGCGCCCGTGCCGTCGTGCTTGTAGAGGAAGTCCTTGATGGGGAAACTTACGGTGATCCATTTGCCGCCGGTGTTGTATGCCTCGGTGGCGCTCCAGGGAGTCCACAGATAGCGGGCCAGATCAGGACCGCCTTCAGAAGAGTCCTTGATGTAGTTGTTGTTGCAGCCTGCCACGGTGTTGCCGAACTCGTCGAGGCCGGCGTTGCCGAACGATACCAGCGACAACGGTGCGAAGATAATCTGCAGCGCGCCGGCCTGCCAGCTGTTGCTTTCGGGGATGTATAGCTCGAACTTGACGGCCTTCTTGTCGAAGTCGGTGAAGTCGGCGATATCGTAGAGGCGTTCGCCCACGCGGGCGGGATAGGTCACGGGGTCAGTCCATGCGCCTGCCCAGTACTCGAACGAGAAATTGCTGTCGTCCCAGTCTCCGTTGGCGCTCATGGTCTTCTCGCCGTTGCCGATCACCATGTAGCCGCCGCTGAGGCTGTGCTCGTCGTTCTGGATGGGGCGTGCGTGCCAGCTCTGGCCCGTGCCGAGGCCGGTCAGACCGGCTTCGCCCTCGAAGTCGAAGAGGATGTTGCGCGTATCCATGTAGTGGAACTTTGCCACGCCTTTACCGTAGATGGACTCTACGGCAATCTCGCCTTCCTGTGCGCCATCCGGGATGACGACCTCAAGCTGATCTTCGGTGATGGTCTTGATCTCGGCAGGCAGTCCGCCTATGGTAACGGTGAGGGGCACGTTGGGGTCGTCGGCGAAGTATGCGCCGTCTATAGTCACTACGTCGCCGGCCTTGGCGTACTCGCAGCTCATCTTCTCCACGCGGGGTGCGGGCACCGTCACGGTGAAGGGATAGAGCACCTCGATGCCGGTGCTGGTGACGAAGCGGGCATTGCCGGTCACCTCGCCGGGCAGGGCGTTCGGGATGTTGACGATGATGGTGTGGCTCGTCACGAGATTGGGGCTGAGGGCAGCCTTCTTGTCGTTGAACCATACCTGCTGCACATCGCCGAGATTGTCGCCGACGAAGGCCACCTGAGCGCCCAGCGGGGCGGCCGTCAGCAGCGAGTCGGACACGTTGATGTCGCAGGGGCGGGCGTACTTGATGACAGGAGTTGCGCCCTGGTCCTTCTTGGCGTCGGTGTCGTCGTCGGAGCAGGCGGTGCCGGCGGCGGCGAGCGTGCAGACCACGGTCAGAAGGCTGTATTTGAATATGTGTTTCATTCTGTTTGTTGCGTGTTGTTTGAACTTTTCGCTATTCACACTTCAGTGTCCTCTCACTCTGCCGGAGTCTCGGGCTCGGCGGAGCCGCCGAAGTAGTCGACCGGCGCACCCGACAGTGCGGGCGACGACGAGGTCACTGCGGTAGGCAGCGGGCAGGTGAAAGAAGATGCCGTGAGGTTGATGTGGTCGTACATGGCTCCATCGTTCGTATTGTCGACGATCTTGTAGGAGTCGGGATTCGTCTCGTTGGTAGCGTCCACAACGCCGTCGTTCACGTACTGAGCGCAGCGGTTGTAGCCGGTGCCGTGGCCGTTGTTCAGCCAGTCGAGGGCCTTGTCGTTGCCCTCGCGGTAGCGCAGGCGCTGAGTGTCGAACCAGGTCTGGCTCTCGAAGGCAAACTCGCAGCGGCGCTCCTTCATCAGGTCCATGTAGGTGATGGTGGAGAGTTCGGGGATGCCGGCACGCTGGCGCACCATATTGAAGTACTTGAGAGCGAGCTGGTCGCTGGTGCTGCCGTTGGTACCCATGACAGCCTCGGCGTAGGTCAGGTAGACGTCGGCCAGGCGCATCAGGTAGATGTTGTTGGCAGCGTCCTGTATGGTGCCGCTGAGGCCGCCGGTGTCGGCGTTCTTGCCCACGATGTACTTCTTGATGTGGGAGTTCATCTCGTTACGGCTTTCGGTGGGAGTCTCCTCATTGTTGATGCGGTTCACGATCTTGTAGGTGTAGCCGCCCTGTGCCTTGGCGAGGTTTGGATAGTAGTCGCCACTCTGCATGAATGTCCACATGCGGCGCTTGTCGTTGCGCAGGAAACTCTGCTGCAGGGAGATTGTCGGGCCCTTGTCGCCGCCCCACTGCTCGTCGGCGAGGATGTCGCTGCGGCTCCATGCCGTGGTGCGGCCGTTGCCGAATGCGTAGCCGAGGCTGCCGCACTGGATGGCGAGAATGCTCTCGGGGCTGTTGTTGGTGTCGACATCGAAGAGCGTGGCGTAATCCATCGAGGTCAGGGCCTCGGTGTTCTCGATGCAGAAGAGAGCGTCTTCGGCGGCCTTCTTGTAGAGGGCTTCGCGGTCATAGCCGTAGTCGCTGTGGGCGGCCATGGTGATGCCCAGCTTGGCGCGCAGGGCGCGGGCCTTGCGTGCGTCCAGACGCCACTTGTCGCTGTTGGTGGCCTGAAGGTTGGCGACGGCGAAGTCGAGGTCGTCCATGGCGAAGCGGTAGATGCTGGCCTGCGTGTTGCGGGGCATGTCGAAGTTGCCGCTGGAGATGGTCTCGGAGTTGTTCTCCACGATGGGGGCGTCGTGCCATATCTCGGCTATCATGTAGTAGCAGTAGCCGCGGATGGCGCGGGCCTCGGCCAGGGCCTGGGTCTTGTCGGCCTCGGTGATGGTGCCGTTGCAGATGGGCACTACGTCGTTGATGATGGAGTTGCAGAACAGGATGACGTTGTACAGACCCTTCCAGCCCTCGTAGATGTACTGGTTGGTGGGGGTGTAGTTACCGAAGTACCACTGGCCCTCCTCGCTGTAGGTATAGAACATGTCGCCGTTGATCATGTCGAGCTTCCACTGGAAGTTCATGTGGAAGTTGCTCCAGGGCTTGGATGCGTAGATGGTGGAAGTGGTGGAGCGCAGTGCCTCGGGGGTCACATAGTAGCTCTCCATCACGGGCTTGTCCACGGGATCTACGGTCAGGAAGTCGTCGCAGCTTGCGAGCGAGGCTGCCAGAACCAGGGCCAGAGCCGATGTCTTGATTATGCTTTTCATTTACTTGTTTGCTTAAGAGAGAGATTTAGAATGCGAGGTTCAGGCCCAGAGTATAGGTGCGGGGCATGGGATAGCGGCCGCGGTCGATATTCTGAAGCAGCGAGCTCTGGTTGAATGCGCCGATTTCGGGATCCATGCCTTTGTACTTGCTGAAGGTGTAGACGTTCTGGACGTTGAAGTATATCTTTGCCTGCTGGAGGAATGCCTTGCGTGCCCACTTCTGCGGGAGGTTGTAGGCCAGCGAGATGTTCTGTATGCGCAGGTAGGTGGCATCCTCGAGCCAGCGGTCGCTCATGCGCTGGTTGCCGTTGGCGTCCAGGTTGCTGAAGCGGGGCAGGCCGTTGCTGTTGGGAGCGAGCATGAGGTTGCTGATGACGTCGCCGCCGTTCGGGTCGATCTTGATGGCCTGGGCGCGGTCCAGCACTGCGGTGCTCTGGTTGTCCCAGATGCTGCTGAGGCCCTCCACGCGGGAGCGTGCCCAGTTGAGGATGTCGCCGCCGAACTGGCCGGTGAGGCCGATGTTGAGTTCGAAATCCTTGAAGGTAAAGGTGTTGGTCCAGCCGTAGACGAGGTCGGGGTTCGGATCGCCGATCACGGTCTGGTCGGCGTCGTTGATGACACCGTCGCCGTTGCGGTCCACGAACTTGACGTCGCCGATCCAGGCGCCGCTGACCTTGTCCACCTTATTGGCGTATGCGACATTGCCGCCGGTCTGGGTGGCGTGGCCGCGGATGTCGGCTTCGTTCATGAAGAGGCCGTCGGTCTGATAGCCGTAGAACACGCCCATGGGCTGGCCTACCTTGAACATGGTGCAGGTGCCGAATGCGGCGAACCAGTCGATTTTGCCGTAGATGATCTGCGAGTCCTCGTTCAGGGCCACGATCTTGTTGCGGTTGTGCGACAGGGTCATGCTGGAGCTCCAGTTGAAGTCCTTGGTAGTGACGGGGATGGCGTTGATCTGCACGTCCACACCGGTATTGCGGGTCTGGCCTACGTTGGCGTAGGGAGGAGCGATGGAGCCCCATACGTCGTCGCCGCTGGGGCCGAGATGGCCGGGGACGAACATCTGCATCAGCAGGTCTTTGGTCTGCTTACGGTACACGTCGACGGTGAAGCTCAGACGGTTGTCGAGCACGGCGAAGTCGAGGCCGGCGTTCCACTGCTCGGATGCCTCCCACTTGATGTTGGGGTTGGCGAGGTTCTGGGGGATGTAGCCTGTGCCGAAGGGAGTCAGGATGGTCTGCATGCCCGAGCCATAGCGGTAGGTGTCGATGTTGCTGTTACCTACCTTACCGTAGCCGAGACGGAGCTTGAGGTTGTTGAGCCAGTGCTGGTTCTCGAGCCACTTCTCCTGGTTGATGCGCCATGCGAGGGCCACCGAGGGGAATGTGCCCCACTTGTTGTTGCGGCCGAACTTGGAGCTGCCGTCACGACGTAGAGTGGCCGTGAGGAGGTATCGGTTGTCGAACGCGTAGTTGGCGCGGGCGAAGATGGAGGCGGTGGTGCTGCTGTCCTTCCAGCCGCTGTTGCTCTGGAACTCGCCGTCCTCACCCATCACGTGGATGTAGTCGTTGCTGAAATTCTTCTTGATGAGCTGCGTGCCCTCCCAGCGGCTCTCGGAAGCCTCGAAACCGGCCATTACGGTCACGTCGTGCTTCTCGGCGAAGAGCTGGTGGTAGGTGATGTAGTCCTTCTGCATCCAGTAGAAGTTGTGGTCCTCGCGCTGCATCATGCGGTTGGTATCGTTGCCGTTGACGCCGAACTTGTAGGTGGGCTGGAACGACTTGTTCTGGTTCTGCGATGCGTCGAAGGCGTATTCGGCACGGAATGTGAAGTGCTTCAGGAAGTCGGCGTTGACGTAGAAGTTACCTGTCACGCGCTGGCGCAGCAGCTTGTTGTTGGTGATGAGCGCCATTGCCACGGGGTTGTACTTCGAGGCGCCGTTGGTGGTGTTCGGGCCGGCCCAGTTGCCGTCGAAGTCGCGCACGGGCACGGAAGGCATCATCGTCATGGACTGCATGATGATACCGTCATTGCCGTCCTGACGGGTAATGGTCTCGTCGGTGCGGGTGTAGGCCAGCGAGCCGCCTATTTTCAGCCATTTGGTGAAGTTGTTGTCGATGTTGAAGCGGCTGTTGAAACGCGTGAAGTCAGAACCGATCACGGTGCCTTCCTGCTTCATCCAGCCTGCGCTCATGGCGTAGACGGTCTTCTCGTTGCCGCCGGTCACGCCCACCTGGTGGCTCTGCATGAAGCCGGTGCGGAAGATTTCGTCCTGCCAGTCGGTGCCCTTGCCAAGAATGGTCGGGTCACTGTACATCTTGTCGTAGTTGGAGTCGTTGAGGATGCCCTCGTCGTAGAGCTGCGTCTGATACTGTGCATACTCGCGCAGGTCCATCATGTCAAGTTTCTTTGCCACCTGCTGCCAGGCCACATAGCCGTCGTAGGTGATGTTGGTCTTGCCGGCGGAGCCGCGGCGCGTAGTGACCATCACTACGCCATTGGCGCCGGCGGCGCCATAGATCGCGCAGGCCGAGGCGTCCTTCAGCACGTCGATGCTGACGATGTCGCTCGGGGCGATGCTGGCGAGGGGATTGACGGTGGTCTGGCCGTTGGTGCCGCCCATCCATTCAAAACCGCCGATGCTGGTGCTGCCACTCATGGGCACACCGTCGATGATGTAGAGAGGTTCGTTGCTGGAGTTCAGCGAGCTTGCGCCGCGGATGCGCACGGAGGTGGCACCGCCGGGAGCGCCCGAGTTCTGCGTCACCTGCACACCGGCCACCTTGCCCTGAAGCATCTGGTCGGCGTTCGTGACGATGCTCTGACGCATCTGGTCCTCGCTGAGGGAAGCCACGGAACCCGTGATGTCGCTACGCTTCTGTGTGCCGTAGCCCACGACCACGAGTTCGTTGAGGGCCTCACTGGAGTCGTGGAGCGTTACCTCCACCTTAGTGCGGCCGTTGAGTTTGATCTCCTCGGTCTTCATGCCGATGTAGGAGATTACAAGTGTTGCGTCGGCCTTTTGCACCTTGATGGTGAAATTGCCGTCGATGTCGGTGGTTACGCCGCCCTTCTGGCCCTTTTCCACCACGGAGGCGCCGATAATCGGGTCGCCCGTCGCTTCAAGAACCGTGCCGGTCACCGTAACCTGTGCCGTCAGGCTCATTGACACCATTGCGAAGAGTGCCAGAAGCAAGAGCTTGACGTTCAATTTGCTACTTGTTTTCATGAACAGCTTTTAATAGGTTTTTGTTATTGATAGGATTATTAGTCTGCTATATTAATATATGTGTATTGTGCGTGTGCTGTGACTTGGTTTTATTATGACGGTATTTAGCGATACAAAGGTAAATGTAATTTTCGGATTAATAATGATACTTTATTACCTTTAACTACTCAAAATAATTCTTATGTTAAAATACTGCCATTTTGAGGATATTTGTGAAAATTTTGACTCTATTTAATTAAAAACTACTCGTTTTATGGTTTAGCAAAGACACTATTTTAACTATTCACCCCGAAAACATGTTGCATAACATATTTTCAAGACGAATATAATTCCTCCAAAAACCAATACTAATTTGCAAAAT
>ENA-UOJO01002147-UOJO01002147.1-human-gut-metagenome-genome-assembly--contig:-P57-NODE-2147-length-22076-cov-7.819309_pt1 | contig 22076 bp, 19 predicted proteins | sample MGYA00242351_ERZ723898 | MGnify/ENA metagenome assembly ERZ723898 | reverse complement strand
TTACGTGTGGCTTATTTCTTTCAAATTTTTCCTTTGCCATTTTTTATATTCCTCCTTAATATAACCTAAGTCATAAAATCTTCTTAATTATTATAACTTATTTGATTATTATAATCTACTTTTTAATAAAATTTACTGGTGCAAAAATACATTAATTTATTAATTATTTATCTTTATTTCCAGCAATTTGTTCTTGAATAGCTTTTGGTACTTCTTCATAGTGGTCAAATACCATTGAGTAAGTTCCTCTACCTTGAGTCTTTGATCTTAATGCAGTTGCATAACCAAACATTTCAGCAAGAGGTACAAATGCTCTTATTATTTGAGCACCATTAACTGATTCCATACCTTCCATTCTTCCTCTTCTTGAGTTAACATCACCAATTACATCACCCATATATTCTTCTGGAACAGTAATTTCAACTTTTTCCATAGGTTCAAGTAATACTGGATCAGCTTTAGCCATAGCATTCTTAAATGCCATAGAACCAGCTATTTTAAACGCCATTTCTGAAGAATCGACTTCATGGTAAGAACCATGTACTAATTTAACCTTAAAGTTAATAACATTGTATCCAGCAACAATACCATTTAAAGCTGCTTCTTGGATACCAGCATCAATAGCAGGAATGTATTCTTTTGGAATAGCTCCACCTACGATTGCATTTTCAAATGTATATTCTCCTTCAGTTGGTTCCATTTCAATAATACAGTGACCGTATTGTCCTTTACCACCTGATTGTTTAGCATATTTAGCTTCAGCTTTAACTGCTTTTCTAATTGTTTCCTTGTAAGAAACTTGTGGAGCACCTACATTACATTCAACCTTAAATTCTCTTTGAAGTCTATCAACAATTATATCTAAGTGAAGTTCACCCATACCAGCTATGATTGTTTGACCAGTTTCTTGGTTAGTGTAAGTTTTGAATGTTGGATCTTCTTCAGCAAGTTTTGCTAAAGCAATACCCATTTTTTCTTGACCAGCTTTTGTTTTTGGTTCAATAGCTACTGAAATAACTGGTTCTGGGAATTCCATTTGTTCAAGTATTATTGGATTAGCTTCATCACATAAAGTATCACCAGTAGTAGTGTTCTTTAATCCTATGATTGCTCCTAATTCTCCAGCTTCTAAGCTTTCAACTTCTTCTCTATGGTTAGCATGCATCTTAACAAGTCTACCAATTCTTTCTTTCTTACCCTTAGTAGAGTTAAGAACATAAGAACCACTAGACATTACACCTGAATATATTCTAGTAAATGCTAATCTTCCAACAAATGGATCTGTAGCAATTTTAAATGCTAAAGCTGACATTGGTTCTTTATCGTCTGCTTTTCTGTTAGAATCATTTCCTTCTAAATCAACACCTGAAACTGGTGGTATATCAAGTGGTGATGGTAAGAATTCAACAACAGCATCTAACATTTCTTGAACACCTTTATTCTTGTATGAAGAACCACAAAGACAAGGATAAATTTCATTTGCTATAGTAGCTTTTCTTAATGCAGCAACTATTTCTTCTTCAGTGATTTCTTCACCTTCAAGATATTTCATCATTAATTCTTCATCTGTCTCAGCAATTGCTTCAATCATAGTATTTCTATATTCTGCTGCTTGTTCTTTTAAATCATCAGGAATTTCTTCTACTCTTATATCAGTTCCCAAATCATCATAAAAAACATTTGCTTGATTCTTAATTAAATCAACCATTCCTTTAAATGAGTCTTCATTACCTATTGGTATTTGAATTGCTATACAATTAGCTTTTAATCTATCTCTAACTGTAGTTATACATCTAAAGAAATCTGCTCCAGTAGCATCCATCTTATTTACATAAATAATTCTTGGAACATTATATTTATCTGCCTGTCTCCATACAGTTTCAGTTTGAGGTTCAACACCACTCTTTGCATCAAGAACTGTTACAGCTCCATCAAGTACTCTTAGTGATCTTTCAACTTCAACTGTGAAATCTACGTGTCCTGGAGTATCGATAATATTTAATTCATGACCCTTCCATTCGCATGCAGTAGCTGCTGAAGTAATTGTGATACCTCTTTCTTTTTCTTGAGCCATCCAGTCCATTTGTGATTCACCAGTATGTGTTTCACCTATTTTGTGAGTCTTACCAGCATAGAATAATATACGCTCAGTAGTTGTAGTTTTTCCCGCATCAATATGAGCCATAATTCCGAAGTTACGGAACTTTTCTAATGGGAATTTTCTAGTCATTACTTTTTCCTCCTCTCAATTAGACATTTATTTAATTTTATAAGAACAAATTTTCTAAAAGCAAGTAATAACGCTTGCTTCATTTCCATTATAAATTTGACAAAACTGCTTTGGCATAAGATCCAAAACAGTTTTAATTATAATTAGTATCTGTAGTGAGCGAAAGCCTTGTTTGCTTCTGCCATTCTATGAGTATCTTCTCTCTTCTTAACAGCAGATCCAGTGTTGTTAGCTGCATCTAGTAATTCTCCAGCTAATCTTTCACTCATAAGCTTTTCTCCTCTTTTTCTAGCTGCTGCTAGTATCCATCTGATACCTAATGTCTGTCTTCTTTCTGCTCTTACTTCTATTGGAACTTGATAAGTAGCTCCACCTATTCTTCTAGCTTTAACTTCAAGTAATGGCATTACATTATTCATTGATTCTTCAAATACTTCTAATGCTTCCTTACCTGATTTTTGAGCTATTATTTCAAAAGCATCGTAGCATATTTTTTGTGCCACGCCCTTTTTACCATCCAACATTATGTTGTTTATTAATTTAGTAACAACCTTTGAATTGTACATTGGATCTGGTAATACATCTCTTTTTGCTATATGTCCTTTTCTTGGCACTTTTCTTCCCTCCTTAACAAGATTATTTAAGTTCATAGGTACTCGGTAATATCTCATACCGCAAAGTGCTAACTTCTTCATCTATATAAATTTTCTATAATATCTATAAAATCACTAATAATTAACTACTTCAAATCTATGTAAATGCTGAAGATAAGCACTACATGTTGCTATAGACTATTTCTTAGGTCTCTTAGCACCATATTTTGATCTTCCTTGCATTCTGTTAGCTACACCAGCACAATCTAATGCACCTCTAACGATATGGTATCTAACACCAGGAAGGTCCTTAACTCTACCACCTCTTATAAGAACAACACTGTGTTCTTGTAAGTTATGACCTACACCTCCGATGTAAGCTGTAACTTCAAATCCATTTGTAAGTCTTACTCTGGCAATTTTTCTTAAAGCTGAGTTAGGCTTCTTTGGAGTAGTAGTTTTTACTACAGTACATACACCTCTCTTTTGAGGACACTCCTTTAATGCTGGAGCTGTTGAAGTAGTAACTGCAACTTTTCTTCCTTTTCTTACTAATTGACTTATAGTTGGCATTTTTTCACCTCCTGAATTATATTTATCTATTTTAAATTAAAAAGATAAAACAAATCAAAACGCAACAACCGTTGTCTGTTTAGATTTTGAAAAAAATAAAATACAATTGCGTAATTCTACATTAATACATAAAATCACACAATTTGTATTTTATCATCTAACAAAGCTTATGTCAATATATTATATTATTGAATTGAATCAATATTAACTATTTCTTCTTTTGGTTCATCCTTAGCATTAACTTTTAATGTTCTGTATCTCATCATACCTGTACCAGCTGGTATAAGCTTACCAATGATTACATTTTCTTTTAATCCTAATAATGGATCAACCTTTCCTTTTATTGCTGCTTCAGTTAAAACTCTAGTTGTTTCTTGGAATGATGCTGCTGATAAGAAACTGTCTGTTGCTAAAGCTGCTTTAGTTATACCAAGTAATACTTGTTCTCCTTGAGCCTCAACTCCACCAAATTCTCTTACCTTTTCATTTGCTTCTCTAAAATCAAATATATCAATCATAGTTCCAGGTAAAAGTTCTGTATCTCCAGAGCTTGTAACTTTAACTTTTCTTGTCATTTGTCTTACAACTACTTCTAGATGTTTATCATTAATATCAACACCTTGAAGTCTATAAACTTTTTGAACTTCTGATAAAAGATATCTTCTAGCTCCATCAATTCCTTTAATATTCATGATATCATGTGGATTTACTGAACCTTCTGTTACCTCATCACCAGCTTCAATTTCTTCACCATCAGTAACTTTAAGTCTTGAGCCAAATGGTATATCGTAACTCTTTTCTTCACCATCAGCGCCAACTACATGAACAGTTCTCTTTTTCTTAGTTTCTTCAATCTTAACAGTACCTGTAACTTCAGAAACTATTGCAAGACCTTTAGGTTTTCTAGCTTCAAATAATTCTTCAACTCTTGGAAGACCTTGAGTTATATCAGCACCAACAACACCGCCTGTATGGAATGTTCTCATTGTAAGTTGTGTTCCTGGTTCACCAATTGACTGAGCTGCTATTATTCCAACAGCTTCACCAATATCTATCTTTTTAGCTGTTGCCATATTCATACCATAACACTTTGAACATACACCAGTTTTACAATCACATGTAAATACTGATCTTATTTTAACTTTTTTAATTCCAGTGTTTTGGATTTTCTCTGCCATTGCAGCATCAACATATGAATCATTTGCAAGTATTAAGTCACCTGTATTTGGATCACAAATATCTTCTGCAAGATATCTTCCTGTAAGTCTTTCTTTTAATTCTTCAACTACTTCATTACCTTCCTTAATTTCAGATACATACATACCTTCTTTAGTACCACAATCTTCTTCTCTTACAATAACATCTTGTGATACATCAACAAGTCTTCTTGTTAAGTAACCTGAATCGGCAGTTTTTAAAGCAGTATCAGCATTACCTTTTCTTGCACCATGTGTAGAAATGAAATACTCAAGTACATCAAGACCTTCCTTAAATGATGCTCTAATTGGTAATTCTAGAATCTTACCAGATGGACTTGCCATAAGTCCTCTCATACCAGCTAATTGCTTAATTTGAGACTTAGAACCTCTGGCTCCAGAGTCAGCCATCATGTATATCGGATTGAATCTATCCAAACTATCCATTAAGGCATCTGCAACATCTTCAGTTGTTTTAGTCCACTTAGCTATAACTCTTTCATATCTTTCATCATCAGATATAAATCCTCTCTTATACATCTTTTCGATCTTTTCTACAGTTTCATCTGCTTCTTTTAGTAATGTATATTTTTCATCTGGAACTATCATATCAGATGTTGATACTGTAACAGCTCCAATTGATGAATAATGATATCCTAATGCTTTAATCTTATCAAGCATAATAGATGTATTAGTAGGTCCATGAACTGCATAACATTTATCAATAATCTTTCCTAATGTTTTCTTTGTAACAAGGAATTCTATTTCTAAATTGAATTTCTCTTCATTGCTAGTTCTATCAATGAATCCTAAATCTTGAGGAATTGATTCATTGAACAAAATCTTTCCTACTGTAGTTTGGATTATTCCACTTTCAAGAACTCCATCAAATTCCCTATACATTTTTACTTTAATATCAGCATGTATTCCTATTGCTCCAACTTGGTAAGCCATTATAGCTTCCTCTTTTGATGAGAATATTGATCCTGATCCTTTTTCTTGTTGTGCTTCCATAGTTAAATAATATGAACCAAGAACCATATCTTGTGTAGGAACACAAACTGGTTTACCATCAGATGGTTTTAATATATTATTAGCAGCAAGCATTAAGAATCTAGCTTCAGCTTGTGCTTCAACTGATAATGGTACGTGTACCGCCATTTGGTCACCATCAAAATCAGCATTATATGCTGTACATGCTAATGGATGTAATTTTATTGCTCTACCTTCAACAAGCACTGGTTGGAATGCTTGAATTCCAAGTCTGTGAAGTGTAGGAGCACGGTTTAAAAGAACAGGATGATCTGCAATAACTTCTTCAAGTACATCCCATACTTGAGGCATTACTCTTTCAACCATTCTCTTTGCGCTCTTTATATTATGTGCTATTCCATCTTCAACAAGTTTTTTCATAACAAATGGTTTGAAAAGCTCTATTGCCATTTCCTTTGGAAGACCACATTGATACATTTTTAATTCTGGACCAACTACTATAACAGATCTTCCTGAATAGTCAACTCTCTTACCAAGTAAGTTTTGTCTGAATCTTCCTTGTTTTCCCTTAAGCATATCTGATAAAGATTTAAGAGGTCTGTTTCCAGGACCAGTAACAGCCCTACCCCTTCTACCATTGTCAATTAAAGCATCTACAGCTTCTTGAAGCATTCTCTTTTCATTTCTAACAATGATATCTGGTGCACCTAAATCTAATAATTTCTTAAGTCTATTATTTCTATTAATAACTCTTCTATATAAATCATTTAAATCAGATGTAGCAAATCTTCCTCCATCTAATTGAACCATAGGTCTTAAATCTGGCGGAATAACAGGAATAACATCAATAATCATCCAAGTTGGATCATTTCCAGATTGTCTAAATGATTCTATAACTTCTAGTCTTCTAATTATTCTTACTTTCTTTTGTCCTGAACTTTGTTTAAGTTCTTCTTTAAGTTCAACTGATTGAGCTTCAAGATCAATTTCAGCTAATAACTTTTTAATTGATTCAGCTCCCATACCTGCTTCAAAACTTTCTTCACCATATTTATCAACAGCTTCTCTAAATTCTTTTTCATTTAATAGTTGTTTCTTTAAAAGTGGTGTATCTTTTGGATCAATAACAACATATGAAGCAAAATATAGTATTTTTTCAAGTGCTCTTGGTGACATATCTAGTATTAATCCCATTCTAGATGGAATTCCTTTAAAATACCAAATATGAGATACTGGAGCAGCAAGTTCAATGTGCCCCATTCTCTCTCTTCTAACCTTTGCCTTTGTGACTTCAACTCCACATCTGTCACAAACAATTCCTTTATATCTTACTCTCTTGTACTTTCCACAGTGACATTCCCAGTCCTTAGTTGGTCCAAAAATTCTTTCACAGAATAGACCATCTCTTTCTGGTTTTAAAGTTCTATAATTTATTGTTTCTGGTTTTTTAACCTCACCTCTAGACCATTTTCTTACTTGTTCTGGAGATGCTAAACCTATTTGCATGGCATCAAAATTGTTTAATTCAAACAAGGGTATATCCTCCCTTCAAAAAATTAGTGTTCATCATCATTAAAATCATCAAGTCTTAAATCATCTTGTAATGAGTCTATTTGAAATTCGTCAAAATCTTCATCGTCAATATCTTCTTCTTTTTCTTCAGGTTCAGTATAACTGTCATCACTTGGCATATCACCATTTTGTTCAGTTGGAGCCACAAAATCTTCTGTACCTTCCATGTTAACATCTAATTGTTCTGAATCATCATCAGTTAATTCTTTTAATTGAACTTCTTGATTATCTTCATTTAACACTCTAACATCTAAGCATAATGCCTGTAATTCCTTAATAAGAACCTTAAATGATTCTGGAACTCCTGGTTCTGGAATATTTTCGCCCTTAACTATAGCCTCGTATGTTTTAACTCTTCCTACAACATCATCTGATTTAACAGTTAATATTTCTTGAAGAGTGTGAGCAGCACCGTAAGCTTCAAGAGCCCAAACTTCCATTTCACCAAATCTTTGGCCTCCAAATTGAGCTTTACCACCTAAAGGTTGTTGAGTAACTAATGAATATGGTCCAGTTGATCTTGCATGAATCTTATCATCAACTAAGTGAGCTAGTTTTAAGATATACATTATACCAACTGTTACTTCATTGTCAAAAGGTTCTCCTGTTCTACCATCATATAAAACTGTTTTACCATTTACTGCATAACCAGCTTTCTCTAAGCATTCTTTAATATCTGATTCAGATGCGCCATCAAAAACTGGAGTAGCTATATGCCAGCCAAGTTTACTTGCCGCCCATCCTAAGTGAACTTCAAGTACCTGACCAATATTCATACGTGATGGAACTCCTAGAGGATTTAAGCAAATCTGAAGTGGTCTACCATCTGGTAAGAATGGCATATCTTCTTCTGGTAATACTCTTGAAACAACACCCTTATTACCATGACGTCCTGCCATCTTATCTCCTACTGATATTTTTCTCTTTTGAGCTATATAACATCTTACAAGTTCATTTACTCCTGGATTTAAATCATCACCATTTTCTCTAGTAAACACTTTTATATCTACTATAATTCCAGCTTCACCATGAGGAACTCTAAGAGATGTATCTCTAACTTCTCTAGCTTTTTCACCAAATATAGCTCTTAGAAGTCTTTCTTCTGCTGTTAATTCAGTTTCACCCTTTGGTGTAACCTTACCAACCAAAATATCTCCTGATCTAACTTCAGCTCCAATTCTAATGATACCTCTATCATCTATATCTTTAAGTGCATCTTCACTTACATTTGGTATATCTCTTGTAATTTCTTCAGGTCCAAGCTTAGTATCTCTAGCTTCACACTCATATTCTTCTATATGAATTGAAGTGAATATATCTTCTCTTACTAATTCTTCAGAGATAAGCATAGCATCTTCGTAGTTGTAACCTTCCCAAGTAATGAATCCCATTCTAATATTCTTACCTAATGCTATTTCACCAAGATCAGTTGATGCTCCATCAGCTAAAACTTGATTTTTAAATATAATTTCACCTTTTTCTACAATAGGTCTTTGGTTTATACACATACCTTGGTTACTTCTCTTAAATTTAAGAAGTTTATATACATCTGTACCACCATCTGAATCTCTCTTAATTCTGATTTGGTCAGCACTTACATATTGTACAACTCCGGCATTTTTTGCTTTTGGAAGAATACCACAATCTACAGCAGCCTTAAATTCAATACCTGTACCAACTATTGGTGCTTGTGTTTTTAATAATGGAACTGCCTGACGTTGCATGTTTGATCCCATTAAGGCTCTTGACGCATCATCATTTTCAAGGAATGGTATCATAGCTGTTGCCACAGATACAATTTGTCTTGGAGAAACATCCATAAGATCTGCATCTTCAGCTGGAACTACTAAAATATCATCCAAATGTCTAACTGTTACTTTCTTATTAACAAAGTGCCCATCTTCTGTAAGTGGTTCTTTTGCATGTGCAATTAAATATTGATCTTCTTCATCTGCAGTAAAGTATCTTATTTCTTTTGTTACCACATGCTTTTCTTTATCAATAATGCTATATGGAGTTTCTATAAATCCATATTCATTTACTCTAGCATAAGCAGCTAATGAATTGATAAGACCTATGTTAGGTCCTTCTGGAGTTTCTATAGGACACATTCTACCATAATGTGAGTGGTGAACGTCTCTAACTTCAAATCCAGCTCTTTCTCTTGAAAGACCTCCAGGTCCAAGTGCTGATAATCTTCTCTTATGCGTAAGCTCTGATAATGGATTAATTTGATCCATGAATTGTGATAATTGTGAACTACCAAAGAATTCTTTAATAGCTGCAGCAACTGGTCTAATGTTAATTAACATTTGAGGAGTTATAGCCTCTTGATCTTGAATAGTCATTCTTTCTTTAACTACTCTTTCCATTCTTGATAAACCAATTCTAAATTGATTTTGTAATAATTCACCTACTGATCTTAATCTTCTATTTGCTAAGTGATCAATATCATCAACATATCCTACTCCATAAGGCAATCCTAATTCATAGCTTATTGTTGCAAAGATATCATCCTTAATTATATGCTTAGGTATTAATTCAGTAATTCTTCTTTTAATTTCCTTTTTAATTGATTCTTCATCATCAAAGTTATCTAAAATTTCTTTTAGTATTGGATAATGTACTAATTCTTTTATGTTTAAATCGGAAATATCAAAAGATATATATTTATGTATATCTACAAAATTATTTCCTATTACCCTTACCACTTTATCTTCTACTAATATATCTACAGAGTTAATTCCTGAATTTCTAATTTCTTCTGAAACTTTTCTACTTATTTTTTGTCCTTTTTCAACCATTATTTCTCCAGTTGATGGATTAACAATATCTTCAGCTGCAATTTGATTAACTAATCTTAAGTTAATCGCTAACTTCTTATTGAATTTATATCTACCAACCCTTGATAGGTCATATCTTTTAGCATCAAAGAATAAAGAATCAATTAAAGAAATAGCACTATCTACTGTAGGAGGTTCACCTGGTCTAAGTCTTTTATAAACTTCAAGTAAAGCTTCTTCCTTAGTTTTTGTATTATCTTTTTCAATTGATGCTTTAAATCTCTCATCTTCACCAAAATAATCAATTAATTCTTGGTCTGTTCCAAATCCCATAGCTCTTGCTAAGATTGTAATTGGAAGCTTTCTTGTTTTATCGATTCTAACATAAATAATATCATTAGAATCAGTTTCATATTCAAGCCATGCACCTCTATTTGGTATGACTGTTGATGCAAATAATTTTTTACCACTCTTATCTCTAGTATAATTGTAATATACACCTGGTGATCTAACTAATTGGCTAACTATAACTCTCTCAGCACCATTTATAATAAATGTACCTTGATCAGTCATTAATGGGAAATCTCCCATAAATACCTCTTGTTCCTTAATTTCACCAGTTTCATTATTTTGTAATCTAACTGATACTTTTAGCGGTGCAGCATAAGTTGCATCTCTTTCTTTACATTCTTCAACTGAATATTTTATATTATCCAGATCAAGTTTGTAATCAACAAACTCTAGAACTAAGTTTCCTGTAAAGTTACTAATAGGATTAACATCATCAAATACTTCATGAAGTCCTTCATCTAAAAACCACTTATAGGAATTTAATTGCACTTCGATTAAATTTGGTATTTCTGTTACATCTTTTACTCTGCTGAAACTCATTCTTGTTCTTTTTCCATTTTGGACAGGATGTACCATGAATTTTCACCCCTTATATAAACTAAAATAACCAAAAACATAATTTCTCTAAGGACTTTATGCTTTCGGAGAACATCAACGCAATATGTAATTAAATCAATTACATACTTTACACTATTATATAATTATCCATATTGAATAGTACATTTAATGATAGTATCACAATAGATTTCAATTGTCAACCTTTTGTTTTATTTTTATTATATTTTTATCTGAAAGTTTTATTTTGTTGACGACAAAAAAGAGGTGCTAACTAGCACCTCTTTAAAAGAATAAATTACTTTAATTCTATTTCTGCTCCAACTTCAGCTAATTTAGCTTTCATTTCTTCAGCTTGATCCTTAGCTACAGCTTCTTTAATAGTCTTAGGAGCTCCATCAACTATTTCCTTAGCTTCTTTTAATCCTAATCCAGTTATTTCTCTAACAACTTTGATTACTTTAATCTTGCTTGCACCTGCATTTGTTAATACTACGTCGAATTCAGACTTTTCAGCAGCACCTGCAGCACCTGCAGCAGCACCTCCTGCAACAGCAACTGGAGCAGCAGCACTTACTCCAAATTCTTCTTCACACGCTTTAACTAATTCGTTTAAATCTAAAACGCTCATTTCCTTTATAGCTTGAATTATATCTTCCTTTGTCATTATAAATTGCACCTCCAAAATTTTTCAAAAATTATTCAGTTTATTCAGCTGTTTCAGCTTCTTTTTTATCTTTTATTGCACTAAGTAAGTATGCAAGGTTTGATAATGGAGCCTTGATACTTCCAAGAAGTTTTGCAATAAGAACTTCTTTTGATGGAATTGAAGCAAGTTGAACGATTTTTTCCTTATCGTAGATTTCTCCATCAATAAGACCTGCTTTTAATTCTAATTTCTTATGATCATTAGCAAAATTATTTAAAATTCTTGCTGGAGCTGTAACATCTTCATATGAAAATGCTATAGCACTTGGTCCTTCTAAGAATTCATCTAAACCTTCAATGCCTAATTCTTTAGCAGCTAAAGTTACTAAAGTATTTTTGTATACTTTATATTCGACACCTTCTGTTCTTAAATTCTTTCTTAATTGAGTATCTTCTTCAACAGTAAGACCTTGATAGTCAGCTATAACTACAGCTTTAGCTTTCTCTAACTTTTCTTTAATTTCAGCCACTTTTGCTTCTTTTAAAGTTCTATTCTTATTCATTACTGTTTGTCACCTCCTTGTAATAGATAGTGTATCAAAAAAAGTCTTCCTTTAGACAAAGGAAGACTACATAAATCTCTTTAATAATCTTCCTAAGTAGGTTGATATACGTTATGTAAAATACACCCACTGTCTACGGAATGCTTTATTCTTTTTTACAACAATGTGAATTATAACAATCTTTTGTTACATTGTCAATACTATTCTAATACTTTTACAGGATTTATTTTTGTTCCAGGTCCCATAGTACTTGATACAGATACTGACTTAATGTATTGACCTTTTGCAGCTGCTGGTTTAGCCTTAACAATAGCTTCCATTATAGTTTGGAAGTTTTGTTGTAACTTTTCAGCTCCAAAAGACTTCTTACCAATTTGGCAGTGGATTATAGCAGTTTTGTCAACTCTATATTCTACTTTACCAGCTTTAATTTCAGATATTGCCTTAGCAACATCAAAAGTTACTGTTCCTGATTTTGGGTTTGGCATTAATCCTTTAGGTCCTAATATTCTACCTATTCTACCAACAACACCCATCATATCTGGAGTTGCAACAACTACATCAAAATCAAACCAGTTTTCTGATTGAATTTTTTGAACTAATTCTTCAGCACCAACATAATCTGCTCCTGCTGCTTCTGCTTCTTTAGCCTTTTCACCTTTAGCAAACACTAAAACTTTAACAGTTTTTCCAGTTCCGTTTGGTAAAACTACTGCACCTCTAACTTGTTGATCTGCATGTCTTGGATCAACACCTAATCTTACATGTAACTCTATAGTCTCATCGAAATTTGCTTTAGCAGTTTTTACACATAAATCCATTGCTTCTGCTGGACTATATAAAGTATGTCTATCAATTAATTTTGCACTCTCTACGTATTTTTTTCCCATTAATAAGCCTCCTTTGTGGTAATAGCGGTTTAGACCTCCCACTTATTTTGAATTACTCTTCTACTGTTACTCCCATACTTCTTGCTGTACCTTCTACCATGCTCATAGCACTTTCAATTGTAGCAGCATTTAAGTCTGGCATCTTCATTTCTGCAATCTTCTTAACTTGTTCCTTAGTTAATTTACCAACCTTTGTTTTGTTTGGAACTCCTGATCCACTCTTTAATCCTAATTCTTTCTTGATTAAAACAGCAGCTGGAGGAGTTTTTAAGATAAAGCTAAAAGATCTATCTTGATATACTGTTATAACTACTGGTATTATTAATCCAGCTTGATTAGCAGTTTTTGCATTAAACTCCTTACAGAATCCCATAATATTTACACCATGTTGTCCTAATGCTGGTCCAACTGGTGGTGCTGGTGTTGCCTTTCCTGCAGCAAGTTGAAGTTTTATCATTCCAGTTACTTTCTTTGCCATTTGTTATTCCTCCTAATACTGTGGTGTTTGCGAGCATTAAATTAATATGCTCTCCCACTTAATAAACACTAATTTATTTTTAAACTAGTTTTTCAATTTGATTAAAATCTAGTTCAGCTAAAGTTTCTCTGCCGAACATATCTACAGATGCTTTTATTTTGTGTTTTTCAACACTAATTTCTTGTACTAATGCAATAAACTCTCTTAAAGGCCCAGAAATTACTCTTACGCTTTCTCCTACTTCAATATCAATGTCTTTAGGCACTTCCTTTACACCCATGGCATCAACTTCTTCATCAGTAAGAGGAACAGGTTTTGATCCAGGTCCAACAAAGCCAGTAACTCCTCTAGTATTTCTTATAACATACCAAGATTCGTCTGACATTAGCATTTTAATTATTACATATCCAGGAAACTTTTTCTTAGAAACTACTTTTTTACTGCCATCTTCTTTTTCTTCAACAACATCTTCCATAGGAACTTGAATATCAAGTATTAGATCATGAAGATTTCTATTTTCAATGGTTTTTTCAATTGTAGCTTTTACTTTATTTTCATAACCTGAGTATGTATGTACCACGTACCATCTTGCTCTTTCACTCATATTATTTTATCGGTGCTAGCACCCAAACCTCCTTATTTAAGCTTTAAAATTAATTCAAAGAGATTTTGGAAAGCATAATCGAATACACCAATTATAATAGTGTACGCTAAAGTAAATAAGAAAACAGCTATTGTTGCTTTCTTAGTTTCTTGTGCAGAAGGCCAAGTTATCTTATCCTTGATTTCTACAAAAATCCCTTTAAAAAAGTTTATTATGCCACCTTTTTTTGCATCTTTAGATTTTGCTTGTTTTGCCATAATATCACATCCTTAAATTTTGTAAGTATGTGTTCTCTAAATAGTATTACTATTTAGTTTCTCTGTGAAGAGTGTGCTTCTTACAGAATTTGCAATACTTTTGCATTTCAATTCTGTCAGGATTATTCTTTTTGTTTTTCATAGTTGCATAGTTTCTTTGTTTGCATTCTGTGCATGCTAAAGTTATTTTTACTCTCATTGTTGCACCTCCAGTTATTTGTATATATTTAAAGAGTCAAAATACTCTTAATTCTATATTGAATTTTGAGTTACTAATTCACATTATCACAAAAATATATCATTGTCAATATTTTAGTTCTTTGTAAAGGACTAGGTACAATATACCCAGTCCAAAACAAAAGCAAATATTATTCGTCTATGCTAGTAACAACTCCAGAACCTACTGTTCTTCCACCTTCTCTGATAGCGAATCTTAATCCTTCGTTCATTGCAACTTCTGTGATTAATTCAACTTTCATGTCTATGTGGTCTCCTGGCATTACCATTTCCATTCCTTCTGGTAACTTAATTGTTCCTGTTACGTCTGTTGTTCTGAAATAGAATTGTGGTCTGTATCCATCGAAGAATGGTGTATGTCTTCCTCCTTCTTCTTTCTTTAATACGTATACTTGACCTACGAATTTTTTATGTGGATGTACTGTTCCTGGTTGTGCTAATACTTGACCTCTTTCGATGTCTGTTCTTTGTATTCCTCTTAATAATGCTCCGATGTTATCTCCTGCTTCTGCTTCATCTAATAACTTTCTGAACATTTCTATTCCTGTTATTACTGTCTTTGTCTTTTCTTCACTTAATCCAACGATTTCTACTTCGTCTCCCATGTGAAGTACTCCTCTTTCTACTCTTCCTGTTGCAACTGTTCCTCTTCCTGTTATTGTGAATACATCTTCTACTGGCATTAAGAATGGCTTATCTGTTGCTCTTTCTGGTGTTGGAATGTAGCTATCTACTGCATCCATTAATTCCATTATGCATTTTGTTGCTTCTGGATCTGTTGGATTTTCTAATGCTTTTAATGCTGATCCTGTTATTACTGGAATGTCATCTCCTGGGAAGTTATATTCATTTAATAATTCTCTTACTTCCATTTCTACTAATTCTAATAATTCTGGATCGTCTACCATATCTGCTTTATTTAAGAATACTACTATATAGTCAACTCCTACTCTTGATGCTAGTAGTATATGTTCTCTTGTTTGTGGCATTGGACCATCTGCTGCTGATACAACTAAGATTGCTCCATCCATTTGTGCTGCTCCTGTTATCATGTTCTTTACATAGTCAGCGTGTCCTGGACAGTCTACGTGTGCATAGTGTCTCTTTTCTGTTTCATATTCAACGTGTGCTGTGTTGATTGTGATTCCTCTTTCTTTTTCTTCTGGTGCTTTATCTATATCTGCATAGTTAAAAGCATCTGCATATCCTTTGTTTGCTAATACTGTTGTAATAGCTGCTGTTAATGTTGTTTTTCCGTGGTCAACGTGACCAATTGTTCCAATGTTTACGTGTGGCTTATTTCTTTCAAATTTTTCCTTTGCCATTTTTTATATTCCTCCCTTTAACATAGATAAACTTTGCCTAGCGTTTTCTATTTTTTCTCCTGGAGCTCATGATCGGGATTGAACCGACGACCTCCGCCTTACCAAGGCGACGCTCTGCCTACTGAGCTACATGAGCAATGATATTGATACTTTTTCAATATACCAATTATAAAGTTTACTATCAATCATTTTATTTGTCAAGAAAAAAATCCACTTCTTTACAATATGTAAGTGGATTCATATAAAATGCAAACATTCATTTGCTAATATTAAATGATTTCTCAAGTTTTCTTTTAACTCTTTGAAGAGCATTATCTATAGACTTTGCTTGTCTATCTAAATCGCAAGCAATTTCTTGATAAGATTTTCCTTCTAAATAGGAATTTAAAACTTCTAATTCTAGCCCTGATAAAACTTTTGTTATTTCACTTTGAATATGCTTTAATTGCTCTTGACTTATAAAAAGTTCTTCTGGATCAGTGACTTTAAGTCCTGCCAGAATATCTAAAAGTGTTCTATCTGATTCTTCTTCATATATAGGTTTGTTAAGGGAAACATATGTATTTAAAGGAATATGTTTTTGCCTAGTAGCAGTTTTTATTGCTGTTATTATCTGTCTCTTAACGCACAATTCAGCAAAAGCCTTAAAAGATGTAAGCTTATCCGGCTTAAAATCTCTAATTGCTTTATAAAGCCCTATCATACCCTCTTGATAAATATCTTCTTTATCGGCCCCTATTAAAAAATAAGATTTTGCCTTGAGCTTGACGAAGTTCTCATATTTTGCAATAAGATATTCTTGAGCTCTAGTATTTCCATTTTTAGCTTCAACTACAACTTCTTCATCTAATTTATCTTCAAATTCTGCATAATTACTCAATGAACATCCTTGATTATACACGTCTCCCCCTCCCCAATCTGTCTCAATATCTATTTAAGATTATACTCTAGTCAATTCTTTAAAGTCAACTGTTTTAGTGGCTTCTCCTGATTTTTTCTAATTTTTTCAAAATATCATCATCAATATTGTCTTGTAAATGGTTTTTTGCAGATATATGGCTATTCTCTGTCTTTTTCCTAACTTTTTCTTCTATACTCATAACCTCACTATAAAATTCTAATGTTGGAATTCTTATAGCGCCTCTTTGAAAAATAGTTTGCTGTTCTAATGAATCTGATGTTACAACACAAATTTCAGCTCTTCTACCAAGATCATGAACATTTCTCTCTATATAACTATCGGCTGTTTCCCCACTTTTTGTATAGACAATTACTAAATTATTATTAATCTTATTTTTAGATTCTAAATTCCCCTCAACTTTATATCCATCAAAAACCAATATTATTCTTACATTTTCATATGTACCATAGTTATGAAGTATATCAATTAATTTTTTTCTACCGCCATCAAAGTCTTCTTTTACTACCTTTTTTAATATGGGCCAACTGTTTAAAACATTATATCCATCTACGAATATTATCTTCATATAGTAACCCCATTATTTGATTCTACTTTTTAAAACTTCGTACATTAAGATTCCCGCTGCTACTGATGCATTAAGAGAATTTATTTTTCCTACCATTGGTATCTTAACAAGCTTATCACACTTTTTTAATGTTAGCTTTGATATGCCCTTACCTTCACTGCCTATAACTAATGCTACACTGCCACTAAAATCTGTATTGTAGCTATATTCATCTCCTGCAATATCTGCCCCATATATCCATACACCTTTTTCCTTTAAACTATCAATTACAGAATTTATGTTTGTAACTTTTGCCACCTTTACATGCTCAATAGCTCCAACTGATGATTTGTATACTGTAGAAGTAACTCCTACATTTCTTCTTTTGGGAATAATTATGCCATGAGCGCCACAAAGTTCCGCAGTTCTAATAATTGATCCCAAATTATGAGGATCTTCTAATTCATCTAATATTATTATAAATGGATTTTCTCCTTTTTCTTTAGCATATTCTAATATATCATCAACTTCTGCATATTTATATGGAGTTATTAAAGCAACAACACCTTGATGCACATTATTAGAACTTAGTAAATCAAGTTTTTTCTTGTCAACTTCCTTTATTACAACTCCCTTATTTTTTGCTAATTTAATTATTTCATTTATGGATCCTTCCATCTTTCCCTTTGAAATATACAATGCTTCAATAGTTCTATCACTTTTTATAAGTTCTCTTACTGCATTCCTTCCAAAAACAATATCTTCCCTTTCAGTAAGATCTTTTTTGTTCTTTGTATATCCACTGTTCTTTTGCATAAAAAATCACCTCATAAATAATTTAGTGTTACTTTTTTATTACCTCTATACCCCTATCAAAAATAACTTCAAGACTCTTTTTATCTCCAATTAAGTATAAATATCCTACTAGCGCTTCAAATCCTGTAGCCATTCTATAATCTCTAACATTTGCATTTTTAGGAACCGTAGCCGACTTTGCATTTCTACCTCTTTTAAAAATATACATTTCTTCTTCGTCTAATTCTTCTTCCATTTCATGCATTATCATAGATTGAGCTTTTGCCTTTACATAATCTATAGCATTTTTATGTATTTTATGTGCTGAATAATCAGTATGCTTAGTTAATATATAACTTCTTATATAAACTTCATAAACAGCATCTCCTATAATAGCTAATTGTAAAGGATTAAGGGTTCTAGCTTCTGATTTTGAAAATTCTCTTGTTCTAAAATCGTCTAACATTATATTCTTCCTCACACCTTAATTTGTAATATTTTAAATAAGAGCTGCTACAAAAAGCAGCCCTTATAAAATTAATTTATTTTTCTAGATGCCATCTAACACCTTGTGGTGTATCTTCTAATATGATTCCCCTATTTTTAAGATCATCTCTAATTTTATCTGCCAAAGCAAAATCTTTATTTTTTCTTGCTTCTTGTCTCTTTTGTATTAACTCCTCAACTTCATCCTCTAAACTTATTTTTGTAGATTTTTGAATAAGACCTAAAGGTTTTCCAAGAGATCTATATAAATTTAGGGCCTCGCTAATAAGTTCCTTAGATGACTCTATTGAGATGTTGGTGTTTAAATCTTTTGCAAGTTCAAATAATACTGATATTGCATCTGCTGTATTAAAATCATCATCCATTTTTTCTTCAAATTTAATTCTATATTTATCTAAATTTTTAATATATTGTTCTTCGTCATGAGACATTTTTTCTTTTGATACTTCATCTAAAAGATTTTCTAGATTACTTACTGCATTATACAACCTTTCAACAGATGCCTTTGCCGATTCAAGTAAATCTTGACTAAAGTTAAGTTGAACTCTATAATGGGCAGACAATAATAAAAATCTTACTGTATCTACATCATATTTTTCAAGAATTTCTCTAGTAGTAAAGAAATTATTCAAAGATTTTGACATCTTTTGATTATTGATATTTAAATATGCAGAATGCATCCAATAATTTGCAAATTTCTTTCCAGTTAATGATTCACTTTGAGCTATTTCATTTTCATGATGTGGAAATTTAAGATCCATTCCTCCAGCATGAATATCTATAGTTTCTCCAAGTAATTTTCTTGCCATGCATGAACATTCAATATGCCATCCTGGTCTACCTTTACCCCAAGGGCAATCCCATGCAGGTTCACCAGGTTTTTGAGCCTTCCATATAGCAAAATCCATTGGATCATTCTTTCTTTCATCTACGTCTATTCTAGCTCCTGCTTGTAAATCTTCTAAATTTTGTCCTAATAATTTACCATAATCCTTAAAACTTTTTGTACTAAAGTATACATCACCATCTACTTCATATGCACAACCTTTATCTATAAGTCCTTTTACAAATTCAATAATATCATCTATATATTCTGTAGCTCTAGGATTATTTGTAGCTCTCTCTATTCCAAGACCATCCGCATCTGTATAGTATTCTTTTATATATTTATCGCCTATCTCTTTTACTGTAACGCCCTCTTCATTTGCCTTTTTTATCATTTTGTCATCAATATCTGTGAAGTTTTGTATAAAATCAACTTTATAGCCCTTATATTCAAAATATCTTCTTATTGTGTCAAAAACAACAAATGTTCTTCCATTTCCTATATGAAAAAAATTATATACAGTAGGACCACAAACATACATTTTTATTTTACCTGGTTCAATAGATTTAAATTCTTCTTTTTGTTTAGTCAAAGTATTAAATATTTTCATAATTAATCCTCCTGATTATTTAAGCTTTAACCCATTTTTCTCAAATTCTTTTTTAACTCTGCTTACTACTTCTTTTATATTAATTTCTTCATTTTCACCTTCAGCTCTTAACTTAAATTCTACTATATTTTCTCCTATTTTTTTACCTACAGTAACTCTCATTGGTATACCCATAAGTTCAGAATCTTTAAATTTAACTCCAGCTCTTTCGTTTCTATCATCCATTAATACTTCTACACCTATTTGTTCAAGCGCTGAATATATTTCTTCTGCTGCTTCCATTTGTTCTTCATTTTTTATGTTTACAGGAATTACAGAAACATGATATGGTGCAACAGAAAGTGGCCATATAATACCATTTTCATCATTATGCTGCTCTATTATAGATGCTAATGTTCTAGTAACACCAATACCGTAACATCCCATTAAGAATGGCTTCTTCTTACCGTCTTCATCTATAAAATCTCCATGCATAGCTTCTGAATATTTAGTTCCAAGTTTAAAAATATGTCCTACTTCTGTACCTCTTGAAATAGTTATCTTTTCACCACAAACAGGGCAAGTTTCACCTTCTGTAACATTTCTAAAATCTCCAACAGTTCCTTCGAAGTCTCTACCATAATTAACATTTTTGAAATGATATCCAGTCTTATTAGCACCAACTACAAAATTGTACATTTTAGATACTTCTTCATCTACTAATAATGTATCAACCTTTAATCCAATTGGTCCTGCAAATCCAACTTTTGCATTAGTTGCTTTATATACTTCTTCTGGAGTTGCCATATCTAAATTGATAACTGTTCCTAAAGCATTGCTTACTTTTACTTCGTTTACTTCTCTATCTCCTCTAACCATAACAGCTACTATTTTTCCATCTGCATTAAATATTAAAGTCTTTGCAAATTTCTTAGCTGACACATTAAAGAATTTTTCTAAATCCTCTATAGTTTTAACTTCTGGTGTTTCAACTTCTTCTTTTTCTAGTAAATCTTCTTTTTCTGCTAATTCTGCCTTTGCTTCTGCTTTTTCAATATTAGCTGCATAATCGCATTTTGTACAGAATACAACATCATCTTCACCGACTTCAGATTTTACCATAAATTCTGCTGAATTAGCTCCCCCTATTGCACCAGAATCTGCAGATACTGCCTTAGCATCTAAACCACATCTATTAAATATTTTTACATAAGCTTCATGCATTCTTTCATATGAAGCATCTAATCCTGCTTGATCCTTATCAAAACTATAAGCATCCTTCATAACAAATTCTCTGCTTCTCATTACACCAAATCTTGGTCTTCTTTCATCTCTGTACTTTGTTTGAATTTGATAAAGATTAACTGGAAGTTGTTTATATGATTTTATTTCATTTCTAGCTATATCTGTAAATACTTCTTCATGTGTAGGCCCAAGACAGAAATCTCTGCTATTTCTATCCTTTACTCTGAACATTTCAGCTCCATAAGCATCCCATCTACCTGATTCTTGCCAAAGTTCTGCTGGAATAAGTGCTGATGCTAAAAATTCTTGAGCTCCTGCATTGTTCATTTCTTCTCTTATTATATTTTCAACATTTTTTAAAACCTTTAAACCTAATGGCATATAATTATATATTCCTGATGCCATTTTTCTCATAAGACCAGCTCTAAGCATAAGCTTGTGGCTTGCTATCTCTGCTTCTGCAGGAACCTCTCTTAATGTTAGCATTAACATCTTTGACATTTTCATTTTTTATAACTCCTCCTATAATATAAATATATGTAATATAAAATTTAACTTTATAAAAAAAATCCCCCTAAATATATTAGGGCGATGAATTTCGCGGTACCACCTAAATTTGTACTCTAATAATGATAACGGTATTAAACCGATAGTTTTGCTATAGCTCCAGAACTGGTTCAAAGTCTATTGAAAATCTTACAGCCTGTGGATTTTCTCTCTTAAAAGCGACTCCTACTATTTCCCTTCACAGCCTACAATAAAATTATTTTAATTATAAATTTTTTAAATTAATGTGTCAA
>ENA-UOJO01002145-UOJO01002145.1-human-gut-metagenome-genome-assembly--contig:-P57-NODE-2145-length-22124-cov-6.344420_pt1 | contig 22124 bp, 18 predicted proteins | sample MGYA00242351_ERZ723898 | MGnify/ENA metagenome assembly ERZ723898 | reverse complement strand
TATAAATTTACACTACTCTGAATCGGATTGTTGTGCTTGCCCTGAAATTTTTGTGTTTTAGTACCCTATAAAATTACACTACTCTCAAACCTCTGCCGGCTACCGATAACTTTGGAGGCGGTTTTAGTACCCTATAAAATTACACTACTCTCAAACAATGCCGGGCGCTTGATTCCTTTTTTTGTGTTTTAGTACCCTATAAAATTACACTACTCTCAAACTACAGTAAGACTTGGGCTAATAGATGTGTCGTTTTAGTACCCTATAAAATTACACTACTCTCAAACACACCTGCCGCCGTCCGTGTCTATTGACTTGTTTTAGTACCCTATAAAATTACACTACTCTCAAACCCAGTACTGATCCTTAACCGTGTACGACCAGTTTTAGTACCCTATAAAATTACACTACTCTCAAACCTCAAATTTGAGTTCAAATGCTGCTACGGACAGCACGTGTAAACATATAGGGCAAAACAAGCCGCAACTATCTTATATCATAAAACGGCGAAAAAGTCAAGCATTTTTTCAAATTCGGTTTCAGAATTCGCATAAATCGGAGTCTATTATAAGCTGATCACTCCCCGTTATTTTCTTCCTCGCGCAGTTTTCAAGCATAAGGACGTAAAGCTGTTTCCTTTTTATTTCACCGATAAACAACTCAATTTCATTGTCACTGAAATACGACCGCATATTCAGCGTTATGAAAAGCTTTTTGCCGCCCAGGTCAAGGATAAGCGACATATACGAAATAATCTTTTCAATCACGTTTTCAAAATCGTCCGCTACCGCAACAGATGCCGCCTTGATTATCGTTCCGATATTCAGTTTTCTGCATTCGATTGTCACCGGCAACGAAAAACCGAGTTCGGAAATATATTTTTCCGTTTCGGCAATCAAGCGTGACGTATCAATGTAATGCTTCTCGTCGACAGCGACCTTTTCAATCGCAGCCGATATTCCGGAGAGCATGGTCTTTGAGTTTATGTCAAAAGGAGCAAAGCTTTCCAGAAGATCGACATATTTACTCATTGCCACAGGTGTATTGTTGATCGAAAAAACGGTATCTCCCTCACCCCCCATAAGCTGAGAATGGATATCCTCCGCAAACTGACGGAACAATGGTTGATTTTCGATTATCAGAGCAAACGGCACACCCTCGTGTATCTCTATAAGCGCATTGAAATACGGACAGGCTATTTTCAAAGTATCACCACCTTTTCATCGCTGTCGACAACATCCGTTACATATTTTCCCGTTATGTATGTCATCGCCGCAAATTGCTTTTCTGTAACCGTCAGAAGTTGAACGATTCCCGCCGACGGTTTTTCTCGCTTTATAGTTTCGGCGACGGATTTTTCAACGGTTGCGTTCAGGACCATACGGCAGTAAACAGATTCCTGCATCATAAGGAATCCGTTTTTTATGAGCATCCTGCGAAAGCGACGGTATTCCCTGCGTGCAGGCTCGGTATCCGTCGGCAAATCGAAAAACACAATCATTCTCATAAATCTGTAACTCATAACTCAATAAAATTTAACCTGTCCGCGTCCGACAGTTCTATCGCCTCAAATACGCTTCGCGAATATATTTTCACGGCATTCATGACTGTCTGTTCCGTTCCCGCTATGCGCACGGGGGAATGAAGAATTCCGAGGAGCTCCTGCTTTTCTTTCTTGCCGAATTCGACCGGCGCAATATCAATTACCTTCCTGTCAACGATAGCACGGAATGGCTCCATCATATCACATGACAGGTTATACGGATTGAACATATTGTCATGGCAAAGACCTATGTGCGTAAGATACCCGCAAAGAGTAACCTCGCGGTTAAATGCCGAAAGAATGAGCCCGTAACCGTAATTCAGGGCGGCATTGATCGGATTTTCCTGCCCGCGGGAAAAGTTCTTGCCGAAAAGTGCATTAAAGTATACCTTTGCGGCATGACCTTCCCTGTTAGTCTCGTCGCCGGGAACAAGTTCCCGCATATATCCCGTCAGCATTGCGGCTTCGCTTTCATGACCGTTTTCAACAAGCGTTTTTGCCTGATTGCATATCTTTTCAAGCACTATTTCCGTCCACACTGCTGTTTTCTGCTCCTGCGTCCACCCCATCTGCTGCTTGATTTTCAGTGACGCATTGTGACACCCGCTGTATGGCTGAAGCTCCGCATAGGGGCTTCTTTTTTCATCGCAGAATATTATCCGGACTTTTTTCTCCGTAAGCTCGGAAAGCAGGCAACCCGTCATTGAAACGGCAGGATTTTCTATCATCAGAACAGCTATTTCATCGATAAAAATCCTTGCCGTTTCTTCTCCGCGGATAACCATGTATCCCATGGAGTAATCGAGCTTGCACCTGCTTGAGATCAGTACTGTCCTCCAGCTCATATCAGGTTAAGAAGGTTTCCTGTGCGGTGCTCGAAGAGCCCCGAGGATGACCTGTCGATTATACGGACATCCGAATAATACTTTTTCCAGTTGCTTATATTGGTACTCAGATACACAGCACCACTTGTTGGGTTCCCACCCATAGCATTCATATTGCAGGCTCCTGAACGGTTGGTCTTGAGATAAAGAATCATATTTTTCAAGCATTCGTACTGCATATCTATCGTAAGTCCTTCAAATTTCTTTTTATCATCCGCGCTTATGCCAAGCTTCGCCCCCGGTTGCTTTGAATAGACACTGCCGTTCATCATATTTACAAGATCGGCAAAGAGCGCAACATTCTTCTCCCTTGATATTCCGGAAAACGTTTCGTCGATCACGTACTGGGGGTTTTTCTTTCGTTTCTCTGAGATATTGTCCAGATTCTTGATGTAAGCAATCTGCTCAGCCGTATATCTCGGCGTCATAAGGGAGCGCATGTGAATTTGGCTTCCCCCGCTTGATGTTCCCGAAACGCACGCCTCAAATCCGTCAAGCGAAAATACAGTATTCACCTTGATTATCCTGTTTTCGAGCGGGAACGAGATGTCCTCCGCATTTACAGGAAGTTTCTCCCTCACATGCTTTGCCGGATAGCCCTGCTCGGAAAGGTATTTGTTCGCAACAAGCAGCTCAACGGGGACAATCGTCAACTTATATTTCTTCCCGATTCTGTACCTCACGAGCACGTAGAACGAGATTGTCGGCGAGTTGTATCCGCCGTACTTCGCCGTGTCAAGACCCTTCTTGAGCGGGACAAGACTGTCGCTCGATCCGGCAGACTTCGGCTGTTGGTCAAACAAGAGGCCTTTCTGCTTCGTCTGATATTTTGTCAGATGAATATGTACATTTGCCATGGTTCTGTCAACGGTCGGCAAATGCTTTTCGGGATTCCATATGACGTTTCCGTCAATCACACATTTTCTTCCGAACAGTATATGCATTTTCGGAGAGTAGTCATTCAGCGTATCAAGATAGTATCGATTGGTGAATTTTTCATGGAACAGATTGCCGACAACAATGTTCAGATAGGCGTCATGCGCATGATGAATGTCGCTTGCGGTTCTGGATTTCACAAGACATTTTGACTTTTTCTCCGCGTCCGTAAGTGTGCGGCCAAAGAGCGCATAGTTGCATATTTCTCCGTATTCGTGCCTGAATTCGCTGACATTGCCCGCTTTGACAAAAACGATTTCCGTTTCCGGATAGCGATCCTTCAAAAGCTCGGTGACCACCTTCGCCGACTGCCCCGTCTCGACGATCTGACGGTTAATAAATCCGAGTCGTTCATCGGCTGAAAATGCATGCTCTCTCGTCAGCCTGCGGAACTTTTCCTCGTTTATAAGCTTTGCGTTGCGGAGATTTTCCCAGAATCCGCGCATTTCGCTTCTTATCTTGCTTTCTATCGGATATGTGTCGGTTTTCCTTCCGTTTTCTTCGGAATGAACGAGCACCTTGTTGTTGAGGATGCTGTCGTCCTTTATATACGCTCTCGGCCAGATATGGTCGACATTGTATTCGTTTGTCCCGATGGTGGGAATATCAAGGGGCTTGCCGCAATATGCGCATTTCGCCATCTGACAGAAATACAGGAACAGCGCTTCGCGTTGCAGTTTTCTGTCTGCCTCATCGCCCAGGGCGTCAAGCTCCTTCCGGGGCCTTGCCGCATCCTCCAAGTCGAGCTTGCTGTAAAGCTCGCGCAGTCTCTTGCCTCTGTTCAGCTTGTCCGAATCAATGCGCTTGTCCTCACCGCGCGTCATTTCAACAAATATTTTCTCCGGTGGGCACTTTTTTGCTTTGACAATGTCTGCTATTATGTCAAGCGTGCGCATGACCGGACGCTTGACGGCGTTCGATATGCCAAGCTCGTCCAGCCTTTCGACAAGAGTTGTTGGATGCTCGGAGAAATACTCTTTGCTGATTTCGGAGATTCTGTCTTCGAAACGGTATTTTTGCCCCCTGATAATCTGCATCAGATTGTCATTTGTGTTCCACATAAAGTGCATAACTGTGCCTACCTCGCCCGTTTCCGCGCAAGCCGCTTCAATACCGGTGAGAAGTTTGCCGGAGAGTCTGCCGAAATCGTCATATTTCCTCTGCGATATATATTTTATATCATCATCGGAAAGATTTTTTCCGTTTTCCTTCGACCATTTCAAAAGCCATTTTTTAAGCCTTGCAGTGTCCTCCGTACAGGTGATTCTTTCAATTATGCAGTCGACGTCCTCTGCTGTAAGAGTTCCGGCAGCAAGGAGCCTGCGAAAATCGATATAGGGCTTGTATGATGATTTTATCTCGGCGCCGAGCCCGCTTATGCGCACCTCCTCACCCTTTGAGATAGCCGTGACAGACACGAGAAAATCAATCAGCTTTTTCTTTGTGACCTTCTTTTCCTTTTCAAAAAGCTCGTGGAATATTTGCTGCTTCAGCTCAACGCTTATCGGAACTCCGTCGATGTTGATATTGTTTATCTCGTCGAGAATAGTAAATTTACAGTAAAGCAACGATTGCTTTGGCAAAACATTCTCGCCGGGGAGATAGGTGCATTTGTTTGTCATGCGCTTGATAAAGCCGTCCTCGCTCGCATCAAGGTCGACCTTCTCATCAAAATTCCATGGAAGAATCCGTCCTTCCGCCTTACGTTCTATCCACGCAAATTTGTTTCCGGGGACCTTTTCGAGCGGACCGACAAAATACGGTATTCTGAATGTGAAAACAGATCTGATCTTGTCTGATACGGAAAGCCCGTCCGAATCGCGCCCGGAAAGAAACGCAAATCGTTTTTCGGCGTTTGAAAGAATCACGTCAAGTTCGGCATAATAAAGCTGGTAAGGAATGAGACGGTTTTCGGGGTTTACCTGTTTCGGCATATATGTGCCGGCGTCGATCCTGCCGAGTACTCCGTTCGCAATGACCAGATCTGTATCGTCCCCTTCGCCGATTTGTTCCTTTATTTTTGCAATCAGCTTCTTTACTCCCTTATAAAAATCCTCACGGGTAATCTTTTTGCCCTTCCTTTTTTCGGAGCACTTGAAATAAGCCGAGTAAGCAGAATATGTTCCCGTTTCGCTGACAAAAAAGTTTTTGTATTCATCATCCGAGCAGTAATTTTTTGCAAGTCGCTTAAGCTCCCTAAGATCTGCCTTATGCGTTTCGTACTGCTCGATCTTTGCTTCCGAAATGTATGTGTGTCCGCTCAGCATTTTTGAAAGTGCTGCGCAATCGTAGACCTGCGACATAAGTCGGATAACCTCTCCGTCATCACCGAGCTCGGCGAGCGCGGCTTCGAGCTTTTCCACATCATCAAGGCATATCGACCCTTCGACGCCTTTGTATTCTTCCCATTTCAGTGTCTTTTTTATTTCAATGCTGCCGCCGGCAAGGAGCTTTATGATCGCCTCCTGATAAAGCGGACAGCTCTCGTCTTCGACAGGCTTTTTGCCGCCGTAAATCAGTTTTTTCAGCTCCGCTTCCTTTGCTCTTACGCCGCACCGACGCGACATAGCAGCCATAAGCGCGTCAGCGTCACATTCCCACGGCGCGGAATACCCATTCTCACCAAACCAGCCGATAAATGCGGAATACAAAGGCTTTATATCATAAAGCTCCCTGATCTTATCGCAGCTTATGTCACTTAAAAAATGTCCCCTGTGCGCAACAAGCCACGCCACCGCGAGATAAAGGTGACGGACGTCCGTGTTGCTGTTCTCTTCGTTTATAAGTTCCATTATCAGATGGTGCACTGTCGGGAAGCGCCGGTTGTACTCCCTGTCAAGCCATTCGCAGCCGACAAGCGTTTCCGGCTTTTTGTCACACTGCCAGAGGCGGCTTTCGTTCATCTGTATGAAAAAGTTCGGATCTACCTTTGCCATTTCCACGCAGAAGAGATCCTGAATAAGGTTAACTCTCATCTGTCTGCGGGCATATCTTCTTCTCGACGTTCTGTGGGCTCGTCTGTCGGCGCATTGATCTGCCTTGTCAAAGAGGGCTACGCCGGTCATCGGCTCGCCCTTAAATCTGCAGAGGGAATAGTCCCTGTCCGTGACCGCATATCCGACGGAATCCGTCCCGATATCCACCCCGAGATAGTAACCGTTTTTTGATTTTTCGGAAATATTTTCAGCAAACATCTTGACAATCCGTCCTTATTTTGTTATTATAATGGCGTAAGGTTTTATTACCCTATAAACTTACACTACGGGTTCAAATAAGAGATTATCTTGAATAAAAGATGATCTTGAAATCGTCGGCTTCGCCGACTGCACAGGAGTGCACAATCTGACTGTCGCGTTTGCGGCAGTCTTTTTGATTTTTGCGGCATAAGTGCGGAATTTCGGGCAAAATACGTTTTAATTATACTTGTAACGAAATTATATCATTTTTTGTACATATTGTCAAGCAAGACATAGCGACTCGAAGGAGAAGTTTCTGCGTGTTTTTCGTATAAAATGACCATAACCTCAAAGCAGAAGCGGAAATCAAAGGAAAACCGCTTCTGCTTTTGAATATTTGTGGCGAAATACAAAAGATCGCTAAGGTCGAACCCGGGGGGAAAATATCTTTTTATTTTTGCATTTCTGAGGGTATGAAAAAAGCCCGAAATCCCTTATGGGATCGGGCTTTTTGCCTTAAATATCTTTTGAAAGGCTTATACTTGGCTGTTGTGGTCTTAAAAGATGCCACGGCAAAACGGCAAATTCATCGATAATATCAAGCTTTTTTCGGCTCTTTTAATTACGATCACCCCATTTTAGAATTGAAAACTCGCTTTTTTATGTTCAACCAGTAAACTTGTTTATGGTCTTAAAAGATGCCGCTATTTCGTTTTTTCTCTGCCGTTAAAATGTCCTGAATTGCGTTTTCCGCTTCCCACGGAAAGTCTGCCGAATTGAAATGTCCGTATGCAGAAGTCTTTTTGTAAATCGGCTTCTTCAAGTCGAACCGCTCAATGATTGCGGCAGGACGAAGGTCAAATACCTTTGTAACTATCTCGGCGAGTTCTTCGTCCGAAAGGTTTGATGTCCCGAACGATTCAACCGAAACAGCAAGAGGTTCTGCTTTCCCGATGGCATACGAAATGCCGACCTGACAGCAGTCGGCGAGTCCTGCTTTTACAAGATTCTTTGCAATGTATCTTGCCATGTAGGCACCAGAACGATCGACTTTTGTTGCATCCTTTCCGGGAAATGCTCCGCCGCCGTGCGCTGCAAGACCGCCATAGGTGTCCACCATAATCTTTCGCCCGGTGAGTCCCGTATCTGCTTCCGGTCCACCGATATTGAAACATCCCGAAGGATTGATCAGAATTTCCGTATTTTCATCGGCGGGAAAAACAGACAGTGCGACAGGAAGTACATCGTTCAAAATCTCATCTTCAAGTTCTTTGATCGGTTTCTTCCACGAGTGCTGAACCGATACGACCATCGTTTTGATCCGCTTGGCTTTGCCGTTTTCGTATTCCACTGTGACTTGTGCTTTGCCATCGGGCATTACACCACGAAGGCGATGCTCACGCTTTTGAATATCGATTTCCCGGCAAATGTTGTGTGCAAGCACAAGCGGCAGAGGAAGCATTTCCTCAGTTTCGTTTGTGGCGTAGCCGTATACCGTTCCCTGATCGCCTGCCCCAAGTGAGGAATATCTGTCCTCGCACCCGTTTCGTTCTTCAAGCGAATTCGAAACCCCACTTGCAATGTCTTTGCTCTGACGATGGCAGTTGACGAACACACGGAAATCATCCGGGCTGTAACCGCAGATCTGAAGTGCTTTCTTCACATCGCTCTCGATATACGGACGAAGTTCACAGGTTATTTCACCGGCAACGATGATCTTTCCGCCGGTTGCCATGACCTCACACGCCACGCGGGAGTCGGGATCGATTTCAAGACAACTGTCGAGGATGAAGTCTGCGATAAAATCGCAGAGTTTGTCGGGATGACCGACGCGGACGCTTTCACAGGTTTTGTAGGTTTTCATTTTGTTCTCCTTATTTTGAATTGTTGTTTGATTGGCTTCTTTTTCTTTGCAAGTGCTTTTCTGAAAAAATCGTCGGAGTGAAAACACTGCCCGACTGTTGATTCTTCAAAGCCTCTCGCCGTATCAGTTGCTGTATTCATGCCTTATTTTCTCCTGAATAAAAAGAACGCCGGCATCTCTGTCGGCGTAAATTTGCTTTTTGCTGATTACTTTATTTGAGTTCTTCGATGATGCTTGTCCCACCACCGAAGATGACTTCGATTTTGTTGTCATCATAGACCTTGATGCATTCAATCATCTGTCTGACGATCGTATCATCATACTCGGTAATTCCGTCTTTGAGTTCTTCAACCTTTGCATTGATGGATTCAAGTCTGTTTTTAGCGTTTTCGTCATTTGTCATCAATTCCTTGATTGCTGAAACTCTGTTGTTTAGCTGAGCTATTTCATCGGATATCTCCTTGAACTCTCCCTCGTTGTCATCTATGCTTTGACCTTCGGCAACCGCTTCACTGACGAGTGCAATCATCTTTTTATTTAGAGAATCAATGCGCCTTGTGAGAAGTTCCATTTCCTCGTTACTTCCACCGATCCCCAATGCATCGCTTAGTGAGGCTTTCATAAGTAAGCGATATGTGGTTTCATTTTCTTGATTGAAGCGGTTTATTGCTCTCACGATGGCTTGATGAAGTTTGCTTTCTTCAAGAGAAGGTGAGTTCTTGCAGTATTGCGTTCCGTGCTCAATTCGACTCATACAGCGCCATACAATTTTTCTCACACCCTTTTTTGCCCAAGTGCATCGTTTATAGCGAGATCCGCATTCATCGCAATGCATGATTTCGGTCAGTGCATATCTTGAATATCTTCCTTGTGCCGATATTGCTTTGCTCGCATTTTTTGGGACGATTGTATTTCTGCGAAGCAGCTCCTCCTGCACCTTATTAAATTGTTCACGGGTAACGATGGCTTCATGATTATTGTGCACATAATACATTGGAGCCTCTCCGGTGTTTTTTTTATGAGTTTTGGATATGCAGTCAATAGTCACGGTCTTTTGAAGAATTGCATCACCGCAGTATTTTTCGTTGCGAAGAATACTTTGAATCGTTCCGACAGACCACTTTTGTTTTCCGCATTTGGTTTGGATTCCGTCAGTAATCAGCAAATCAATGATCTCTCTCGGCGTTTTTCCCGCAAGGAACCAATCGTAGATATTCCGTATTATCTCCGCTTCCTCTGGGATAATTTCAGGATTTCCATCGTTTCCTTTTCGATAACCAACCATTTTTGAGTAGTTGAATACCACCTTACCGTCTTCAAAATTCTTTCGGAATGCCCATGTGATATTCTTAGACATACTTTCCGATTCCGACTGTGCGAAGCCGGCATAGATAACAAGGTACAATTCACTGTCGCATTTAAGTGTATCGATATTCTGTTCTTCAAACAGAATCCCGATGTTTCTTGCTTTAAGCATTCTTACGAACTCAAGGCATTCCACTGTATTTCGGGCAAATCGGGACACTGACTTGGTTATGATGTAATCGATCTTACCCGCAAGGCAGTCCTTGATCATTTTGTTGAATTCGGGACGCTTGTCGGCTCTCGTACCCGAGATGCCTTCATCCGCATAGATGCCCACCATCGTCCAGTCTTTTCGCCTGGCGATCATGTCTGTGTAAACCTGCTTTTGCGTTTCGTAACTGGTTTTCTGCTCTGCGGAATCGGTTGATACACGGCAATATGCTGCCATTCGCGTCTGTTGATATTTTGCTTTGTCTACCAGCAACGCTTGTTTTGGCTCAATTACGGTTATTGTTTTTTTAGCTATCTTCCGCACTTCCATCTTCTGCGCTCCTTTCGGCTATTGTTGTTTCAGTTTTTGTTACTATCTTAATTGAGTCATCCCCGAGCAGGATCGTTTTGACGATCAAGTCGAAGGCTTGTTTGTCAAAGCCTTTTTTGATTTCTATTCTTCTGAGTGCTTTCTTGATTCTTTCGCGCAGAAGATCCTGCTCCGCCGTTGTTGAAGCGTATTCTTGTGCAGCAAGCATCATGATGTGGTTAAGAATGACATCTTCGTCGGGTTGTTGTCGGTTGAGTTCTTGTTCCAAGTCGTTCTCGCATTTTATAAGAGTCATGTTTTTGCTCTGTTCTATATGAGAAGACTCGAGGAGATTCTCATTGGCTTTGACTCTTGCAATTAGGATCATCACTCTTTCAAGTAATGTTGCATCGTCGATGCGTTGTCTGCATCCGCAATTGGGATTGGTACAAGACCACACTGCTTTTATTCGGCATCGCTTTTCAACCTTTCTTGTCATAATGCTTCCGCATCGGATGCATCTGACACGATTTTTTACGGCATATATCTCGACATCAAGGTCACCGGGAATTGCAACCTGCCTTGCACTTTTTGCATCAAAGGCTTCCATAAAAGTTTCATCATCGATGATCTTATCAAATTCGGCATTACCACAGTATTTCCTGTTTTCAAGAATTCGGCTGATTCTCCCTTTGAACCATTCTGTCTTTTTCTCGGTGTACGGTACTTGCTGCGCAGTCAACTCGACAGCGATTTCTTTAAGAGAAGCTCCGTCAATGTATGCGGAGAAGATTCGCCGAATGACCTCTGCTTCTGTTTTCTCAATCACCATTTTCCCGTTTCGCATGGTGTAGCCATACGGTATGAATCTGTTCTTCTTCATTTTTGGCTCCTTTACAGTTCTTCGGTGAAGGATATGTTTCCTTTCAAGGTAAACCTTATATTGTCGTTTTTATCGATTGCAATACTGTCAATGACTGATGCAAACAGGCTTTCGTTGAATTCTTCCAGCGGTTCGTTGATCTTTTCTATTTCCGTCAACACACCTTGGATTGCATTCTTTGTATCTTCAAGTTTGGAGTTGAGCATTTGAACTCTTTGGGACTTCAATTTGGTTACCTGTACCTGCAGTTCGTTACTTTGTGTCCGATAAACATCGGCAGCGAGATATTGTTTTTGATGGAGTTGTTCCAGCATTAGAAGTTTTGCGTTGATCTCGCTGATCTGCTTGCTGATTTCATATGCCTCTGCATTGTTCAGTCGATAGCGCCTGATTGCATCATCAAGCCGCCTGAGGGTTCCTTCAAGTATCCTTTCCCGACTGAAGCGAAGCTTGTTGATCATGGCAATGAAGGCATCGTAGATTCGTATCTCCCGAATGTAATGTGTCGGACACCTGTCTTTGCTGATTCCATGGTTGGTACACACCCATGAGATGCATCCGTTTGTTTTCTTGCGTATGAAAAATGCACCGCATTCTGTGCAGTGCATTTTGCTCGTAAGCGGATATTTGGTTACTTCAGCGTCGGTTTGGTATTTTACTTTGCGACCATTGATGATTTCTTGCACTTTGTCGAAGACTTCTTTATCGACGATTCCGGCATGAGAGCCTTCCACATAATATTGATCTGCCTCACCCCGGTTTCTTTTCTGCATGAACGGCAGTGTGTTTGTGTGATAAGTCTTCTGACATAGCATATCTCCGATATACTTCTCATTGCGAAGGATATATCGGATCGTTGTTGCTTTCCATGAGTTACCGAACTTGCCGAGAATGCCGGCTTCGTTCAAATTTCGTGCAATCTCGTGAGTTGACGCACCATGGAGATACTGATCGAAGATATCTCTCACGATCTGTGATTCCGATTCTTCGGGAACCAGTACACGGTCTACCATTCTGTACCCAAAGGGAGCGTTACCGTCGACAAACTCACCGCTCTCCATCCTTTTGGTGTTAGAGTAGCGGATGCGTTCGGATATCGCTATGGATTCTTCTTGGGCTATGGCAGTGAATGTGTTGAGAAGCATCTCGTCGCCAAGCGACAATGTGTAGATGCCTTCCTTTTCGAACTGTACCGCTATGCCGAGAATCTTCAGACGCCTGACAATCTCCAATGCCTCCATCGTGTTTCGAGCGAATCGTGAGATTGATTTCGTAATGATCAAGTCGATCTGCTTCTGCTCACACATTTTGAGCATTCGTTGAAACTCAGGACGCTTGGCTGCGGAAGTACCCGTGATGCCTTCGTCTGCGAAAATCTCAACCAGTTGCCAACTGGGATTCCGTTTGATGAGGTCGGTATATACCCTGATCTGCCTTGCGTAAGAGTTGAGCTGATCAGCCGTACTACGGGACACTCGACAGTATGCACAGACTTTTTTCTTTTCGATCTCGCTTCTTGTCGTAGGATCGATTCGTGTGACTCTTGCCATTCAGCTCATCTCCTTTCGCTTATCTCAAGCAAACATTATACGCAAAGATTCCGCAAAGTCCAGACCGAAAGCCGAATCAATTGATAACTTTCAGAAAACTTAATTGAAATCGTTAATTGGCATTTAACAGGGGTGTTTTGGTGATTTTTGATTTTTGTCCTCGTTAACCCGGCTTTTTATCTCTGCTGATTAGTGATACGAGTGCGTTACTCCACATGTGCCTTTCAGTTTCGCATCGTGCTTGATCTGTTTTTGCCCAAACTTTTCGGTATTTTTTTGCTGACCTCTTGATATTTTTCAAGGGACGTGGTATACTAAGCATAGAAGTTCGGACAGTTTTGTCCCAAGTGCGAGGTAAAATTAATGATTAAACGAGAACCTTATTTGAATCGTCTGATCCGCAATATGTGGAATGGTGAGATAAAAGTTATCACGGGCATACGCAGATGCGGAAAGTCCGTATTGCTTTTTGATCTGTTTTATGAGTATCTTCTCTCTCAGGGAGTCAGCGAAGACCATATTCTAAAAATTGAATTGGATCAGCGTCGTTATTACAAATACAGAAACCCCATTGTGCTGTGCGAATATGTGGAAAATACCATCAAAGAGAGAAACGACGAAAAGTTCTATCTGTTCATCGACGAGGTGCAGCTAACCGCAAAAGTGGTAGACCGGGAAAACGGCGACATTGAAGTTACAATCTACGATATGCTGAACGAACTCAAAGCGTATAAAAATCTGGATGTTTATGTCACCGGCAGTAATTCCAAAGGACTGTCAAAAGATATCGCCACGGAATTTCGCGGCCGCGCTACACAGATTCATGTGTTCCCGCTGTCGTTTGCGGAATTTTATTCCGCTGTGGGCGGGGATGAACGAAAAGCACTGGATACCTATATGCTTTACGGCGGTATGCCGAGACTGTTGGCTTTGGAGGACGAAAAGGACAAAAAGGATTACCTGATGTCCCTTTACAGCGAGTTGTATGTCAGGGATATCGTGGAGCGGAACGGCATTGAGCGCGAAGATGTTTTGAACGATATTCTGGACTTTCTTGCTTCGCAGATCGGCTCGCTGACTAACCCGAACAATATCGCAAATGCTATTTCTTCCATGAAGAATGAGAAGATCAACGCCTCGATGGTTTCAAATTATGTGCAGTACATTATTGACTCTTTCCTTGTCTCAATGGCAAAACGGTATGATGTCAAGGGAAAGACCTATTTCAAGTATCCGAATAAGTACTACTATACGGATATCGGTCTTCGGAATGCACGCTTGAATTACCGCCAATACGACCCCGGTCACATTATGGAAAACATGATCTATAGCGAACTTCTCCGGCGAGGGTACTCTGTTGATGTCGGTATGGTTTGCGATCGCACGAGCGGCAGTAAGGTTCAGAAGGAGATCGACTTCGTAGTTAACGATGCGGACAAGAAAATATATATTCAGTCCGCTTTCCGCATGGATACCGATCAAAAGGAATTCTCTGAACTGTCATCGCTGATGCTTACCAAGGATTTCTTCAAAAAGATCGTCGTTCGCATGGACGTGCCGCACAATTATTATGACGATAACGGAATCTTCCACTGTAACCTGATCGATTTTCTTCTTGACCGTGTGGAATTGTTTTGATTTGGTAATTTCATATAACCGCAGAGGGGTGTTAAAAACAGCGAGTTTTTTAACACCCCATTTTCATAGGTCACGTTATGCATCCTTCGGACGCTTTTGTTTTCTTTGCTTTCACCGGAGTTTTACCCGGCAATGACCATGTCTGCACCGGTCAGCTTTTTATAATATGCCTTTGCACGAGTATATTCGTTTTTGCTGATCTCGCCCGAGTTCAGCAGAGAGCGGAGGATCGTCACGATCCGAAAGTAGTTTGCGTTTTGCTTCGTTTTTTCTGCGATCATGTCAAACCTCCGAGAAGTATTCCTTTGGCTTCACAGCCCGCATAAATGCCTTGATTTCGTCAATCGATGATACGCTCGGGTATTTCTGCAAAACTTTCGCAACCCGAGTACCGTGTTCGCCCGTGGCGGCACGGCTGTCGAGAACGGATACGAGTCCCGTATCGTCCTCGGAACGGATCAAACGCCCCACACCTTGGCGGAGTTTAATCAGCATTTCCGGCACGGCATATCTGCGAATAAAGTCTCGTACATTTTCACTTTCAGCCTTCTTCTGTTCCATGACTGCACTTCTTCTCGGAAATGGGAGTTTGACAATGATGACGGATGAGAGTGTGTCTCCGATGCAGTCAACGCCTTCCCACATGGAACCGGAAGCAAAGAGAACTCCGTTCCGGCTTTTCTTGAAGTCCTGAATAGCAGTTCGGTTACTTCTTGTCATGCAGAAGAGATCGAATGCCGAAAGCCTGTCCTTTGTCTGCTCGTATACGGCATTCAGAACTTTATACGAGGTAAAGAGAACCGCTGTGTGTCCGTTGGTCGCATACACAAGTTTTACAACCTGCTCTGCAATCGCATGGATATATTCCGGATTGTCCATATCGGGATAAGGCATACCTTGGGGAATATAAAGCCGTGTATGGTTGGCATAATCGAACGGCGACTGCGCGGAAGAGGCGGAAACCAATCGGCTCGTGAGTCTGTCGATTCCGTTTTCTTTCATGAAGAAGGAGAAGTCCGTACCGTCACTCATAGTGCCGGAAGTCAGAACATGACTGCAATCCTTATTCCAGACTCGGTCGTGAAGCACTGCACCGATATTCTTCGGGGAGCAGCAAAGAGACAACACGCCGTTTTCGTCTGCTTCGGTCCAGACATTGAGATTGTTGGTACGTCTGAATGCCTTGAGACACCCTTTCAGCAGTCTCCCGGGGTTGTCCAGCTTACATTTGGCTTCAATGGCAACGACAAGTTGTCTCATACTTTCAATCACAGTTCCGCACTCTTGACTGATGATCATCAGGGTGCTTTGATCGTCATCGTGGTCATCTCTGCAATATTCGTTTCGTAAGCCGGCAAACAGCTCGGCATTGAGCGTTAATAGCCGATTTAGCATTTCATGATAGAATGCGTGAGAGCCACTTGTTTTGCAGTGAACCGAAACGGATTTTACAAATGCCGGAACATCTTTTTCGCAAAGCCGATTTCCGAATACTTCGATAGCGGCTTCTTTGAGTTTGTGTGCTTCATCCACAATGACATAATCGGAGGAAAGAAGCATACCGCCGGGCATTTCCATTTCGGAGCGCAGTCTTTGAGAGGTCAAGTACAGATTGTGGTTCGTGACCTGAAAGTCAATGCCCTCGGCTTCCTTTGCCATACTGACATACCACAGATACCTGCATTCTTTTGCATATTTGCAGCCTTTGCAGGGGATTTTGACACAAATCCGTTCCTTTAGCGAAGGACGCATTTTGATACGGTCAAGGTCGAATGCCTGTCTTTCAAAGTTCGATCTTTCAAAGGCATCGATCAGTTTGCCGTATTTTTCGGGTGTACGCTTGATGGATGTCATGAAATCTTCAAATCTCTGTTTGCAGAAATAATGTTCTTTCCCCTTGCGGAGAACCGCATTCAGTGGTTTATCGATGATCCGATAGTCCATCAGACACCTCGACAACTTCGGAATCTCTCTTTCGACAAGTGCAGTCTGCAATTCGATATTCGAGGTTGTGATGGTTACTGGTTTGGATGGACCGTCCGAATTCAGTTTACGCGCAACCAGTGCCGCAACGAGGAAAGCCAGCGTTTTTCCCGTCCCGACCTCCGCCTCATTGATAGAGACAAGGTCGTGCGTCAATCCTCTGTACATCTGTTTTGCCAATCGGATCTGTTCTTCCCGAATCGCATATCCGTAGTTCGGTAAAACCACCCGAAAAACCGAATCGATTACCGCAATCGGATCTGCATCCATCGGATCCATGTGCCTTTTGCTTCCGGTATATTTGATGGATTGAAAAATGTGAGGAATCAATGCCTTGAAAGATTCTTCCCGGATCGGACAGCCTTTTTTTCTTCTGCACAGTTCCGAACCATATCCGGTTTCCATGTCAAGTACTATATAGTGTAGTTCCTTCGTTATTTCGCAGTGATAAACCAAAAAGCGGTTTTCAAAGGTGAAATCGTATCTCGCCCCCGGATAGGCTTTATGTTCATCGATGTATCTGTTCAGTACATCTCTGTCGTTATATGTGATCTCAAACATTGTTTGCTCCTTTTCTCAGGCGATTTGTCAAAACAGGATTGGCAGGTAGTTTTCCTTGCGCTCGATGCCTTCGTTATAGATTTCGTAGATCTGATGGATGAAACGCTTGCGACCTGTAAGTGTGAGGTCAAGTTTTCCGCTGTTCAAAATCTCCTGCGGAGTATGCTTTTTCAGCTGTTCAACGAGAAGAGAACGAACATATTTGTCTCTGTAGAGATCGATGAACCCGAGTACCCCCTCAAGCATGTCCGCACGGAGCGAGATGGACACGCCATCCCATGCTTCGAGAATGATCTTCAAACCGTCCGTAAACGATGCCGAGCCAATCCTGTCAAAAATCTTCAGTGCAGTATTGATGCAACCGAGACGATAGTCGCCGAACTTAGTACACTTCTCGATAATGACTCCGCCTTTCTGTGCCGCACGTTTGAATGCGACCGCACGCTTATTCCTTGACATGACATAGGCATTGAGTGTAACCGCAGGGGATGGCTTGGAAGCAATGCCTGTCTGATTGGCGAACAGAAAAGCCTCGTCTTCGAGCGTCTGCTCATAATACACTTTACAGCGTATCATCAAGTCCTTTCCTTTGTTGATAGCTTTTCTTGCCGCAATGGTGTGTTGACCGTCAAAGCAGTTGTAGTGTCCGTCACGATAGCTCAGCTTCGGCTCGTTTGCGATGCGTTCATCGAAATTGGCTACGATCTCCGCAATCCGATTTTTTTCTTTTCTGCTTCTCTGATACCCCTGGGGGCTGTTCGGGATGTTGATGTCTTTGGTGTTGATGGACATCATGCGGTAATCGGTTTTGGATATTACTTGTCTTTCCATTTTTACTCTCCTGTTTTTTCAATAATATAATCTTTCACTTGTTTCAGAATTGCTTTTGTCCGCCTCTGGAACTCCTCGTCTTCAATTAGTTTCGGGAAATGAACAAAAAGGTTGTCCACGGTGTCTATGAAGTTTTCGGCTTCACCCTGCATCGTTTCCAGAATGCTGTTTTCATCGACTGTCGGAGTGGAGTACTTTTCGACCGTGATTTGCGGATCGGCTATTTCGATTTCAAATTGTGATAAAACGGATTTCCTTGCCTTGCTTTTTCCTCTTGCATTCGTCAGGACAAGGAGCCGTTTGGATGCTCGGTATCGTTCTTGCGTCGGTAGGCGAGCAATTTGTGCAACTTCCTGCATGGGTGGTGTGATATGCTTGCTCAGAATCTTTTCCCGAATACCGGGAAAGGCATTTTCAGCCGCATCGACACCTTTTGAAAAGTCAAGATTTCTGCTTACCTTGGTTGGGGATACACCATACTTTCTTGCTATACATTCTCTTGTCCTTTCACCGTTGTTCTCATTTTGAGAACAACGGTGAAACCTCCCGTCAATGCGGGTTTGACGACTTGCCACCTCTTTATGAGACTGCATATCTGCGTCATATCTTTTTCCGATGATATAGGCTCTTTGCACTTCATTCAATTCCCGTCGTGAAACCTGGTTTTCACAGATAAACGCAATCGCATCATAGCGACTGTCAAAAGCAATGCTTTCGATTTTTGCTTCGATCTCGGGGTGGCGTTTCAAAATCCGATACCGGTTATGTCCGTCCACAATGGTTTGATTCCAAACGAGAATCGGATTGTAGATTTTGCCGGAGGATAGGATGTTTTCCTCAAGCTGTTCGAACTCATCCTGAGACAGAGGAGGAATACACGCCACAAACTCCGGATCAATGATCAGTTCGATATTCATTTTTACCTCTTGTGTGAGTCGGGTTTGTTTTTTTGACAGCAGAATGGTATGCAGGAGGGATTTGCCCTCCTGCACAGTAGTTCTGCTGTCAAATGTGAATTTGTCAGTAGTCCCACCGTATTTGTTTCAGCCCCCGGCAGGGGAATTAACACGTCCCAAAGGAGTGTCAATTCATAGGGGGAATGCAGAGTACCCGGCAGCATGATTTTTCTGTGGCGATTTACACAGAAACCGGGATCACATATAAGTTAACCGACATAAATTCCAGTCTGAAACCCTATATCTCGCCTACACAATTGCGAGCTGCGCCGAACGCAGGAGTATCATTGTTCACCCAAATCCCTGTCATCGCCCTGCCGTGCAATGCTGAATACTGCACGGGGCAGCACACGGTTGATCGCTCGCTCGACTTTCTCTCTGCTCTTTATCAACAGAGAAAAGGGAGGTCATGGCGGCCGTGCCTGCCGGCTTGCCCTTTCGGGCAGGATCGGGAGTTCCCTCGGCATTCCATCTATTCAATTGTCAAGGACCACGAAAGGACTGTTTTTTTGTCCTCTCACTTCTACTGGCAAAAAAATCGGCGTTTTCTGAACCACTTTCGGAAAAAAGTTAAAAATTATTTTTTTCGGAACCGTGCGACTCTCTTACTGACTGCTTTTTCACTGATTTTCAGTTCTTTTGCAATTTGACTTTGTCGATAGCCGTCAGACAACATCCGTAGAATTAATAAATCTGTTTCATCGGCACTTGCAACAATCCGTCTGAGCCGTTCGTCCTCAAAACCAAATTTGAAAGGATCTGTGAAATGCTCGTCCGTATAACTCATGACAGTCGGATCGGTTTCACATTCTGATCCATCCTCATGGGTGGTCATCAGCGGAACGGTTATGGCTACGCTTTCTTGATTTCGTCTGTAGCGGAATTCATCCCATTCCAGTTCTTCGACAGCGGCAATCTGCTCGTCGCTCATTCCGTTTTCTTTAAAAAATCTTCTTTGCTTTTCCAGGCGTTTGTTCAGTGCATATTCTTCTTTTCTGTAGTTGAAACTCATTTTGTAATCTCCTTGAATTTTTGATCTTTGAATTTGTGGGTGAAAATCAAAAATCGGAGATTACGGGTACTTTGCTATGTAGGTCTGCCACACGGACAACATAAAAAACGCTCCTTTCAGATTTCTCTGTCGGGAGCGTTCGGGAGTGGTATGTATCTGTTGACAAGCAAAAAAGCCACCGACAGACAGACTGATCCCACAGTTATCCCATGGGATGTTCTATCTATCGGTGGCTTCTACATGCTTGGCTTTTGCCAACTGGCTTTGCACACCAATTTCAAGGCGAGACCTGCAAGCACGACTTAACTTAGCACTGTTTCAGCCAGGCATGATGCGTCGTTCGCCGTATTCAGTTTTCAAATAACACGCCGCCTTGGGGCAACGCACTATGTCAGGCGGACCGTTCCTTTCGGTATGGTAATCAGCAGCAAATCCTGACGACGGTTCTTGTAGCTGCGCACAAACATCGTCAGGCAGCGACCGCACTCGAATTCCGTCAGTCCCTCCCGTTGATATCCAACGCTGAGTGTTCCGCAGTTCGGACAGTACATTTGTTTCGGAATCCAGTAGGAATCATTTCTTTCGTTTTTCACAATATTTCTCCTTGCGCCGGCGGCAACAGATACAAATGTCTGCGTCATTCCGCAAAATTTATCCTTGCCTTCTTTCATAACAAACTTCTGCAATTTCTTTTTCTTTTTTCGTGAATTGACTTGACAGGCTGAGTGTTTCAGTGTATAATATAAGTGCAATAGTGAGTGGTTGTGATGATATTATACACCCGCGCTTGCGGTTTGTCAATAGGTTTAGACGAAATTGCGGGTGTTTTTTGAAAGGAAATTACGATGAATTTTGCACAGCGGCTGAAAAATGCGAGAGAAAACGCACATATTCTGCAAAAAGAGCTTTCGGAGCGTAGTGGGGTAGCTCTCCGCACCATACAGAACTGGGAAACCGGGGTTCGCCGTCCCTCCAATATTGAAAGTGTTACCAAGGTTGCCAAGGTACTCGGGGTATCCACCTCCGAGCTGATCGATTCCGAGGAGGAATTCGTGATTTCGGCAAACGAAAAATACGGTCCCCGCGGAAAAAAAGGCGCGGAAACCGTATTGACCGAGGTGCGCTCCCTGTTTGCCGGCGGTGAGATGAGCGAAGAGGATATGGATACCTTCATGCAGGCGATACAGGATGCATACTGGAAAGTGAAAGCGGAGAATCGGGAAAAGTACACGACGAAGAAAAACAAACAGCGACATTCGCAATGAGACAGATACGATATAATACAGGGGGACTTTCATGACACGAATAACCGACGCAGTCCGAACAGCCAACCGTATCATGCGGAAATATGATGAGCGTGACCCGGAGCGGATTGCCCATTACGCCGGTATTATGATCCTGCCGCAGCCGTTTGTAAAGCAGAAGGGTGCATACACGGTCATGATGCGGAAACCGATTATTTTTATCAAGCGAGACCTGCATCCTGCGATGCGCTCCATTGTGCTTGCGCACGAGCTTGGGCATCATTTCCTGCACAGACAAGAGGCGATGCAAAGCGGAGGCTTCCATGAATTCAACCTGTTTGATATGCAAAACAATCAGATGGAATATGAGGCAAATGTGTTTGCCGCACAGTTGAAACTGCCGGATGAAGATGTTTTGGAGTGCGTTTACAACGGCTATGATCTTGCCGCAACCGCGCGGGCATTGCATTCGGACATCAACCTCGTGGCTCTGAAAATAGCAGAACTGAACCGGAGGGGCTATCAGCTCCGGGAACAGGAATATCGGAACAAATTCCTGAGATCATGAGGCTATTACCATATAGGCTAAGTGATAAACGAACGCAAGACATTGGGGAGTAAATTCATAGAGAATCTTGCCGCCGATATCCGCATTTCTTTCCCGAATGTCAAGGGATATTCCGTGCGGAACCTCAAATACATGGCAAAATTCGCGGAAACTTATCCTGATGAAACATTTGTGCAGACGGTGTCTGCACAAATTCCGTGGTCGCATAATACCGTTATTTTGGATAAGGTAAAAGATGCCGATCAACGTGTGTGGTACATCCAAAAGACAACCGAAAACGGGTGGTCACACAACGTACTCATTCATCAGATTGAAAGCGGTCTGTATGAACGCCAAGTCCTTGCCGGAAAGATTGCAAACTTTGAAAATCGGTTGGCTTCTCCGCAAAGTGAGCTTGCCTTGCAGACCATGAAAGACCCATATATTTTCGATTTCATCCCGTTCAGTGAGGACATGATGGAACGCGATATTGAAAATGCACTGGTCAAGGACATCACCAAACTTCTCCTGGAACTTGGCACCGGCTTTGCGTTTCTCGGCAATCAATACCACATCAATGTCGGCGGGGATGATTTCTACATTGACTTGCTGTTTTATAATCTCAACCTGCGGTGCTATGTGGTTATCGAGCTGAAAACAGGGGAGTTCAAGCCGGAATATGCCGGGCAGC
>ENA-UOJO01002142-UOJO01002142.1-human-gut-metagenome-genome-assembly--contig:-P57-NODE-2142-length-22143-cov-36.405695_pt1 | contig 22143 bp, 12 predicted proteins | sample MGYA00242351_ERZ723898 | MGnify/ENA metagenome assembly ERZ723898 | reverse complement strand
CAGGGAGCTGAGGCTGGGGCAGTGTTCTGGTTTTTCAAAGCGCCGCAAGGCCGCTGCGGAAAAAACAGCAAACACAACCCGTGCTCCACTCCCCCAAAAAGTCCGGAGGTTTTTTGTGCGGCGGTTTGCGATAGACTGGAACCATGAGCACAGAGGGAGGGCCTGGGATGGCACAGCGGAAATACTGCAAAAATACCGTGCCGGGCCGACAGGGGCGCGGGAAAAAGTACCCGGCCAAGGTACGGGCCGAGGTGGTGATGACCATGATCAGCGCAAACTCCATCTGTGCAGTAGCCCGGAAGTACGGCGTGCCGGAGAGCACCATCCGCAGCTGGATGGCGGAAGAAGCCAAAAAGCCGGACGGGGTGTTTGCCGAGGCCCGGGCCCAGGCGGCGCGGGAGATCGCAGCCCGGGCGGCGCTGGGAGCCCGGGCCCAGGTGGGTTACCTGCAGCAGCGGGTGGCCGAGAACCAGCGGGCAAGCGAGATCTGCACAAAGCTGCGGGCAAGGCTGGACGAGGACGCCCGGGCTCGGAAGTACGAGATCGGCGGGCTGCTCAAGAGCGAGGCGGAGAACCTGCAGGACGCGGCAGAAACCGGCCTTGTGGTGTACAGTGAGCCGGGCAGCTACGACCGGCAGCTGGAGGACGATGAGCGGAAGGAGCTGGAACAGCAGCTGGAGCGGTACGAGGCGCTGGCCATGACCGACAAGGACGCGGCGAACGTGGCCACGGTGCTTTTGAACGCTGCGGCCAATGCGGCGGCGCTGGTGCCGCGGGACGAGGACGGCAGCCAGAGCGCTGCCCCGGCGGTGCTGATGGAAGCAAAGGACGACGCAGAGCAGCAGGAGGTGGTGCTGGATGGCACGGCAGGAGATTAACGGCCGGCCCATCATCTGGCGGCCGCAGCCGAGGCAGGCGGCCTTTATGCGGCGCAGCGAGGACGAGGCCCTGTACGGAGGGGCGGCCGGCGGCGGCAAGAGCGACGCGCTGGTGATCGAGGCGCTGCGGCAGGTGGATGTGCCCAACTACCGGGCATTGATCCTGCGCAAGACCTTTCCCCAGCTGCGGGAGCTGATCGACAAGACCATGCAGTACTACAAGCCCGCATTCCCCAAGGCCCGGTACAATGCCAGCAACCACTGCTGGACCTTCCCCAGCGGGGCGAAGATCTATTTTGGCAGCATGTTCCGGTCCCAGGACAAATACAACTACCAGGGCCAGCAGTTTGATTTTATCGGGGTGGACGAGCTGACCCACTTCACCTGGGAAGAGTACAGCTACCTGATGAGCCGCAACCGCCCCAGCGGGCCGGGCACACAGGTGTACATCCGGGCCACGGCCAACCCCGGCGGCATCGGCCACGGGTGGGTGAAGGCCCGGTTCATCACGCCGGCACCCCCGGGCACCCGGATGGTGCAGCTGGTGGACGTGAAGAAGCCGGACGGCACCGTGGAAAAGCTGCGGCGCACGCGGGTGTTTATCCCCTCCACCATCTTTGACAACCCGGCACTGCTGAAAAATGACCCGGGGTATCTGAACAACCTGGCGTCCTTACCGGAGGCGGAGAAGCAGGCGCTGCTCTATGGCAGCTGGGACAGCTTCAGCGGCCAGGTGTTCACCGAGTGGCGCAACGACCCGGCCCACTACGAGGACCAGCGGTGGACCCATGTCATCAAGCCGTTTCGCATTCCGGCGCACTGGAAGATCTGGCGCGGGTACGACTTTGGCTACTCGCGGCCCTTCTCGGTGGGGTGGTATGCAGCGGACGAGGATGGCAGGCTGTACCGGATCAAGGAGCTGTACGGCTGCACCGGCACGCCGAACGAAGGCCTGAAGATCGACCCGGTGGAGCAGGCCCGGCGCATAAGGGAAGCGGAAGAGAACGACCCGATGCTGAAAGGCCGGGTGATCCAGGGCGTGGCGGACCCGGCCATCTTCAACGAGAGCCAGGGCGAGAGCATTGCCCAGATGCAGGAAAAGCACCCGTACTACCTGGTATGGCACCCGGGAGACCACACCCGCCTTGCCGGCAAGATGCAGATGCACTACCGGCTGGCCTTTAACGCCGAGGGACGGCCCATGCTGCAGGTGTTTGACACCTGCAAACACTTTATCCGGACCATCCCGAACCTTGTGTACGACGAGAGCAACGTGGAGGACATTGATTCTGACCAGGAAGATCACATTTACGACGAGTGCCGCTATGTGCTGATGGAAAACCCCATCAGCCCGCGGCAGATCCAGAAAGAGACGGTACTGCGGGACGACCCGCTGGATCTGGACAAGCACAAGAGCAGAACGCATGTGATGCGGGTATAACCCTCGCACCGTTGGGAATGGGCAAAAAAGGAGTGACAGAGTGGACGGAAAAGAACTTTTACAGGAGCTGCTGCGGCGATACCCGGACCAGAGGGTGAGCGCAGACCCGGCGGGGGCCGGGATGCTGAACGGCCTGGGAGCACGGCCGCCGGAGCCTGTGACCGGAACGGGCCTGCAGACGGCAGGCGGCAAACCCACGGAGGATGCTGCCGGGGCGCAGGTGATCGGGCCGGAGGAGATCGCAAAGGCGGGGGAGACCCTGCAGAAATACAAGGCGGGCAAGGCGTCGCTGGACAAGCGCATTGTGGACAACGAGCTGTGGTTCCGCATGGGACACTGGAAGAACTGCGAAAACAAGATGATGGAGGGCAAGCCCAAGCCCTCCAGCGGGTGGCTGTTCAACAGCATTGCCAACAAACACGCCGACGCCATGGACAACTACCCGGAGCCCAACGTTTTGCCCCGGGCGGCGGACGACGAAGAAACGGCCAAGGCACTCTCGAAGATCATCCCGGTGGTTTTGGAGCAGTGCGACTATGAGCAGGTGTACAGCGACACCTGGTGGCGCAAGCTCAAGACCGGCACCGGCGTGAAGGGTGTGTTCTGGGACCCGACGCTGCGAGGGGGCCTTGGCGACATCAGCGTGAAGAGCGTGAACCTGCTGATGCTGTACTGGGCCCCTGGCGTGAGCGACATTCAGGAGAGCCCGAACCTGTTCAGCCTGAGCCTGGAGGACAACGAGCAGCTGGTGGCGAAATACCCCCAGCTGGAAGGCCACACCGGAAAGAGCCTGGACGTGGCCGAGTACATCCACGACGATCAGCTCGACACCACCGGCAAGAGTGTGGTGGTGGACTGGTACTACAAAAAGGCCCGGCCGCAGGGCGCGCCGGTGCTGCACTACTGCAAGTACTGCAACGGCGTGGTGCTGTACGCCAGCGAGAACGACCCGGCCCTGGCCGAGCGGGGCTTTTACGACCACGGGAAATACCCCTTTGTGTTTGACCCGCTGTTCATGGAAGAGGACAGCCCGGCGGGCTTTGGGTACATCGACGTGATGAAGGACACCCAGACCGCCATTGACGAGATGAACCACGCCATGGACGAGAACGTGAAACTGGCAAGCAAACTGCGCTTTGTGGTGAGCGACTCGGCCGGGGTGAGCGAGGAAGAACTGGCGGACTTCAGCCGGGACATCGTGCATGTGGTGGGGCGGCTGAACAGCGACACCTTTATGCCGCTGCAGACCAGCGTGCTGAGCGGCAACTGCATCACCTACCGGGACGACCGGGTGAACGAGCTGAAGGAGGTCAGCGGCAACCGGGACGTGAGCCAAGGCGGCACTACCAGCGGCCTGACCGCGGCCAGCGCCATTGCGGCCCTGCAGGAAGCGGGCAGCAAGCTGAGCCGGGACATGCTGAAAAGCGCGTACCGCTCCTTTGCGAAGGAGTGTTACCTGATCATTGAGCTGATGCGCCAGTTCTACGACGAGCAGCGGGTGTTCCGCGTTACCGGAGAGACGGGGCAGACCGAGTACACCCCCTTCAGCGCGGCGCAGCTGCGGGCCGTGCCGGGCGGCGAGATCGGAGGGGTGCAGCTGGGCGACCATGAGCCGGTGTTTGACATCACGGTGAGCGCGGCCAAGAAGAGCACCTTCAGCCGTCTTTCTCAGAACGAGACGGCGAAAGAGTGCTACCAGATGGGCTTCTTTGCGCCTGCCAACGCCGACGCGGCCCTGGCGGCGCTGGACATGATGGATTTTGAAGGCATTGAGAAGGTGCGCCAGCGGGTGAGCGAGAACGGCACGCTGTACCAGCAGCTCCAGCAGATGGCGCAGCAGATGCAGAAAATGGCGGCCATCATTGACCAGCAGAACGGCACCAACGTGAGCGAGGCGGCAGGAGCGGCTGCGCAGGCGGCGGGCAGCACGGGTGGCGGCAGCGGCAGCAGCAATGTGACCCGCAGCACCACCAACAGCCTGGGCGCTGCGGTGGGCGAAGGGAACAACAGTCTCTCGACACAGGCGGCCAAGCGGGCCATGGATGCGAACAACCCGAACAAAGAATGACGGGGGACGTTCTCTTTTGCCGCACAAAAGAGAACCAGAAAAGCGCCAGCGATTTCGACGCGCTGGACCCACGAGAAAGGGGCTGCTCGCCCCTTTCAGACCCCAAAGAAGAAGTCGAACCGGAAAAAAGCTAGCCGCTGCGCTTAACGCTTTTTTCTCGGCTCTCCGATTGGAACAGGAACGACAGGAGGAAAACGGCGTGATCAAAGTGGAAATGATGCAGACCGACAAGGGCTATAGTGTAGCAGCAAGCGGCCACGCAGACTATGCACCCAAAGGCCAGGACATTGTGTGTGCGGCAGTGAGCGTGCTGCTGCAGACGCTGGCCAACAAGGTGGAGGAGGCTGCACGGCAGAAGCAGCTGGAGAGCAGCTGCGTGCAGCACGGTGAGTCTTTTGTGGTGCAGGCAAAGCCCAGCGGCGGCATGACCGGAATCATGGTTGCTGCATGGTACGACTTTGTGGAGGAAGGGCTGAGCGAGCTGGCCGGGCAGTACCCGGACCATGTGGAGTTGTACATTTACGATGACAGCGACGGCTGCGATGCGCCGGAAAAGGCACTGAACCTGCAGAAATTTGCCGAAGGCGGAGACGGCGGCGCAGGTGCTGCAGAGGGCGGTGCGGCGGAAGCTGCGGCCCCGGCGGTGCAGGCACCGGCTTTGCGGCCGGCGCAGGAACGGCTGGCACGGCGCAGCGGGGCGCTGAAGGGCAAGGCGGCAGGCGGAGAGAAACTCCCCCAGCCGCCTGCGGGCGGCAGCCCCCTCAAGGAGGGGGCCTCTGGCAGTGAGAGTGACCCGGCGGAAGCGGAGAAGCACCAGGAACCTGCTAAGGAGCCCAAGGCCGAAAAGACCCCGGAGGAGCGCCGGAGAGCCTTTGGCGAGATGGTGCAGGGCGAATACAGCGACGTGTTCCAGGAGATGATGCAGCGGGCCATTGATAAGGCCACGGAGAACATCCGGCAGAATCCGCAGGTGGCGCGGCTGACCCAGGCACTGGCCAATGCCTACGGCGTGGACACCGATGACATGGACGGCCTGATCGAGGCGGTGGAGAACGGCCGCGTGAAGGACGAGAAATACTACGAGGACCTGGCCCAGCAGCGGGGTGTGAGCGTGAAAACGGCCCGGGAGCTGGACAAGATGGAGAGCGACCTGAAGCGCAGCAACACCCGCAACGCGCAGCTGCAGGCCATGCAGCAGGAAGCGACCCGCCAGCAGCGGGTGAGCCAGATCCAGGCACAGTGGGAGGCCCAGGCCGCCCAGCTGAAGACCCAGTACCCGGATTTTGAGCTGCAGGAGGTGCTGGCCAACGAGCAGGTGGCCGACCTGATGCGCCGTGGCGTGAGTCTGCCGGACGCTTACCGGGCCGCCTACTTTGACCACATCATGCAGCAGGCCACGGCCCAGACCGCCCAGAAGGTGGAGCAGGGCGTGGCGGCGCGCATCCAGCAGAGGGCCAGCAGACCCGGCGAGAACGGCACCCGGCCCGGCGGCGCGGTGACCACCCATGTGGACGTGGCCAGCATGAGCCGCCGCCAGCTGGAGGACCTGGAACGCAGGGCACGCCGGGGCGAGAAGATCACGCTGTAACGACTTCCCACACGAGGGTGTGAGAACATAAACCTTTGAAGGAGGACCAAACCATGAAATGGAAGAAGTTGAACCTGCAGCTGTTTGCGGATGCGCACGAGCAGCTGCAGAACACCACCGGCAGCTCTGGCATGAGCGCCGAGATGAAAACCTTTTACGAGCGCCGCCTCATCGACCAGGCGCTGCCGGCGCTGGTGCATGACCAGTTCGGCGACAGCTACCCCATCCCGGCCAACAACGGCAAGACCATCGAGTTCCGCAAGTATGACGCGCTGCCCAAGGCCACCACGCCCCTGACCGAGGGCGTGACCCCGGAAGGCCAGGCCCTGACCGTGACCACGGTGACCGCTGAGGTGCACCAGTACGGCGGCTGGGTGCCCCTGACCGACATGGTGCAGATGACCACCATTGACAACAACGTGGTGCAGGCCACCAGCGTGCTGGCAAGCCAGAGCGGCCGCACCATGGACACCATCGTGCGCGACATTCTGGCCGGCGGCACCAACGTGATCTACGCCCCCAAGATCGGCACAGGCGGTGCAGAGACCCCGGTGACCAGCCGTGCGGGCCTGGACGCCACGGCCCAGCTGACGGTGGACCTGATTGAGCAGGCGGTGGCCCAGCTGAAGGTGCAGAATGCTGACCCCATCGGCTCTGCCGGCGGCAGCTATGTGTGCATCATCCACCCGTACACGGCCTACGACCTGAAGAAGGACCCGGCCTGGGTGGAGGCCCACAAGTACGCCAGCCCCGAGGAGATCTTTGAGGGCGAGATCGGCAAGATCGGCAACGTGCGCTTTGTGGAGACCAGCGAGGCAAAGATCTGGACGGGCACCGGCTGCCCCAGCGGCCTTGCGGTGTTTGGAACCCTGGTGCTGGGTGCCCACGCCTACGCCACCACCGAGCTGGAAGGCGGCGGCCTGCAGCACATTGTGAAGCAGCTGGGCTACGGCGACGACCCCCTGAACCAGCGCGCCTCTGTGGGCTGGAAGGCCGTGAAGACCGCCGAGCGTCTGAGCGAGCAGTATATGGTGCGCATTGAGAGCTGCAGCGCCCGCTACAGCGCCAAGGCGAAGGCAAACTGAGGAACGGAGGATGAACACAAAATGGCAGTGAAGAAAGAAACCGCCCAGCAGGCTGCAGAAGCAGCCACCCAGGACACCAAGGACGTGCAGGCGGAGAAGCCCGCCACCGAGGTGATCCACCTGTTCAAGGACAACGGCCGCTACTCCAGCGCCCGCTTTGTGAGTGTGAACGGCGAGGCGTACCTGATCCAGCGTGGTGTGGACGTGGAGGTGCCTGCGGCAGTGGCCGAAGTGCTGCGCCACAGTGAAGAGATGGACAATGCGGCCAACGCGAAGATCGAGGCGGCCCAGGCGGCGGCGCAGAACGTGCCGGCACTGCAGAAGCTGTAACCCTCTCACCGGCCCCGTCCGCCAATGGCGGCGCGGATGCCGGAGCTCCCCCGAAAGGGGAGCCACGAATCAAAGAAGAATACACCCGGTACGGCAGGCACTTGCTGTGCCGGGTGTTTTTGCTAAGGAGGAAAGCCGATGACGGCAGGAAAGGCTTTGGAACTGGCCGACCAGATGCGGCCGAACAACGACTTTAGGGACGAGATGAAGCAGATGTGGCTGCGCCAGTGCGACGCGCGGCTGCGGCAGACGGTGGTGAACCGCTCGGCCTGCGGTGACTTTGACGCGGTAGGGGCGGACATGGCCGGGGACGGGCTGGAGTATGACACCCAGCTGCTGGCACCGGATGCCTTCAGCGCACTGTACCAGCACTGGCTGTGCGCCCAGATGGACCTGGCCCTGGGCGAGACGGCCCGGGCGGTGAACGAGCTGCAGATGTACAGTGACTACTGCCAGGAGTTTGCAGCCTGGATGCGGCAGAAATACCCCCCGGCGGGCGGGGTGCAGTGGAGGTATTGAGAGATGATCGACGGGACGAACCTGAACCAGCTGACCGGCAGCCGGCAGCTGTTGCGGGCCTTTGGGGGCATCAACGAGACCTACAGCTGCAGCGAGGCGGAGCTCTCGGCGGCGCTGAATTTCTCCGGCCGGGGATTTCCGGCGCTGCAGACCCGGGCCCTGCGCAAAAAGGTGCGGGACGTGGAGAAGGTGAACGGCATGTACCACCTGAACGGGCTGCTGATCTGCCGGGGCACGGGGCTGGAATATGCCCCGGACGGGCAGACCGGCCGCACGGCGGCGGTGACGCTGGAGAATGTGCTGACGGACGACCGCAAGGCGCTGGCCGGCATGGGCAGCAAGGTGCTGATCTGGCCGGACAGGCTGGCCTTTGACACCGAGACCGGCCAGCTGGAGCCGCTGGGGGCAAAGTGGGAGCTGGGCGACCGCAAAATGACCGTGTGCCCCTGCGACACGGAGGGCAAGGTGTACGAGGTGGCCGGTGCAGGCGACACGGAGCCGGAGAGCCCGGAGGACGGGCAGCTGTTTTTGAAGGGCGAAGCCGGGAACCTGTACGACTATGAGAGCGTGCTGGAAAAGTGGAGCGCCAAGAGCGGCAAGTGGGTGCAGGTGCTGGTGAACACGGTGCGCATGACCTGCCCGGGGATCGGGGGCCTGCTGAAGGAGGGCGACACAGTGACCCTGACCGGCATGCCGCAGGCCGTGTGCGACGCTCTGGCGGCAGACCTGAACGGAGAGATCGTGGTGCAGGCGCTGGAAGGAGACGACCTTGTGGCCAGTCTGACCCCGGCTCAGGACAGCAGCCGGTACTATGGCAGCTGGACCATCACGGCCACGGGCACCAGCTGGCGCAGCCTGGACGGGGCACGCACCGAGAACGAGGGCCTGGCCGTGAGCATCACGCTGGAGCGGCGGGTGCCGGACCTGGACTTTGTGACCGAGCAGGGCAACCGGGTGTGGGGCTGCAGCAAGAAGGAAAACACCATTTACGCCTGCCGCCTGGGCGACCCCACCAACTGGTACAGCTACCGGGGCATTGCAGCGGACAGCTACGCCGTGAGCGTGGGCAGCGACGGCACTTTTACCGGCGCGGCTAGCTGCATGGGGTATGTGCTGTTCTTCAAAGAGAACTGCATCCACAAGCTGTACGGCTCCAAACCCAGCGACTACCAGCTCTCCAGCGTGCGGTGCCGTGGTGTGGCAGCCAACGCCGCCCACAGCCTGTGCGTGCTGAACGAGACACTGTATTACCTTTCGCCCGGCGGGGTGATGGCATGGGACGGCAGCCTGCCCAGCAAGGTGTCCGGCGCGCTGGACACCGGGAAGCTGACGGGGGCCGCGTGGTGCGCTGCTGGAAGCCTGGACGCGCGGTATTACCTGTACCTGCGCCGGCAGGGGGACAGCGCCGGGCGGCTGCTGGTGTACGACACGGAGCGGGGCCTGTGGCACGAAGAGAGCGCCGTGGGCTACGAGATGGCCAGCACCGGCCAGCAGCTGTACCTGTGGGATGGCCGGGCCCTGTGGGCGGCAGACCCCGACCGGGAAACAGAAGGGGAAGCCGAGGCGGCACTGCAGTTTGAGGCGGTGAGCGGGGACATTGGACTGACCGAGACGGATGACAAATACATCAGCCGGATCACCCTGCGGCTGGACGCGCAGGTCCACAGCGTGGTGACGCTGGCGGTGAGCTACGATGGCGGCCCCTGGGAGACCCTGCGCACGGCAGCGGCCACGGGAGACCACGACCGGCTGAACCTGCCCTTTGAGCCGCGCCGACACGACACCCTGCGGCTGAAGCTGAGCGGCACGGGGCAGATCGCGCTGCGGAGCATGGCCTTTACATTGGCGGGCACCACCGGCGGCCGGGTGACCGGGGCCGGGCCGAGAAAGTGAGGGATGAACATGGCGAGTTTAGCGGGGCTGAACGGCATCAGCCTGCCCAGCTTTGGCAGCAGCATGGACCCGGAGGACGCCCGGGCGCTGCGCAACTACCTGTACCAGCTGCAGGAACAGCTGGGCTACGTGCTGACCAACCTGGACAGCGAGAACATGAGCGAGAATTTTTTGAGCAGTAAGGGGGAGACGGAATGAGCAGACTGAGCAATGCCCGGACGGAACTGGAGAACTACGAAAAGACCCGCCCGGCGGACTATGTGAGCCAGTACCAGCCGAAGATCAAGGACGTGATGGGCCAGCTGGACGGCATGAAAGAGTTTGACTACGACCCGGACGCCGACACGGCCTACCAGCAGTACAAGAGCCAGTACACCCGCTCGGCCAAGCTGGCGAACCAGAACGCACAGGCCAATGCCGCCGCCCAGACCGGCGGTTATGGCAGCAGCTACGGCACCCAGGCGGGCCAGAACGCCTACACGGCCACCATGAACAACCTGGACAACGTGCTGAACAGCCTGCAGGACCAGAGCCGCAGCGAGTACACGGCCAAGCGCACCGGGCTGGAGAGCCAGCTGAGCGGACTGCAGAACGCCGAACAGCAGGACTACCAGAACTACCAGAAGGACATGGCCAACTGGATGGACGGGCTGCAGTACCGCCAGAACGAGTACGACAAGGCCAGCAGCGAGAGCAGCCAGCGCACCAGCCGGTGGCTGAACGGCATTCTGAGCGCGGTGCAGCTGGCGGCGCAGATCTTACCGTTCTTTTTTGTGTAAGGAGGGGACACCATGGGAACCATTGCGAGACTGAACACGGCAAAGAAGAAGCTGGCCCAGGCCGAACAGGCTATGCCGAGGGCCTACCAGAACAACTACACGGACAGCATCAACCAGAAGCTGGTGCAGCTGGCGGATGCCAGCCTGACCGGCAGCACCGGCGTGGACACGGACGCCCTGAACGCTGCCTACCAGCAGTACCGGGCCAACAGCGTGGCCAACGCCCAGAACGGCGCGGCAGCCGCTGCCGGCACGGCCAATACCCTGGCGGGCGGGTACGGTGCGGACTGGGCCAAGACGGCGGCGAACCAGGCGGCAGGGGAGCAGATCGCAGGCGTGGACAACAGCCTGAGCAGCCTGCGGGCGGACGCTTTGCAGAACTGGAAGCAGAAGATGAGTGACACCACCAGCGTGCTGGACGACCTGCTGGGCCAGCAGAGCCTGGAACGCAGCGAGTATGACGGCAGCGTGAGCAATGCCCAGAACTGGCGGGACTACCTGAGCGGCCGGGTGGACACGGCACGGCAGGAGAACAGCGACTTCTGGAACAATGTGTGGAACGTTGTGAAGGGCGTGGGCAACGCGGTGAAGACCGGGTACGATGCCTACCAGGGCTATTACCAGTGGGACAAGGAGTTTGAACTACAGAAGCAGCAGTATGCGGACAGCCTGCAGCGCACCCAGCTGAGCGACCAGATCAGCGCCATGGAACAGGCGCAGGCCTTTAAGCAGGCGGGCTTTGATGACCTGGCAGCCCAGACCCTGACCAAGTACGGACTGGACAGCACGATGCTGGACGCCTGGGAGGGCATGAGCGATACCCAGAAGGACAAGATGGCGGCCCTGCTGCAGGGCGCAAGCCTGGCGGGCAGCGGCAACGACACGGCAGCAAAGAATTACCTGCAGATGGCAGGACTGAGCGGGGACAGCACGGACAGCTACGGCACCATTGCCGGGCGGCTGAACAGCTCGAACCTTGCATACCAGCAGGCGCTGCTGGGACTGCAGCAGCGGTACAAGACCACGGGCACCGGAAGCAGGAGAAGCGGTGGGAGCAGCTCGGGAAGCAAGAGCGGCGGCTACACGACCAGCCAGCTGCAGCAGATGGCAAACAAATTTTCCAGCATGAAGGGCACCGAGCCCCTGTACGACTTTTACAAGCGGACCCTGACCAATGCGGGATGGATCAAGGCAGACACCGGCACCAAGGCCAGTACCCAGAGCGCGGCGGGAGGAACCGGAGCGGGAAAGGCGGGAACCACGACCAGCAAGCTGCCGGCAGCGACCACCAAAACGCCGTGGAGCACCAGCGGCACGGTGGACGGCGTGGCGGGGGCGTCGGTGAGCATGGCCAGCCCGAAAGGCGGCAATTACAATACGGCGCTGCGAGAAGCACAGCAGATGGCAAACAATGGCTATGACATGGCCCAGATCACCGAGTATCTGATCCGGAAAAATTACAGCGACAGCACCATCAGTCAGGTGTCGCAGACTATGGGATGGTAAAGGAGGAGCAACATGAGCCTGAGTGTAGAACAGGTGCGCCAGATGCGGGAGCAGATTAAAGCGAATGACGCCGCAAAAACCGCAGCCCAGAAGAAGAAGACGACGACCCAGACGGCCAAGACCACACCGGCGGCACCGGCAGCCAAGAGCGCCGGCACGGGCCTGAGCGTGGCCCAGGTGGCGCAGATCCGCAGCCAGATGACGGCTGCCCCCGCCAGCACCAGCCGCCTGCAGACGACGGCCAGCACCCCGGCCTGGACCGGCGGCACGCGGCAGGTGCTTGGCACGGTGAGCGCGGACACGCTGGGCAAGCAGGTGCTGGCGGATATGGCCAGCAACACGGGCAGCCCGGTGGCCACGGACCGGCAGGAGGACTACGAACCGGACTGGAACTATGTTGGCAGCGACAACGCCCCGAAACAGCGGGCCATTGCGCAGGGCACCTACGGCAGCTACGCCAAGGCGGCGCAGAAGGTGGGAAACGCCCTTGCCAAGGACCGGCAGACCGACCGCTTTGACGAGCTGAACCAGTGGATGGACGAAAGCCCCCGGCACCGGGAGGTGGTGGACCTGCTGCGGCAGAAGGAGTACACCACTCAGGAGGACAAGGGCGTTGCCCCGGAGCAGGCCGTGCAGGTGACCGGTACAAAGCAACGGTACAGCCCCGGAGACCTTTTGAAGATGGGGTACACGGCCCAGGAGATCAACGAGGCCCGGGCATACATCCGGGAATATGATGCCTTGCCGGTGACTGACCGGGCGGTGCGCCGCACGGCGGACACCACGAAGGGCATTGCAGCCACGGTGGCGTCGGCGGTGCCCATGGCGGGCGAGATGACCACCCAGGGCGTGAAGGACATCCGGGCTACCCAGAAAAACGAGGCGGCGCTGGACAAGGAACTGGAAAGCGATGCCCGGGGCAAAGAGCTGAAGGACCTGATCACGGCGGTGGACATGGATTATAATCCCCAGTACACCGACGAGGATCTGCGCGGCATGGGGTACAACCAGAGCGAAATTGACACCATGCGCAGCCGCATTGCCGGGACGGTGCAGAAAACGGCGCTGGACAAGGACACAAGCCTTGGCTACCAGCTGTACAATTACGGCCAGCAGCGCACGGCAGCGGCCCAGGCGGGCATGAGCCCGGCGGCCAAAACAGCCATGGGCGTTGCCACCAGCGCGGCGGAGAACCTGGCTGTGGCGGGCGTGAGCCCCTACCTGGTGCTGCCGGTACTGAGCGCCCAGGGCGCGGCCGAGAGCATGGGCCAGGACGCGGAGAAGGGCGCCAGCGCAGGCCAGGCCGTGGGCGTGGGCCTTGCAAAGTTTGGCGCAGGCTGGGCCATCAACAGCGTGGGCGTGGCGGACATGGCCCGCAGCATGGGCGTGGACTATGCCCGGGACACGGTGGCCGGAAAGCTGGCCGATCTTGTGCGCAGCTCGAAGCTGGTGAGCGGGCTGGGCAACAGCCAGCTGGCCGCCAACACGATCTCCGGCGGCGTGGACAATGCGGTGCAGGCCTTTGTGGAAACCTATGCGGACAAGATCATTGATGCCACGCTGGGCGGCGACCAGCAGACCGCCGACGAGCTGCTGCAGAGCGATACCTTTTGGCAGGCGCTGCAGAGCGGCCTGACAGGCGGTGCCTCCGGTGCCCTGGGCGGTGCCGTGGGCACGGGGCTGGGCGCCATGAGCCGGACGCTGGATGCCCGGGCCGGGATGGAAACGGCTGCCCCGGTGCAGGTGGACACCGAGAGCCGGGCGGCGGATGCTGCAGCGGCGCAGCGGGCACTGGAAGCGCGGGCTATGGAGCCGGGAGAAGCTGCACGGCAGCAGGCAGACCAGGCCGCCGCCGTGCAGCAGACGGACAATGCCAACGCTGCGGAAACAACTGCCCAGAAGGATGCAGCCCCAGCGGTGCGCAGCGAGAACCCGGCGGTGCAGCAGCTGGCGGCCGCCCTGCAGGCGGACAACCTGACGGGCAAGACCATCAACCTGTTTACCCCGAATGCAGCCAATGCGGCGAACCGCGCGGCCTTTGCGGAGGAGTACGGCATGGAGCTGCCTGCCACGGCCAGCGAGACCCGGAAAGCCCTGCGCACGCTTGCCCAGCAGCAGACTGCCGAGCAGGCCATGCGGCAGGAGGCGGAGGCTCCTGGCACAAATGTCGGGAACAAGGCAGCGCAAGTGAAGAACCCTGCCGCCGATCAGCGCCAGAGCACTGTGGAAAAGGCCGGGGAAACCGTGGAAAGCGGGCAGGGCTACAGCGTGAGCATGAGCAACGACACCATGACGGTGCGCTTTGCGGACGGCACGGAAGCGGTGCGGACGGTAGACCCGGAAAACCCCAGGACTATGCTGTTTGACCCGGAACAGCTGCACCAGCAGGCGCAGGCGGAAAGCCGGGCCGCTGCGCAGCAGGAAGCACAGGAGACGACACAGCAGAGCCAGGAAGCGCCGGACGGCCTGCGGCGGACGGTGGGGCTGCGCCAGCAGACCCTGACTGAGAAGCAGCGGGCCGTGCAGCGGACCCTGACGGACTGGAAGGTGAGCAAGGGCGCGGCGGAGACCATCAGCCGGATGGTGCCGGACAGCATTGCAGACCTGGAACGCTACACGGCGGCAGCAAGCAGCATGTACCGCATGGGCCAGATGGACGGGGTGAAAACCTTTGACAAGGCGCTGGAGCTGGCGGGCGGCATGAACAATCTTGCCCCGAACACGAACTATGTACTGCAGCAGCCCGGCGGAGAGCAGGCACTGCGGGCGGCCTTTTTGCAGGGGCAGGGCGAAGTGGAAGCCGGCACGGTGGAGCGCGGGGCCCTGGGCGGTGCCCTGACCGACCAGAGCACCAAAGGCGAGGGCCGGGTGATCTGGAAGGGAAGCGACCGCGCGGCGGACGATGTGGCAGCCCAGGTGATCCGGCTGAACGCGGCGGGAACCGGCACGGACGCCATTTTGAAGAGCGTGCTGCTGGGCCCGGACGGAAGCCCCAGCGAGCGGGTGAAAGCCTATGTGGACACCGAGACGGGCCGCATCTTTTTTGGCGACCGGAACGGAGACGTGTTTGGCACGGTGCTACACGAGGACTACCACTGGTACAACGCTCTGGATGCCGAGGGTGCCAAGGCGGTGCAGAACACGGCGCTGGAGTACCTGGCGAAGAGCGAGGGCTTTGAGAACGTGGACGAGCTGATCCGGGACAAGGTGAAGGACTATGCCGCCCAGGGCCTGACCTACGAGCAGGCCGCCGAGGAACTGGTGGCGGACAGCTGGCGCGGCATTTTTGACAGTGCCGAGAGCGTGACCCGGTGGGCGGAGTTCCAGCGGGCGCAGGCGGAGAAGAACGCCGGCAAGGCAGGCACCATCCACAAGGTGATGACCGCCGTGAAGGAAATGCTGAACGGCATCATCAGCCGGGCAAAGGAAGCGCTGACCCTTGACCCGGAGAACCGGGCGGCCCTGAAAGCCCAGCGTTTGGCCGAGGCGGAAAAACGGGCCCTGCAGGACGCCTATTTTGCCCATGCGGAAAAGGCCATGGACAACCTGCGTGCAGCAAAAGAAAACGCCGCAGCCCTCAAGAGTGAGGGTGCGGCGCAGGGGGTGCGGTTCCAGCTGCACGAGGGAAAAGATTCTCTGGTGGAGCAGATGAACGGCCATCTGGACGAATTGGAAGAAATGAAACCGGTGGCGACAATCGAAGGAACAGAGGTGTCTTTCGGAAAAACGCGAAACGAAAACATTTCCAATGTTGAAGAATTCTTTGATTCTATAGGAAACAAAGTGATTCGTGAAAACTTCGGAACGGTGGAGTTGACAAAGAGCGGTGCACGTGCAACGGTGCAGCATGGGAACAGCAAAGCAAAACAGGTTGCGGTTGCTGCAGTCCCCGAAGTAATTCAAAAAGGAAAGCAAATCGGGTATGAGCAAAACTGGCAGGGACGAGGGTATGATACTTATGTCTTTGCAGCGCCCGTCGAAATTGACGGAACAAAGCTGTATGAAGGCGTGATTGTAAGAGAATACACCCGGCAGAATGGCATGAAGAATTTCTATGTTCATGAGGTATGCTGGACAGATGGAAGCTATGTGACGTTTGACACTGAGGGAAATATGACAAAAAAAGAAGATACTCCCACACAGCTCCCGAAAGCTGTGCGGAGCACCCTTGCGGATGCTCAGGAAGTATCTTCTGACACTACTATAGCACAAACCTCTGCCAAAAGCAAGGAAAACAATGCAGCTGTGCAGAAAAATGTGCGCTATCAGCTGGCGGAGCAGGATGAGCTGGCAAAGCTGCGCACCGAACAGCAGCAACTGACCAAGCAGCGCAGTGCCCTGAAGGAAGAACGCAGCGCATGGCTGAACAGTGCCGAAGTGCAGCGGATCGAGGCAAAGAAAAAGGCGCTGGGCGTTTTTTCCGCAGAGGGCAAGGCCTACCGGGACAGCGCAGAATACCAGGACTACCTTGCAAAGCGCAAGGAGTACAACAGCCGACTGGCCGCGCTGGAAGAGCGGGACAGTGCCCTGACGGAGCAGATGAAAGCAGCCAATGAGCGTCTGCAGCAGCGGAAGGACGCCCAGGCCAAGGACGCACAGCGTGCCTACGATGCCAAGGCCAAAGAGTACGGCGGTAACGCAGAGTACCGGCGGGTGCTGGCAAAGGAACAGTTCGGCGTGACGGAAGAGTTCCGGCGGGCAGGGTACATTCTGCCGGACGGCCAGATGCTGGACTTTGCCCAGAATGACCGTAGCCGGGACACCGACCACCGGGAAATTCTGGAGGTGTTCGGCCCGGCGGAAGTGAAGAACGGCACGGAAGCTCTGAATGAGTTTTTGCTGGACGGCAATGTGCGTGTGATGGCCGAGGCACCGGGCGTGGACATTTCGGCGGACACGGCCCCCACGGCGCAGCAGCTGGAACAGATCCGGAAAATGGCCGAGCAGCTGAGCGGCGAGCGCGGGCAGTTCACGCTGGACATCTCCACAGCAGACGGCAGGGTTGCCGCCAGCAAGGAATACAGCGGGCGTGTGGATGCGGACAAGGTGGTGCGGGAGATCCGGGAATACTACAAGACCAGAGAGCTGGCGCAGGAAAGCAGCCTTGCAAAGTTCCGTTTCCAGCTGGCGGAGCAGGCCAGCCGGGAGGCAAAGAAGAACGACCAGCGGCAGGCGAGCCGGGATATTGCGAACACGGCGGCGGCACTGGACACCCTGAGCCAGTTCTTTGGGGTGACGAGAGGCGTGAAGGTGAGCCAGGACAGCCTGGACGGGCTGGCGGCGCGGTGGACGAAAGCCAACGCCAGCCGGGCCGACCGGGCAAAGCTGGCCAACGAGACCCGGGTGCTGGTGGACTACCTGAAAGCGGACGGCGCGGACATGACAAAGGCCCAGGCGCTGGCCGAGACGCTGGCGGGCGAGGTGCTGGACGGGGCGACCTACCGCAACAGTGAGCTGTGGGACGAATACCCGGAGCTGCACCGGCTGGAGTACACCGTGAACAAGACCGGCAAGGCCAAGGCGGAGCTGGTGAAGCGGTACGGCAACTGGAGCGCGGCGGTGGCCGAGGCCCGCAGCCACGGTGTGGCCCTGCGGCAGGCCGACGGCGTGCGGGACGGAAACCCGGCGGAGCAATACGAGAGCATTGTGAACGACACCCGGGCCGTGGGTGGCATCCAGGACGGTGCGCGGGCGCTGTGGAAAGCGGCGGCCCAGCAGGCCGGTGTGGAGGGTGTCATGAGCATGAAGAGCACCGAGTGGCTGGACGTGCTGATGAATCTGCATGACGGCATCAAGCCGGAGATGCGCAGCCGCTTTGCGGACGAGGCCGAGTACGAGGACGCCCGGGTGGAGCTGGCCGGGCGGATGATCGAGGACATTATGAACGTGCCCGAGATGACCGACGCCCAGGCTATTTTTGAGGGCATGCAGAAGCAGGCGCTGCAGATGGCCAAGGCGGCGGCCGGAGACGAGGCAAGGGCCGCCGAGGTGGAGAAGGGCATGCAGGGTGTCCAGAAAGTGCAGCGGCAGGAGTTTGCCCGCCGACTGGCCGCCAACCAGCGCACCGAGACCCGGAGCGCTGTGAAGATCGACGGAAAGACCTTTACCAACCTGGGCGACGTGAACGAGTACATCACCTACCAGCGGGAGGAGTTCCGCCGGCAGCTGAAGCAGCAGGAGCAGCGGCTGAAAGCCCAGCGGCAGGAAGACATGGACGCGGCAAAGCTGTGGTACAAGGAACGCATGGGCGAGCTGCGGGAAGAAAACGACTACCTGGCTGACCAGGTGAAGCAGGAGCAGCGCCGGGCCGACCGGGCGGAGCGCTCGCTGATGATCCAGGACAACGAGATCATGGAGTGGGAGGCCGAAAACGAGCGCCGGCGGGAAGCCTGGCAGCAGAAACAGGCCCAGCGGAACGCCATTGCGCTGGAAGTGGCCCGCCAGCAGCGGGACGAGGACATTGCCATTGCGAAGAAAGTAGCCGAGAACCGGGTGCAGCGGGCCCGGGACGCCCGGAAGGCGGACGAGCTAAAACGGAGCATCCGGGCGAACGCGGCCCAGCTGAACCAGATGGTGCTGCGGCCCCAGCAGGGCAAGTATGTGCAGAAGGGGCTGATCGTGGAGGCGGCGGAGGTGGCCAAGCTGGCAAACCTTGTGACCCTGAACCACAAAGCGGTGGACCAGCTGACCCGGCTGAAGAGCAGCGTTATGGCCAGCATGGGCAGCGAGGGAGCACCCAACGCCATGACCGAGGACTGGAAGCAGAGCAAGGTGCCGGAGCTGATCCAGACGCTGTACGATGACCTGACGGCCACGAAGAACGTCCGGCTGGACAAGCTGCACGAGCAGCTGGCCCAGGCGGAAGCCTTGCCGGACAGTGAGAAGGCAAGGGCATTGCAGGACCGGCTGAAAGCGCGCATCCGGGACACGGAGAACCGTGTCAGCCTGCCCATGACAGTGGACCAGCTGCGGCTACTGAAAGCCATTACCAGCAGCACGCTGCATGTGATCCGCACCGAAAACAAGACGTTGAGCCTTGCAAAGGCTGAGGAAGTGAGCGCCATTGCGGACGCTGCTGCCTACGAGGTGAAAACCAGCAAGGGCAACCGCCCCGGCGGGCGGTTTGACGGGCTGCGGAACACGCTGACCAAGTACCAGCTGGACATGCTGGGCGGTGAGCGGGTGTTCCGCATGCTGGGCGGCTACGCAAAGAACGGCCAGATGGAGAAGCTGGCGAGGATGCTGAACGACGGCCAGCGCCGGCAGAGCGAGATCACCATCAAGGGCGAGAAACTCTTTGCGGACGTGACGGGCAAGACCCACCTGAAAGAGATGGACGCCTTTGCCGGGCCGGGGGCCGAGACGGTGGACATCGGCCTGACCGACACCAAGGGCAACAGCGTGCCGCTGAACCACGCCATGCTGTGCAGCCTGTACATGCATCTGCAGAATGCGGACAGCCGCCAGCACCTGCTGAACGGCGGCCTGACGGTGCCGAACATGGGACAGTACACAAAAGGAAACATTGAACGGGCCTACCAGGAGGGCCAGACCGTGCACCTGGGCGGCTTGCAGAATGCCGACGGCACCCCGATGGTGGACACGGTGCTGCAGACGGTGGAAAACGCCCTGACCGACTACGACCGGGCGTGGATCGCGGACATGCAGGAACTGTTCAACCAGTACACCACAAACCTGATCAACGAGACCAGCATGCAGCTGCTGGGCTATAACCGGGCGGGGGTGAAAAACTACTACCCCATTGCGGTGGACAAGAGCGCCCTGGCGACCCAGATCGAGGGGCTGAACCTTGACGCCACCATTGAGGGCCGGGGCTTTTTGAAGAACCGTGTAAAGAAAGCGGTGCAGCCCATTTTGCTGGAAGAGTGCAGCAATGTGGTGCAGCGCAGCATCCGGGACACGGCGGCTTATGCGGGCCTGGCACTGCCCATCCGGGACGTGCAGAAGGTGCTGAACAGCAACGTGGAAACAAAAGATGGCGTGTACAACCTGAAAAACGGCATCATCAAGGAGCAGTGGGGCCGCAGCGCGGTGGAGTACGTCAACGACCTACTGACCGACCTGCAGACCAAGCAGCGCAGGCGACCGAGTACGGCCAACAAGGTGCTCGACCGGCTGCGGGGCAACTACGCCGGGGCGATCCTGACTTTGAATCCGGGCGTGGCCATTGCGCAGGCAGCCAGTCTGCCCACGGCGGCGGCCGTGCTGGGCGCCGACACCATGGCGTCGGTGGTGCCCTTTGTAAAGAACTTCTCCCCGAAGCAGCGGGCGGCGCTGGAGACGGAGATCTCGGAACACGGGGACGTGCTGCTGGAGTGGCGCAAGCGCGGCAGCCAGCGGGGAGAGCTGGCCAGCATTGGCAAAGCCCCCACCCGGGCGGAGAAAGCCATGGACAAGCTGCCGAAAGTCCTGACCGGGTGGATCAACGGCGCGGACGAGGTGACGGTGGCGGCGCTGTGGGAGGGCAGCAAGGCCTATGTGAAGAACCACCCGGGCGAATTTGCCGAAGGGGCCGCCCAGGAGGGCAGCGAGGACTACTGGCAGGCCGTGAACCGGATGTACCAGAAGGTGATCGAGCAGACCCAGCCCAACTATACCGTGATGCAGCGGGCGGGCATCCAGCGCAACCCGGATGAGTTTGTAAAGACCTTTACCATGTTTACCACCCAGCGGTTCCAGAACTACGGCATTCTGGCCGACGCCGTGATGGACTACAACGCCCAGAAAGCGCGGTTTGAAGAGGGCGAAACGGAAGAGACCAAGGCAGAGCTGCAGCGGGCCGGCAAGCAGCTGCAGCGGGCGGCGGGGAGCCAGGTGGCGCAGACGGCGGTGTTTGCCCTGATGAAGATCGGCGCGGACTTTTTGCTGCACCGGTGGGACCGGGAGCAGGACGAAAACGGGGACGTGACCCTGAAAAGCCTGCTGAGCCGTTTTACCGGGCTGTTTACCGAGAGCGCGGCCGGAAACTTTTTGTACGGAGGCGAAGTATACGGCCTGGTGGACAACGCTTTGCACGGAAAAAACTACGACGTGCTGAGCGTGGCAAGCATTACAGTGGTGAACAACCTGGCCGGGGACGTGGACAAGTTTGTGAGCGAGCTGCGTAAGGACACGGCAGACATGGACGAAACGAAGCTGGCCGCCCACCACGGCAAGGTGGAGAAGTACGCCCTGACCCTGATGGAGGACGGACTGGAAATTGCCGGCGTGCCCTTTGGCAACGGGCGGAAGATCCTGGAAGCCTTCAAGGGCTATGTGCAGGACGCGGTGAACATGTTCCACGGCGGGAAATTTACCTTCAGCAGCCTGCCTGCCAGCGCAACCGGACAGTACGACCGGCTGTATGATGCCTATGCCAGCGGCGACGCGGGCGAGGCGCAGGCGGCCATGGAGAAGCTGCAGGAGATGGGCAAGGAAGAAGAAGCCTACAAGCAGCTGAAGACCCGCCTTGTGAAGTACGACGACCGGGTGCAGCAGGCGGCCCAGGCCCAGGTGAACGGCAACGACAGCCAGCGCCAGCAGCTGACGCGGCAGGTGATCCGGGACCTGTACGAGGCGCTGGGCATCCGGGAAGGCGCAAAGGCTGACGCGGACAAGCGGGAGGCGGTGATCGACTGCGTGACCGGCGCCGTGAACAAGCGGGCCAACGAGGTGCCGAAGGGCGACAACGACAGCGTGACCGATGACCTGGTGGCAGCCGTGGACAGCGGCCGGGCACAGGATGTGCAGGAAGAGCTTGACCGGCTGCTGCGGGCCGGAAAGAGCGTGACGAACCTGAAGAGCAAGATCACGGAGGTGTGCAAGCCGGAATATCTGGCCGGCAGCGACTATGACCGGCAGAAGCTGGAGGAGATGCTGCTGGCCCTGACCGATGGGGACGGGAACGTCCTGTACGAGCAGAAAACCTTTGCCACCTGGCTGAAGAACGCCGAAAAGGCGCAGACCACCACGGTAAATGACCCCTACGCAGACCTGAGATAAGAAAGTCCGCAGGTTTTTTGTGCAGCGGAGTGCGGTAGACTGGAAGGGCGAAAG
>ENA-UOJO01002141-UOJO01002141.1-human-gut-metagenome-genome-assembly--contig:-P57-NODE-2141-length-22148-cov-4.093559_pt1 | contig 22148 bp, 19 predicted proteins | sample MGYA00242351_ERZ723898 | MGnify/ENA metagenome assembly ERZ723898 | reverse complement strand
GATATGCAAGAAATTATAAAAGTTAAAAATTTATCAAAAGTATTTAATAAACCTATTCGAGGAAATGGTTTAAAAGGCATGATTAAAACACTTTTCTCGAATAAAAAAATAAAATTTACAGCAGTAAATAATATTTCATTTACGATAAACCAAGGAGAAATGGTCGCATATATTGGTGCTAATGGCGCTGGAAAATCAACAACAATAAAAATGATGACAGGTATATTAACTCCAACAAGTGGTGAAGTTTTAATAAATGGTATGCACCCATATGATTCTAAAGCTCGGAAAAAAGTTTTACAAAATATTGGTGTAGTTTTTGGTCAAAGAACGCAACTATGGTGGGATCTTCCTCTGCAAGAAACTTTCTCATTATTAAAAGATATATATAATATCAGTGATAAAGATTATGATGAGCGATTCAATTATTTAAAAAATATTTTAGAACTCGATAAGTTCATTCAAAGTCCAGTAAGAACTTTATCTCTCGGGCAGCGAATGAGAGCGGATTTAGCTGCATCTTTATTACATAATCCCAGCATCTTATTCCTAGATGAGCCAACTATTGGTTTAGATGTTCTCGTCAAAGATCATATTATTAAAGCCATTAATGAAATAAATAAAAAATATAACACTACTGTAATTTTAACGACACATGATATGTCGGACATTTTAAATCTATGTCATCGTGTTATTATCATTGATGAAGGTAAAATTCTTTTTGATGGAAGCATTGATGAAATCAAAAACAAATTTGGAAATATTAAAACTATCTCATTAAAATCAAGCAATTTTCAATGTGAAAAACTTTTAGAAAAATACCCCGATATTAACATTGAAAATAAAGAAGGAGAAATAAATATCTCTTTTGATGGCGATAAAATAGAAATCAAAGAATTAATGAGAAATCTTTTAGATTGTGGAAGTATTCAAGATTTAAATATTAAGGAGAACGACTTAACGAATGTCGTAAAAACCATTTATGAAAACAAAAATTTTTAAAAATTTTATCAAATACAAAAGTTTTGTAAAAGCTGGATTTATGACAATGTTAGCATATAAAGGGTCATTTTTTGCTTGGGTGTTAACCAATTTATTAAATACAATTTTAATATCTTTTTTATGGTATGCAATTTATAATCAAGATAATCCAAACATTTATCAATATAACGAATTTGGAGAAAGAATGTTAAACAATTTCACCTTACCACAAATGATAACCTACTTATTGATTACACTAGTTACAACTCAATTGATATTCGGTAGTTCATCTTCCTTTGACAACGTTTCAGAAGATATTAAAGAAGGCAACATTGCTATGCAATTAATCAAGCCTATAAATTATCGTATCCGTCTACTTTCAAATTCTTTCGGTAGCATGCTCGGAACTTTTTTTATAATTGTAATTCCTATTTCAACAATTGAAATTGTTACTCTTGGAAGTATCTTCGGTTTCGGAAAACTATTTTTTTCTTTCAATTGGTACAATATATTATTTGGATTTATTTCAGCTATAATTTCTTTAATAATTTATGATACGTTAGATTTTATCATTGCACAATTAACATTTTTTACTGGGGCTAGTTTTGGATTATACCTTCTAAAAGCTTCAATAATTGAATTTTTAAGTGGGTCTCTTATTCCTCTAGCATTTTTCCCATCATGGGCACAATCATTTATTAATTTTTTGCCTTTTGCTGGAATTATATCTATTCCAAATCTTATCTTAATGGGAAACTTTACACTAATTCAAGCTTTAAAAAATATTTTACTGCAAATAATCTGGATGATCATTATGATTTTAATTGCAAAATTTACATTTTCAAAATCATGCAAGCATGTTATTAGTATCGGAGGTTAATATGAAAGAATTTAAAAGATACATTCATTTATATTTTCGCTACATCAGCATGTCAATCAAATCTCGATTAACCTATAAGACAGATACAATTATTGGAATATTTGGATTCATTGTAACTAATACAATAAACTTTCTAGCACTATATTTAACAATTTCATCAGTTAATATTATTGATGGCTATACTATAGAAAATTTAATTTTTTTATATGGTCTTTGTTTGATTCCTAAAGGAATTGATCATATCTTAACAGATAACCTTTGGACTTTAAGCCAAAAAATGGTTAGATTAGGACAACTTGATAAATATTTAATCAAACCATTAAATACCTTTTTTCAAATAATTGCCGAAACTTTTCAGCTTGAAGGATTTGGAGAAATTATATTAGGCATTATATTTTTATCAATATTTGCGCCTGCTCAAAATATCATTTGGTCATTCAATAATATTTTAGGGTTAATTATTGCAGAATTATTATCTTGTTTTCTTTTCTTAGACTTAAAATGCATAACATCATTTACGGCATTTTGGCTAAAAAAATCAAATCACATTATGAATACAGTTTACAACATTTGTGATACGGCAAGATACCCTTCGATACTTAATATAAAAATTGTCAAAGAAATCCTTCTATATATAATTCCATATTCATTATTTCTTTTTTGCCCTATAGCATGTCTTTTAAATCCTTCGGGAAAAACAAATCTTATCTTCGGAATTGAAATGAATATATTCCAGGTTAATCTAATATTATTAAGCTATATAATTATCCTATCATCTATTGCAATAATAGAATGGAAAATCGGAATAAAAAAATACGAAAGTGCTGGAAGTTAGGTATTTTCAAGTAAAACATCGGATAAAAGTCTGATGTTTTTCTATTTATTTCCAAAGTTCAGGATGCATTTTTTCTAAATAATCAACAACTCCATCTTCATCAGATGTTTTATAAGTAAAATGCTTACCTAAATGAATAACACTATCTTTAGAATTGCACATAAAAACTCCTTCATTAGCATCATTAAGCATTGAAAGATCATTTTCAGCATCACCAAAAGCAATGGTGTTCTCTTCTGGAATATCAAATATTTTTGCTAAGTACTTAAGATCATGAACTTTAGTGGCTTTTTTTAGAGAAACTTCAAAATTAGGAATTCCTTCATATATTCCCCATTAAAAAAAAGATAATGATTTATATTCATCTTTTAAAATTTTTCTCTTGAAAACATTTAAATCTTTTTCTTTAACCTGAAAAGTTGCAGTTAAAATATCATCTTCTAAAAAATCATCAATATTTCCATTTTTTTCTTCAACCAAATCATTTATATGAATTATAAAAGAAGGCAAATGACTTTTATTAAAAAAATATACTCTTTTTAATGAAGAAGCCATACATGCATCTAATAAATTTTTCACATCTACATAAAGTTGCCTAAACAAATCTTTTTTTATAGAAAAAACAATGGAGTTATATTTTTTTAAATTAGAAATATCTGGAAAAACAATAGCAGCTCCATTATAGCAAGAAACAGGCATATCTTTTAATTCAAGTCTTTCTATAAAATCAGACATTCCCTGATAAGGGCGGCCACTATTCATAACAAAATAGTTTCCATTTAAACAAATCTCATTTATTTTTTGCTTTGTATAATCAGAAATAGTTTTATCACTTCTTAGCAATGTATCGTCTAAATCACAACAAATAATATATTTATCTTTTTTCATGTAAGATAGTATAAAAAAATTTTTCTGAAAAAGAAAGTGCTTGACAAAAAATAGTCATTTTTTATATAATAAACAAGCACGTTGAGTGCGAATGAAATGGGGCTGTAGCTCACCTGGGAGAGCGCCTCCATGGCATGGAGGAGGTAGCGAGTTCGATCCTCGTCAGCTCCACCATTTTATTTAATTCTTTGGCGGCGTAGCTCAGTTGGTAGAGCAGCCGGCTCATACCCGGTATGTCGAGAGTTCGACCCTCCCCGCCGCCACCAGTTTTATTTAGTCGAGGTGCTGGATCAATAGCTCAACTGGTTAGAGTCCCCGCCTCATAAGCGGGTTGTTGCAGGTTCGAGTCCTGCTTGATCCACCATAAGAAAAGCATAGGTTTGATACAATTTGTGTCAGACCTTTTTTCATTGCAGATAGGAATATTTATCCTTTCCGCCAGCAACATTCAGAGTCTTGTAGAAGTGCCAAATGACATTTTTATGAGGCTCTTTTTCTTTTTGTATATTGCTACGGAACAAAAGCCTTATCAACGGAACGATAGGTGCTTCTACGGAACGAAAGTGTTTGCAATATTATAATGCAAGGTTAAAAAACACAGCATCGGTAAATGACGAATACTGCTTAGACATTTACGAGAAGTCATGCAAAACTATTTCGAACGCACATTTTTTGTGGTATAATTGTAAACAGATAAAGGAGGCAAAAATGGCACTATCATACAACGGACTATGGAAATTGCTGATTGACAAAGGATTAAATAAAGGATATTTACATAAGCTAACAGGTTTGAGCAGATCTACTATAACAAAATTAGTCAAAGGCGAAAATGTAAACACTGACGTATTAGAAAGAATTTGTATAGCTTTAGAATGTCAATTAGATGACATTGTTGAAATGAAAAAGGAAGAAATTTGAATGAAAAATATAAAGAAAATATTATGCTTCTTACTTTTACTATTAATGATTCCTTTAACTGGATGCGATTTTTCTAATGGTGGTAAACACAAACTAAATATCAAAGATTTAAATAATATTATTTTGAATATTGACAAAATATGCGAACCGAATCAAACTTATGGTCTGTACAAAGAAGACGATGAAATCACTTTTGAGATTAAATTCTTTTCTGGTGTAGAAGCAAGCTTATCAATAGATGGAACTATATTAAGACCAACTTATGATAAAGCATGGGAAAGTGGATATATTAAATATACAATGCTAGATCATGATGTAGATGTCGCTTCAATGATTAATGGTTATGTTGGCGATGAACTGAAGTTGTGTGAAACAATCGAATGGGGTTCAAAAATAACTGACGAAAGTTTAGATTATATTGATGTTCAAAGAATATATCTGGGTGTTGCCCCGGAGAATAGATATGGCGAAAGTGCAAGAATATACAATGAAGGAAATATGTTCTCGGGATGGTTTAATCGAGCTTTAATACGAGAGAAAACAAACGATATTGATGGAGGGCAAGGGTATATTGTCACATTCAATCTAAAAGATAAAACCTCATATGAATTAGAAATCAGGAATAACTATGTTCAAATAAATAGTAAAAGTTATTGGTTGTCAACTGGATTACCATACGCAATTACATCCTTTGGTGGGGAACAAATACAACCAACAGGAACTTTTAAATTAAATATTATAGATAGTAATAATTTTATTTATGATAAGCCTGAAGAACAATATAGTTATTTTGCTCCAGGCACAATTATCAAACTACATTCTTACCCAATAATGGATGTTGATTTGATGATGTATGTAAATGGTGAGTTTCATTCAAAACAAACTAGTATAGAAACCGATGACGGATATATTTGGGAATATTCTTTTGTAATGCCTACTGGCGAAGCTATACTACAGTTTTCAACAGATCCGTTTCATGCTGATAAATATTACTATTATTTTGTTGACATATTTAATTGGGTGAGCTTATTAAATGAAACCACATTAAAAGCAATTGAGATAGAAGATGGTTATATTGGTGTTGATCCTAATGATCCTAATAATGCTCCAATGATAAGGTATAGTGAAAAAATAGAAGATATAAATTATAATCTTCATTTTTTGGAAAATGAGCCGTTAGTTAAAATGCATAATTATGAACCGGTTGATGGTGGTTGGTATAGAAAAGTTAAGTACATCACATTTGAAGGTCAAGAATATATTTTGGAAATATCAAACGGGATGGTATTTTGGAATGATTTTTCTTCATACGAATATTTCCGTTTTGATAGAACACCAACAAATTTTCCAGATATTATTACTGAAAGCAATTAATTCTAATATTAAATAATATATGTGATTTGATATTTAAAACATCCACTTATTAGGGGTGTGCAAAATAAGTCAAATGGTGTGCAATTCTTGATATGGGTGTGCATTTTGTATCAAAACAACTCTTCTTTGCCATATAAAAATTACTGCAGCAATGCTGCAGTTTTTTTGTTCACTTTTTTAAAATATGTTATACTTGTGTCTTGTATGAAATCAATTAATTTAGGAAATACTAAAACATTTAATTCAATTTTACATCTAGCCATTCCTTCTATGATTGCTCAATTAGTTAATGTTTTATATAACATTGTAGACAGGATTTTCATTGGCAATATGCCTAACACTGGAGAAATTGCGCTAATAGGTGTTGGAGTATGTGCACCAATTACAGTATTCATCTCTTCATTCGCTTATTTGGTTGGATTCGGTGGTGCACCATTATTTTCTATGTCTCTTGGGGAAAGAAATAAAATTAATGCCCAAAAAATTCTATTTACTGCTTTTTTAATGCTTACAATTTTATCTATTATTGTAGTTTTAATTTTTTATCCGTTGAGCAAATCCTTATTGTATCTATTTGGTGCAAGTGAAAACAGCATTTCATATGCCCATTCTTATTTAAAAATTTACTTAAGTGGAACTTTTTTTCAAATTATTACTTTAGGTTTAACACAATTTATAATAGCTCAAGGAAAATCTAATCTTGGTATGAGCGTTACTCTATTAGGATGTATTTTAAATATAATCTTAGACCCTATCTTTATCTATGTTTGCAATTTAGGAGTTAATGGCGCTGCTCTTGCAACTTTAATTTCTCAATTTTTCTCTTTTTGTTTCGTTATATTCATTTTATTAAAAATTACAAATATAAAACTAACATTTAATAAATTAGACCTAAAAATATGCAAAAAAATAATTCAATTAGGCTTCTCTCCTTTCGTAATTATGAGCACTGATTCAGTTATATTCATTTGTTTAAATACTTGCATAAAAAATTTTGGTGGAGATAAAGCTGACTTTTATATTGAAATTGCAACCATTGTTCAAGCATATTTCTCTTTAATAACAGGTCCTCTTCTAGGTATTTCAACTGGCACTCAACCATTATTAGCCTATAATTACGGAGCCAAAAATATTGAATTAATAAAAAAAGCAGAAAAACAATTAATAATTTTTGCTCTAATTTTTTGTTCTATTTGTTTCGGCCTATCTTTTTTCACAGGTAAACCTTTTGCAAAATTATTTATCTCTTTAGCTTCTTCAAATCCTAATAATGAAGTAATAGATTGTGCAGGAAAAGTAATAAGTATTTATATGTATGGTATTATTCCTTTAGCTTTTCAATATGTCTGTGTTGATGGTTTAACTGGACTTGGCCAAGCAAAATATTCAATTTGGCTTTCTTTAAATCGAAAACTAGTTTTGATGCTTCCATTAACTATTCTTTTACCATTACTGACGAAAAACGCTTTTAATGTTTTTTATGCAGAAATGATAGCTGATATTATCTCAAGTTTTGTATCACTGATCTGTTTTTTAATCATTTTTCCAAAAATTATTAATAAAAGAAAAAATGAAACCAAGAGTGTTTTAGAATAATTTATTATTTTCATAAAAATATATTGACTATCAAAAAAAACAACGTAAAATATAGCCGTTAAAGGATAATATCAATGATTATAAAAGCTCAAGCAAAATTAAATTTAGCAATTGATTTAATAGGAAAACGAAATGATGGATATCATGATATTGATATGATTTCCATACCTTTAGAACTTCATGATTGCTTAGAAATAGATGAAATTTCTTTTGGAAATGAAACATTCATCACAGCTGACGATGTTAGTTTAGTTTGTGACAAATCAAATACTGTTCATAAAGCATTCAATATCATGAAAGAAAGATATGATATAAAAAAACCTTATCGTATTCAAATATATAAAAATATTCCTACTCAGGCTGGTTTAGCAGGAGGAAGAGCTGATGCAGCTTGCTTAATAAATGGACTTAATTATTCAAAAAAATTAATTGTTTCTAAAGAAGAACTAGCAAAAATAGGATTAGAAATTGGAGCCGATGTTCCATATTGCATTTACAACGTACCTGCAAGAGTTCAAGGTATTGGTGATAAAATAATTCCAATAAAAGGAGAATATAACTTTTTTGTATTAATAGTAAAACCTCAAGAAGGATTAAAAACTGCTGAAGTTTATCAAAAAAGTGATGACATTGAAATTGAATATCATCCAGATATCGAAGGATTGTCTAAATTATTAACACAAAATCCAACCATAGATCAAATAGCTCCATATTTATATAATGGTTTAAGACCTGCAGCTGAAAACTTATGTCCAGAAATTATAACAATTTTGGATAATATGAAAAAAATAGGTCTTTGTGCATGTGAAATGTCAGGTTCAGGCTCTGCATGTTTTGCTTTAACGCAAAATGAAAAAGAATTGGACAAAGCATATAAATATTTTCAAAAATTAGGTTATACCGCAATAAAAACTATTGCAACAAACCATCCTCATACTTCTAAAGACTTTTTTAAACGTTTATTTCATATTAATAAATATGAAATATAATTATGCTATTTTTATTTTAGCTGGCGGTAAGGGATCTAGGTTAAAGAGTAAAATAATTAAACCTCTTTATCCTATTTGCTTTGAACCAGCTATTTTTTATGTCTTAGATTCTTTAAAATACTTAAACGCTAAAAAATATATTATTGGATGTTCAGACATAGAAGAGCCCTTGAAAAAAGATTTTCCTGAAATATCCTTTATCAAGCAAAAAGACAATGGCTATGGAACTTCTTGGGCTTTATTATCAGCTGAAAACGAAATTAAGAAATACGAAGAAGTCATTATTTTACAATCTGATGATATCCTTATAAATCAAAAGTTTATGTCAAAGTTCAGTCAAAAAATAAACTCAAAAGAAAACTATATTTGTTATAGTAAAGAAATTGAACAAAAAGGAGATGGTATAATCACTTTTTTTAATCATTTCGTATCATTTAGTTCTAAAAGTAAAAAAACAAATATTGGCCGCTATATTTTTAATGTAAATGATTTACTACAGGCACTACATAAAACACCCCTGCACGATGAAGAATATCGTTTAACTGATACAATTTTACTATTGAAAAATAAAATTAAAACTTTTTTAAACTGCAGTAGGAACAATTATAAAAGAAAAATTTATAAATATGAATACCATTTCTGATGTAAAAAAAGCAGAAGATATAATTCAACAGAGAATAAATAATAATTTTATAAAAAATGGTGTATTTATTGAATTTCCTAATTTAACAAAAATAAGTCCTTTAGCTCAAATAGATACTGGTAGTAGAATTTTAGGTGTTTGTAAAATTATTAAAAATACAAAGATAGCAGAAAATTGTGTAATAAATAATTCAAATATAATGGATAGTGTTATTTCTAGTAACGTAAACATCTTATTTTCTTTTGTTGAACATGCTATAATTAAAACGGATGTCAAAATCGGCCCATTTGTTAATATACATTCTAATTGCATCTTACAAGAAAATTCAATAATAGGTAATTTCACCGAAATAAAAAACACTATTATTGGAAAAAAATCTAAAGTTAAGCATCTTTCTTATATCGGTGATTCTACAATTGGAGATAATGTAAATATCGGTTGTGGAACTATTACTGCAAACTATGATGGAAAAAACAAAAATCATACAGAAATTTGCGATAACGTTTTTATCGGATGTAATTCTACCATTATTGCTCCTGTTACCATCAATGAAAATTCAATGATAGCTGCAGGAAGTACAATAACCTCAAATGTTCCAAAGAATACCTTAGCATTCGGTCGAAGTAGACAACTAAATTTGGAAGGAAGAATAAAAAATAGAGGTTAAATTATGCTAAAAAACTGCGTCCTATTCACATTATCTGCAAATCAAGAACTCGGAAAAAAAGTTGCAGCCGCTTTAGGAATGGAATTATCTCCAGTTTCTGTTAAACGTTTCCCTTCAGGAGAAATTATCGCCGAATCTATTGAAACTGTTCGTGGAAAAAATGTTTATATCATTCAATCTACATGCCCACCAGTTAATGAAAATCTTATGGAGTTATTGATTTTTGTTGACTCATTAAAAAGATCTTCAGCAGCAGAAATAAATGTCATTATTCCTTATTTTGGATATGCACGTCAAGATAGAAAGGCTAAACCACGTCAACCAATATCTGCTAGATTAGTTGCAGATTTATTAAAAGTTAGTGGCGTTACTAGAGTTGTTACTGTAGATTTACACGCTCCACAAATTCAAGGATTCTTCTCTTGTTTAGTCGATGAATTAGCAACTGCTCCTTTATATGTTGCAACTTTCCTCCAAGATTCTCATTTCAATACAAAAGATTTAGTCACTGTATCTCCTGATCATGGTGGCGTTACTAGAGCAAGAAAAATTGCTGATGGATTAAACACTCCTTTAGCTATTATTGATAAAAGAAGAAATAGTCGCTTAGAACCTGAAGTTATGAACATTATCGGTTCTGTTGAAGGAAAAGATTGTTTAATAGTCGACGACATGATCGACACAGCTGGTAGCGCTTGTGCTGCCGCTGATGCTTTAATTAATGCAGGAGCAAAATCAGTAAAAATAATTGCTACACATGCAGTTTTATCAGATCCAGCATTTGAACGTTTAAGCAAATCTAAATTTAACCAAATTATTGTTTCTGACTCAATTCCTCTTCCAGAAAGATTCAAAGAACTTAATTGCAAAGTAATATCTTTAGCACCTATGCTTGCAGCTTCAATTAAGAAGATTCAATTAGGTGAACCATTAAGTGTCGTTTACGACATGTATAAAGTAGAAGATCATGATTAAAAAAATCTAGCTTCGTGCTAGATTTTTTTGATTTATAACTTTAATGAAAAACTCCTTCATCGCCATAATTTCCATTAAATATATGAGCTTTTTGAAGTATTCTTTTATCTGTTTCATATGTTAATAAGTTCAAAGCTTCTTCATATGGTAAAAATAATAACTCCGTAACTTCCGATGTCTGAGGTTTCATATTTTTACTATCATAAGTTTCAGCCATAAAAAATACTACTTCTTTTTCCACATCTTCATAAGGATGGTAAAAAACTACTTCTCTAAATCCATGATAAAAAATAACATCTAAATTAGTTTCTTCCTTGATTTCTCTTTTTGCTGTTTCTAATTCTGTTTCACCATCAATAACATGACCTTTTGGAAGAGAATAATGTCCTACATTCATTTTTTCTATTAAATAAAAAACTTTTCCTTTTTCAATTTTAACAACAACTGCTCCGCAACTTTTTTCTTCTTTCATATATTGAACTCCTGCCTTGATTTTAACATTATTTACAATAAGACAAAAGAAGATATATAAATTAAAATTCTGTTAAATTAAAAAACGACAATTATTTTATTTTTTTATGAATTTTTTCCCTTTTTCTAATGCGTTTTTTTCCAATTTACTCAATGAATTGTTTTTAATTTCATCTAAAAGAACTAATTCTTTTTTGGACCATTGATAATTTTCCAATAAATCAGGTCGATTTTCTAATGTCCTTTTTATAGCTTCTTTTTGACGGAATCTCGATACAGCCTGATGATTACCTGTTAATAATATATCAGGTACTTCTTTACCATCATAAACTACAGGAAAAGTATATTGCGGATATTCTAAAAAATTAGGATTTGAAAATGACTCTTCAAGAATAGAATCTGGAGATATTACTCCATCCAACAATCGAATAATGCTATCAGCTATAGCCATAGCACCTATTTCACCTCCAGTCAAAACAAAATCTCCAATAGATAAACATTCATCAACATAGTCTTCAAATCTTCTATCTACGCCTTCATAATGCCCACATACTAAAATTACATCTTCCATTTTTGCTAATTCTTGTGCTTTTTTTTGTTTAAATTGTTTACCTGATGGCGTCAATAAAATAACATGAGAAGATGCTGTTTTAACAGAATTTAACGCTCCTAATAAAGGTTCTAACCTCATTACTAGTCCAGCACCACCTCCGATTGGACGATCATCGACACGATGAGTTTTATCCAATGAAAAATCACGTATATTAACAAAATTCAATTCTACCTTTTCACGAGAAATTGCTCTTCCTATTATTGAATTTGTCTTAAAAGAATCAAAAAATTCTGGAAAAAGAGTTAAAATTGTTATTCTCATTCAAAAATACCTTTGGCAAGATCAGTAATATAAATTCTTCTTTCTTGAAAATCAATTTTATCAACATAAATTTCTTTTAAATAAGGTAATAAATATTTTCCAACAACAAAATAAATCATATCGTTAATCTCTCGATAATCAGATATCTTTCCAAATATTTTGTTATCATTAACACTGACAACATCAAAACCATTAACATCATCTAAAAAGAAATATCCTTTTTCTAAAATAACATCTTGATAAATTTCTTTACCTTTTAAAATACTAACTTCATTAATATCGTTCATTCCTTTCAAGTGAACTACTATTATATTTCCTTTATTATTATAATTTTCGATAATAAATTCACTATTATCAATTAAAATTGTATTTCCTTTTTTGAAACGTTTATCAATTGAATCAGTATGACTTACAACTTTTAAATCACCTTTTATTCCTATTGTATTTACTACTGTCCCTATTCTTTTAATTGCCATATTTTTTACCTATGAAAAAAGCCGCTATGCGGCTTTTTATTCTTCTTCTCCAAACGATTCGAAAGAAAGATGAACTCTCTTTTTGTATTTTCTTGCAATAACATTGATAAGAGTTCTTGCAGAACTAGAATTAATTCCATGACGTCCGATTAAGCGACCTAAATCATCGTTTTCACAAACAATGACATAATGCTGTTCGCGTTTTTCAAGATCTTCAGGCTTATCAAGTCTTCTAATTAAAATACTTTCTGGTTTCTTTGCGAGAGGTGCTACGATGGTGCGGATCTGTTCGATGAGATCAATATTATTATTTTCCATCGTTATACCTACTATTTACCAGCAGTTTCAGAGGCTTTCTTTTCTAAATAAGCTTTATAAATACCTTTCTTAGAAAGAATGGTTTTAACGCTATCACTTGGAACAGCGCCTTTAAGCAACCAAGAAATTGTTTTTTCTTCATTAAGAACTGCTTTTTCTGGTGCTAACATTGGATCATAATGACCAATTTGTTCGATGCAACGACCATCGCGTGGGCAACGGGAATCAGCAACAACAATACGATAAGATGGGTCCATATGACGACCAATACGTGCTAATCTAATTTTAACCATGATTATTTTCTCCTTTAATACAATGCTAATTTTACATTATTTCTTTAGTGCTGTCAAGTATTTTTACTTGACACTGTTATTAAATAATTGAAAGAATTTGTTTTATTTTATCAATAGAATATAAAGAAATATTACTTATACTCGCTTCACCATTTTCTATATTAATTATTTCTAACGAACTATTCTTAATAATGCCTGCTAATGATAAGGCTAAAGAATATCCCGATAATAAATCATCGATAATCAATCGAGCTATTGAACATTCTTCAAGCAATTTTTCAAAATTTTCATTTTCTGAGCAAAAAGATTTTAAATCATCTTTAGAAATACTAACATTAAAATCATCGTCGATATATTTTCCAAAATTCAGCAATAATAATTTGATTTCTTCAGAATTAGGATCAATAATTTTTTCTTTGACATTCCCATTGTTATTTGATAATGTTGCATGCAAATTATCAATGGATATCTTATTTTCACGTCCTTTATAAATCAGCTTAACTATTGTAGAATTCATTATTTTGCTCAAAATAATTTTATCACATGTATTTTCATCAAGATTTTTAAATTTTTGTGAAATTATAGATATATCAAAATTTAATTTATTAATCCCTATTTTTTTAAGTGCAATAATAAAAAGATATATTTCTATATTGCTTATATATCCATAACTATCTAGTGATGAATCAGGCAAAGCAATTAATTCTTGTTTCTTTAATAAAGAACCGATTGTTGCTCCTAATAAATAAGAACTTATTTTTTGAGTATCACTATCATATACTGCATTTAGCAAAGTATTATTGTTACAAATACTATTGATATCAAATTGTCCATTTAAACTTATCAAAATATTAAATAATGTTATTATTTCATCGCTTTTAAATGTACATCTATTATTATCATAAGCTAATGGATGTGGGGTTAAAATAATATTTTCATCATTAACTGTTTCCAATGCTTTAGTAATAATTCCTCTTACCAAAATAGAACGATTTATAGAATTGGTCATTTGATCTTTAAAATTAGGAAACTTTAACGCTACTTTAGCAACATTAAATTTACTTAATGGGGTATCCGAATCAATATCTATTTCTAATATATCAATCATAGAACATAAAGAAATAATCTCTGTGGAAGAAAAAGTTTCATAATTATCTTTGCTAGCATTTAGAATTTCATCACCTAATAATTTACTCAAATTTGTTGAACAAATTGCATTAGTCAACATAGAACGGACTATTAATGAATTGCTAATTACCTCAATAACATTTGCCCTATTATTAGTAACTGAAGGATTGTTCCATCTTTTTAACAAATCTTGTGCCTTATTTGAGATGTCTTCTAATTTTATATCATTATTTCCGAATATTTCAGTTAAAGCATCTAAAAAATTATTCAGTTCTTCATCCCATAAATTTTTGCCTGTACCATACGTTCTTTTTAAGCTTTCACTTGAACCATCAATTATTAAATCTTTTGGAAAATAATCTTCTCCATAATAATCAGTAACAACTTTTATAAAAGAAGTCATAAAAATATCACTAGACAAATATTTATTTTTATTAGAAAGAATATACTTTATTAATTCACCACCCTCAGTTATTTTCTCACTAGGAATATCTTTTACTAAAGAAATAAAATTAACTAATTCATCTTTTTTTATCAAATATTGTATAACGTCATTTTTTAAAGATGTTAAAACTGAATTAGGGATAACTATAGTTAACCCTTGTAAATCATTTTCATTATTAATCAAATAATTAGAAAGAGAATATCTAATAATTTTTGAATCCAAAATCTTATTTATACTATCAGCATCAAGATTGATAAATAAAGAATAAATATTTTCCGGCTCCGAAATATAAGAAAGACTAAAATCAGGTATTTCATATAAAGACAATAGGCTTTCTAATTCTCCAGCATTTTGATTAATACTAATCCATAAATCAGGATTACTAAGTGCTTTAGGTATAATAATTTTCTCGTTGTTAGACAAAAACTTATTTAGGTTAAATCCAAAAGTACCCTGAGCAATTTTACTATTTGATAAAAAAGAATTAACTTTTGGATCAATTAAAAGTTTATCTATTTTTGAAAAATCGCCATCATAATTTGAAAATATATTATTAAAATCAACAATTAAATCAAAATTTTCAAAAAGTAATTTTAATTCATCTTTTTTTATAATATTAATGTATTCTCCTTTTTCATTCTTTTCTTTTACTAAATTTGAAATATAAAAGGCATTAGAATTATCACTAAATTCACATAAAGAACAAGAAATAATAGAAGTCATTATCTTTGAATCGATAAAATAATTCAAATAAATATTGCCAGATGCATCATATTCATTCAATTTATCTATAAATCTTTCTACTTCATTCAAATTAGAAATATTTCTAGATAAAATGGAATTTATAAATGTAGCGTTTTCCTTTTGACCTAAAAATTCAATAGCAGATAAAAAATCAAATAATTCGCCATTTTGTTCATTTCCACTACTATCCTTATAATTTTCAAAAACAAGATCATTAGGCATCGCAAAAGAATTTCCAAAAATTGTCTGCAAATTAATTTTCATAAAATCAACAACATAAGGATTATCCATTATACATCCTAATATTTTTGTCTTTAATAATGAAGATTTTATATTGTTAAAAATCTGTTTATTTTTTTCATAAACAATTTGCTTATCATCAAAATAATTAAACAAATTATTAATCGGGTTAATATTATTTGATTCTTCATTTTTTCTCATCATTTGTTGATAGAAATAAGATATCTCATCAAGAGAAGAAGCAAGAACATTAACTTCAAGACTCCAATCTATATCTTTATTATCTAATTCATAAATATTATTTTGCTCGATTTTTAATAGTAGCTCCTCTTTAGTATAATTTTTTTCTTCCAGAGTGCTATATTGTTTCAACATATTAGAAATATAATAATCCGAAAGATAAGAAAATAATCTATTAAAAACAGGATTCATTTCATTTTTACGTGAACTAGAAAAAATAGATAGACCAGAAAGATAAGGCAAGATACTCTTTATCAAATTGATTGGAGTTATTTTTCCATCATTTAATGAATTAGCCACTTCAAAAATTATAGAAACAAGATTGTTAACATCATCCTTATTAAATAAATTTTTTACAGAAACATAAGGTAAAGTTAAATTTGTTTCGCCTATTAGCATCAAAGACTTTTCAACGTTGATATTTTGAGAATAATAATTTTTCTTAAAAAGAATTTTAACTAAATCAATCAAAAGATTATCCGAAGAATTAGTTATAAATTGATCTATATTATCGATAAATGAGTCAATAAAAGATAATCCCATTTCAATAATAAATCCGCCAGAATTAATACCATTAATAACATTTTTAAAATCTTTTTGAAATTCTGGATATGAGAATATTTTCATAACAACTTTTTGCATTGAATTAAGATTGTCTTTTCCTAAAAGAATAGGACGTATTTCATCTCCTCCATATTTTAAAAGCAGATTAGCTGTCTGTTTTGAAAACGAAGTAATAGTAGAAAGTTCTTCACGAAGATTTACTGAATAAGTTAATTCGTTACCATCTATAACTTCTGTATAATATCCTCGCATAATAAAATCGCTTGCCAAAAGATAACAAGGTACATCATTTTTATCTTTAATAATGTTTAATAACTGAAATATCCCATAGTTTCCATACTGACAAATTTCTTGATATACTTGATAACCATAATCATAATCAGGATTATCTATTTTATATGATTCCATTGGCTTAGTTCCATTATCACCAGAAATTATATATAAATCTGCACCAAGGAATGAAAGAGCTAAAACACCTACACATAGTCCTTTTCCAAAGCCTATTAAAGCACCTGTCATCTTTCCTTTTTTATATGGTGTTTTACTGATGCCTTTACTATATTGTTCATTCAGTTTTCTTTTATATTTTGCTTCTGAATAAAATACCTTATAAACAATGAAAAGAATTATCTTTAGAAGATAATAAACAATTAATAGTATACTGGCAAAAATAATACGATATATCAAATTGACCAAAGCTTTTAAATAAGAAGCATTATCTGCTAATAATAATGAAATATATTCATTAGGAAACAAATTAGGAAGATAATCAACTAATACTTCTTTTAATGAATGATATTCTATATTTCCAGATAAATTCAATAATTGTTGAAAACTTCTTTCACCACCACAGAAAAAGTCTAAAAGCTTTAATAAGAAAACATCAACTTCTTCTAAATTAACTAAAAGTAAATATAATACTAAAAGAATCAATCCTATAGCCAATCCGTGGAATAAAAATATTAAACTTTTTCTTTTTCCCATCAACATATTAGAAATTGTGTAACTTAAAATAATCAGCAAAAATAATGCTGTTGGAACCACTTTAACTAAAAAACTAACAATCTCTATAGATAACATTTTCTTACCAATTTACTAAATTTCCATTAACCAAATATCCAGTTAAACCTTTAAATAAAGAACTATAATCACCTTCTAATATTTCTATCGTCATATTCGGAATAACATTTAATAATTCATTATTAGTCATTCCAAAAATTTGACCAAATTCAATTAATTTATCATCTAACTTTTTCACTTTTATTTTTTTAATATTATTGCATTTTATAAAACAATTTTCTTTTAATTCAATATTTTCTGCAATAAAATTTGCCAAATTTTCCAAATCATAAAAAATACTATAATCAAAATCAACATCTTTTGTAGCAATTTCAATATCAGTTATCATATCTTTCCTATCAGCAAATAAATTAATATAAATTTTCTCAATTTCATATCCACTATAACTACTAGGGATAAGTACATAGCTACCATTCATGCTTGTTATTTCTTTAATAGCAATTGTTTTATATGATAAAAAATCAAAATTATATGTAATTTCTCCAGGATTAATTGTTTCATAATTTTTTTCTTTCATAAAAGTTTTAGATAATTCTTGATCATCTCTATTTAAAATTTGAGTTTTATTATCAATTTCAAAATTTGATAAATAATCTTTTTTACTTAAGTATTCATCACTAAATATTTTAACTTTACTTAGTAATTTAGGAAAAGCCTGACTAGTTCCACAATATTTACTATTATGTGTTAATCCAAAAATATCACCAATATAATCGCAAGAAGAAGAATAAAATTCAAATTCATTGATTAAATTTAATCCATATAAACTATTGGAATTGAAAATAGAATTTTGTAAAAGTATCTTTTGAATATTATTACAATCGATAAAAGAATAGTCACTAAAAGTCACTTTCGTATTTAAAGAACTATCTTCTATTTTTTCTAAAGACAAGCACTGATAAAAAGCACCTCCATCTATTTGAATCTCACCACCATTAAACTTTATGGTTTTGACAATAGAATTTGAGAAAGCTTTATTAAATATTCTTTTTACAGGATGTCCATTAATTTCTTCAGGAATATTGACTATTTCATCTTTTCCTGAATATTCTTTTATACCTATTATTGTTTTATCATTATCCAAATAAGAATAAGTATAATTACCTTCCTTAAAAGAGATATTAGGACTATTGATAAATCGATTTGCAAATAATGGTATTACTGAAAAAGATATTCCTCCTAATACACAAAAAATGAATGTCATAACCACTACCCACTTCCCAAATAATGGCTTTATTTCTTTTACTTTAACCTTTTGTTTCTTCTTTTTAGCATTTTTCTTTTGTATTTTCTTTATAAGAGCCAATTCTTTTTTCAGCTTTTTTTGAGACTTTAAATTTTCTTTTGAACTTTGGTCAAAAATAAAATCAAAGCAAACTCCATCTTTGTATTTCATATTATCAAATTCAGCTTCTTTTAATTTGCAAAATATTTTTTTACAATTAATTGAAACTGAAAGTTTAGCTTTTGGAATAAAAATTTCGCCAGTTAAAATATTAAGATCATGAATTTCAATTATCTCTTCAGCTATTTTTTGATCATTGTCATTATATTCTTCTACAAATAAACTAAAAGAATGCAAAACTTGCAATGTATTATTTCTCAATTTAAAAACTATATGATTTTTTCCATCAGATTCATTAATAATCATATATTCCATCACTTCAACAATAGAATCATTTTTATCATCATATTGGATTTTATTTATATTATTAATTGAAATCATAATCAATTATGCCTCCAACTTTATTTTTAGAATTACGCTTAGTTATACAAATATTACTAAATATAAAAGCCAAAATACCAATAATTAACGCTATAACAATAGAAAACCAACCCAAATTACTATCGAATAACACTTCAGAATATTCAGGATTAATATAAGCAAACATAAAATATCTTAAAGTATAAAGTAAACAAAATATATCAAAGCAAAAAAGACTAGAAAATATATTTTTTTTCGAATTACACAAAGTCAAATAAATATCATTATTGATTACTTCATCATTAACAAAACTAATAACAATGTTCGTATAGCAAGTTCTTTTATCAATTGGAATAATTCTTGAAGAGTTTTTTATAGGATTCAAATCACGGTAATAATATGATTTTATTAATTTCTTATTTTTGTCAAAACATTCGATAAAAAAGCCTATTTTTTTATAAACTTCTTTATAATTACAGATAACAAATTTATTTTCTTCCGAAGTGTTTAAAATATATTTAACAACATATTTTCTTGTTTCACCAAAGGTATAAAACAATTGACTATTCTCATTCTCATTTATATTAGTTTTAATTAATTCATCATCATGAAATGGCACTATAGTCTCTCTTTTAAGAATTTTTGAAAAAATAAGTATCAAAGTAATAACGACAAAGGAAACAAGAGATACGATCATTAAAATCAATTCTTTATTCATTAAGACTTTCCTCCTTTCCAAATTTATCATTACTAAATTCTTTTTTTAAAGAATAATTATCAAAAATATTTTTGCATACATTTGGTTTATTAACAACTTTAAATTTATTTATTTGGCAATATGAGTCGTTAAATAAATATATAGCGAAATTAAAAGACATAAATAAAAATGAAAAAATAAATACAAATGCAATGACTATTAATATTATAAATAAAATTAAAAGACTTGTCGTGATTATTCCTGATTTAAATGCAGTAATCAAATAATAAAGACCAAATCCACTTTCTCCAATTACACAAAATAGACTAATCAATTTTAACAAATATAAAATAAAATTTTTAATAGAATCAATTTTTGCTGTTTCCAATAATTTATTTATTTCAATGCCTTTTAAATCATATTTACTGGCAATTATATAATTTAATGATTCTTGCTTTGATATACAAAAAAGAAAATATACTAAAAAAGAAAAACAAAAAGGAAAACAAAAAATCATCGGAACAATAATATATCCATTTGAAGGACCATATTTTTGATATCAAATATAAACTATCCCCGTTCCTATACCAAAGCAAATTACTGCCAAAAGCAAAATAATAAATTCTTTCATTATACATTTAGCTAACATAAAAGTTTTACTAATAAAACAAGTGTAATATCTATCTATAGAATTTAAATTTTCAAAAAAGAAACCAGTTTCTAATTTTTTTGCTTCTAAATATTTTTTTGTAAAATTATATCGACAAACATTAATAAGCGGTATTCCTAATACTGAAACAACTAGTAATAAAGCCAAAATAAAATATAAAAATAATATTAAAAATCCTTTAGGTTTTATTAAAAACTTAAATCCTTCTAAGAAGCCCATTTTTATACTATTTTTCATTTTATATTTCCTCTTCTATAATTGTAATCGAATAATTACTTGTGACATTCTTTTCATTTGAGTTTAAAATGTTTCTTATCAAAATATCATTGCCATTAAGACTATTTAAAACTGCGTTAAATTGTAATTTATGATTTTCGACCAAATCAAAATGAGATTCATCTATCATTAAAGTTGTTTTAACAAAACCATCATTATCTTTTAAATATTTTATTTTTCCAGTATCATTTAAATACTTGTATACTTTGACCATAATTGTTCTTTGTGTAATTCTTATCGTTCCAGTATAGGTAATAGAATATCCTTTAGAAATATCTTCTCCTTCTTTTGAATAAATACTTAATCCAACATCATTTCTACGTGAACTTGCATCTATAATTTCTTGTTTTTCACTATCTTTTTTCTTCAAATAATGTCCAGTATATAATCCATCGCCTTTTGTTGCATCCTATTCCCAATAGTCATAATCATAATCAATTGCTATACCATCATACATTTTTGTTGTTGCTGATTTAGTATTTATAGTAATTTTTCTTTGCGTAATTTTTATTAGACCTGCGTATTTAAATTTATTAGATAAATTTGTTGAAGTAATATTTACTACATAATTAACATATTTATTTTTTAGCTCACTAACATTTTCAGATAATTTTGCTTCTTTTTGATTTGAATCATAAATTGTAAAATCATCGATGAAAAATTGCTGAGTATAAAATTTTGTACTACCATTAACAACAATTTTCAAAGTTTCACCTTCAGCTAACAAATTACTATTCTCTAAATATTCCCACTCATTTTCCGCATAACTTTTTTCTAGATTATCAAAAACATATGTTTTTGTAATGGGCTTAATATTTATATTAATTGGATATATAACTAATATTTCATTTTTTAATACAACTTCAATATTTTCATTTTCAAACTGAGCATCAATTAAAATTAAATTATATTCTCCCGCATCTTTAATAGTATCAGTTAAATAATTTCCTTCCTCATCAACTAATTGAAAAACAAACATTCCATTGAAATTTTTTGCAGCTAATGAAGACACAGAGAAAAATATTACTTCATTATCATAAGCCACAAATATACCATTTTGTATTATATTTTTCCCATTATAATTTTTATAAATCTTATCATTCAAATTATATCTATTATCAATAGATATATTTCCATAAGAATTAATATAATTAATATCCCCTTCATTAACTAATAAAGAA
>ENA-UOJO01002137-UOJO01002137.1-human-gut-metagenome-genome-assembly--contig:-P57-NODE-2137-length-22195-cov-14.529494_pt1 | contig 22195 bp, 29 predicted proteins | sample MGYA00242351_ERZ723898 | MGnify/ENA metagenome assembly ERZ723898 | reverse complement strand
ATGGTAAATACCTAAGTACAACAGCAGTATATTGTAACGATAGAAGTACATCAGACAATACAAACTTTGGTGCATACACAAGACTAATAACAAATAAAACACCAAGTTATGACTGCTCAGCAACAGAAGACAAATTCACAGTAGACACAAGTACTGGAAATGGGAAACTAACATACCCAATAGCCTTAATGACAGCAGACGAAATAAGTTATGCAGGTGGAGTATTTGTCAAGAATGCAGAAACATGGTATTATAAAAATAGTGCAAACGAAAGCTCAACAGGTTCAAATTATTGGTGGTTAATGTCTCCTTACAGTTGGGAAGGCAGCTACGCTTACGGGTTCAGCGTGAGCGGTTCGTTCGACCCTGGCTACTTGGATTACAACGGCGTCCGCGGCGTCTACGGTGTTCGTCCGGCAGTTTCTCTCAAATCTTGTGTCAAGATAAGTGGTGGAAATGGCTCAGCAAGTGACCCATACACAATAAAAGAAACTACAAGTGGATGCTAAACTGTGTCTCTTGAATACCGTCCGAAAACCCTTTCGGACGGCTCCACCGACGAAAGTTGGTGGTAAGCAAAAAATGAATACTGGCTAACCTGTGCTAGAAAGACTAATATTTCTAGCGCGTGAGTGCCAGTAGCTGAAAATTTAATTAAGGTATCAAGTAAATCCATTAAATTGGTTGTTAAGCGAGCAAATATTGCTTGCTTTTTTTAGTAGGTTAGTATATAATCTTTGTACGGAGATGAAGTGATGAATAAGAAAGTTTTATATAGTGTGGTAAGTTTAATTTTTATTCTTTTTGTTGTAGTTGTTTCTTTTATTTGTTTTGGAAATAAAAAGAGTAGTGATAAAGTTAAAGAAGATGAACCTGTTAAAGTTGAAAAGCCTTTTATTACTGAGTATTCTATAGAAGAAGTTAGTGATGAAGAAGTAAAAGAAATATTTTTAAATAATCATGCAATGGCTATAGGAGACTCAATGGGTGAAGGACTTGATGCTTATAAAGTACTTTATAGTGAAAGCGTTGTTTATACTAGAGGAAGAAGAATAGATAATATGGTTAAAGATATGCCTAAGGTTATAGAATATAATCCTAAGTATTTATTTCTTAGTTATGGAGCTAATGATATTATAAAATGGAATGGAGATGTAGAAGGGTTTATTAATGCTTATAAGAATAGTATATCTTATATTAAAGAAGTATTACCTGATACTACAATTATCATTAATTCAGTATTACCAGTTAGTGAAAAAGCAATTAATAATAAGAGTGCTTTTACTTATCAAAGTGAATTTAATAGTAAACTTATGGAATTATGTAAAAGTATGGAAATAGATTTTTTAGAAAATAGTAGATTTCTTTTAGAAAAAGAAGAACCTTATGGGTATGATGGTATTCATCCTAAACGTTTTTTCTTCTATTTATGGGGAAGACAAATGGCTAGTTATTTAAATAGTAAAAGTTTATAAGGAGTGAATTTATGGAATTTGAACATATTTTTGAAATTGTTAATAATGAAGAACTTAATTATAATGAGTTACTTTTCCTTTATAAAAAATATTTAATATTAAAACTTAAACAATTAAAGAGTCTTCCTAGTTATGAAAGTGATATAAATTATTATCTAACTAATTCTATGTATACTAATTGTTATGCATATGCTTTAAGGTTAAGTATTCCTCAATTTTTTAATGAGAATTTTTATAGATTAACTGGTAATTATTTTAATTTTATACCTGGTATATTTTCTTATAAAAAGTATCCTAAAAATACAAAATTACTTCTTGATAATTTAAAATCTGATTTAGATAGTTTAGAAATTAAAAACTTAGGTTATAGAGTAGCAGTATTAAGTGAAATAAAAGTATTTGATGGAGAAAGAGATTTTCATTTTATAAGAGAAAATATATGTGGTAACTGGTCACAAAAAATAGGAAGAAGTGAGTTAATAGAAAAAAGTTCTTATATAGATGTACCTAATAATTATGATTTGATTAAAATACTTAAAATTTAACATTTAATTATGTTATTTTTTTGTTTTTAATTAGTGGAATTATTATTAAAAATTTGTTAAAATGAGAGTGTAGTTATGAATTAGTAAAATGAAAGGAGAAGGTAGTATGAATAATATACTTATATATGTATCAAAAGATGGAAAATCAAGTGTTGATGTTAACTTGGAAAATGATGATATTTGGATGAGTCAGGAAGTTATGGCTAATCTTTATGATACTACTAAACAAAATATTAGTTATCATCTAAATAATATATTTAAAGAAAAAGAATTAGATAAAAACTCAGTTGTCAAAGATTTCTTGACAACTGCAAGTGATTCTAAAAAATATAATGTATTACATTACAATTTAGATGCTATTATTGCTGTTGGTTACAGAATTAATTCTAAAAAAGCAACAGAATTTAGAATATGGGCTACTAGGGTTTTAAAGGAATATATGACAAAGGGGTTTGCATTAAATGATGAAAGACTAAAAAATAATGGAAGTAATCCATACTTTGAAGAGTTACTTGCTAGAATAAGGGATATTAGGTCGAGTGAAAAAGTTTTTTGGAGAAAAGTATTAGACATATATGCAACTAGTATTGATTATGATCCTAAAGATAAATTATCAATAAGTTTTTTTAAAACAGTTCAAAATAAAATGCACTATGCAATACATGGTAATACTGCGGATGAAGTTATATTTTATAGAGTTGATTCAAAAAAAGAAAATTTAGGACTTACTAATTTTAAGGGAAAGTATCCTAGTAGAAGTGAAACTGAAATTGCAAAAAACTATTTAACTGAAGAAGAGATTACTATTTTAAATAGAATGGTATCTACATATTTAGATATTGCAGAAATAAATGCTTTAGATATGCATCCTATGACAATGAAAGACTGGATAAATGAACTTGATGCTTTTTTAAAGATGACAAGAAAAGATATATTAAATGGTAGTGGTAAAATAACTCATGAACAGGCTTTGAAAAAAGCACATGAAGAATATGATAAATATATGAAAACACATTTAACTACTGCTGAACAAGATTATCTTGATGTTTTAAATAAAAAAATAGAAGAACTTGAGTAAGTAATATTTAACATTTAATTATGTTATTTTTTCTTGACTTAGGATATAACTAGTTTTATAATGAAATATATGAATGGTTATTCATAAAAGGAGAAGATATGCAAGATTACAATAAGTTAAGTGAATTTTTTAAAGTGTTTGCTGATAATACTAGACTTATGATACTTAATAGTTTGTTAAGTGGAGGTAAATGCGTTAGTGGTATTTCTTTGTGTCTTAATAAAAGTCAGTCTTTAATTAGTCATCAATTAAAATATTTAAGAGACTTAAACTTAGTTAAGGTAGAAAAGGATGGACAGACAAGTATGTATAGTATAAGTGACGAGCATATTAAGATTATACTTAAATATGGAATTGAGCATATTAGTGAGAGGAGTTAGATTTATGATATATTTAGATAATGCTGCGACTACTAAAGTTAGACGTGAAGTGTTAGATGAAATGTTACCTTATTTTAGTGAATATTATACTAATCCATCTAGTATATATAGTCCATCTAGAATGGTTAGTAAAAGAGTTGAAGAAGCAAGAAACTTAATAGCGGGTACTATAGGTGCAGAAACTAGTGAGATATATTTTACTAGTGGAGGGAGTGAAAGTGACAACTGGGCTATTAAAAAGATAATGATAAGTAGAATGAATAAAGGTAAACACATGATTACTACTAAAGTAGAACATCATGCAGTACTAGAAAGTTGTAAGTATTTGAGTAGTTTAGGTTTTGAAGTAACTTATTTAAATGTAAACGAAGATGGATTAATTGATTTAAATGAGTTAGAGAGCTCAATTAGAGAAGACACTATATTAGTTAGTATAATGGCTGCTAATAATGAAATTGGTACACTTATGCCTTTAAAAGAAATTGGGGATATTTGTAAAAAACATAAAGTTTTATTCCATACTGATGCAGTGCAAGCTTATGGTAATATTCCTATTGATGTAAATGAGATGAATATTGATTTACTTAGCACTAGTGCACATAAGATAGAAGGGCCTAAAGGGATTGGGTTCTTATATGTTAGAAAGGGAGTTATGATTACACCTTTAATAAGTGGTGGTATGCAAGAAAAAGGTAAACGTGCAGGAACTACTAATGCTGCAGGTATTATTGGGTTTGCTAAAGCAGCTGAGTTAAAGTTTAGTGAGATGGAAAAAAATAACAAGTATGTTCTTAATTTAAGAGAACACTTGATTGACAGAGTACTTAGTGAAATTCCTTATGTAAGACTTAATGGAAGTAGAGACAAGAGACTAGTAGGGAACGCTAACTTTAGTTTTCAATTTATTGAGGGTGAAGGAATGCTTTTAAAGCTAGATGCTCTTGGAATTTGTGCTTCAAGTGGTAGTGCTTGTACAAGTGGTAGTTTAGACCCAAGTCACGTACTTTTAGCAATCGGGCTTCCACATGAAATCGCGCATGGTTCTTTAAGACTTACAATGAATCATGAAAATACTATGGAAGAAATTGATTATACAGTAGATAAGTTAAAAGAAGTTATAAGTGGCTTAAGAAGTATGAGTCCACTATATGAAGATTTTATAAAGAAAGGAAGTAATTAATTATGTATTCAGAAAAAGTAATGGATCATTTTACTAATCCAAGAAATGTTGGAGAAATAGAAAATGCAAGTGGTGTAGGAACAGTTGGAAATGCAAAATGTGGTGACATCATGAGAATTTATCTAGATATAGACGATAATGGAATTATAAATGATGTAAAGTTTAAAACTTTTGGATGTGGTGCTGCAATTGCAACTAGTTCTATGGCTACTGAGCTAATAAAAGGTAAGACTATAGAAGAAGCACTAGAAATAACTAACAGAACAGTTATGGAAGCACTTGATGGGTTACCTCCAGTAAAAATTCATTGTAGTTTACTTGCAGAAGAAGCAATACATGCTGCACTTTGGGATTATGCTTTAAAGAAAGGTATTACTATTAAAGGATTAGAAAAACCAAAAAGTGATATTCATGAAGGCGAGTAATCGCTTTTTTTGTTAGTTAAATGACATGATTTTTGATAGTTATTTGTAAAAGTGGGCCGAAAAATGTGAAATTTTTTGAAAAAGTCCCCCAAAAAATGTGAAATTTTTCAAAAAAGTGGGCCGAAAAACGTGAAAAATATTTGTTTTTCCTTGAAAATACGCCAGAATTTGTGTATATAGTATTAGAGTCTCTAGTAAAAACTTTGGCTTTGTTAATAATATTAAAACAGTTCCATTGTGTGCTGTGTTTTGTATTAAATAAAGAAAAATCTTAAAAAAAGGTTGACTTTGTACAATTTTTTGGTACAATAGTAATCGGTGAAGGAAAATGGGAAGACCAAAAAAAGAAAATATCGTAAAAACTGAAGAAGAATTATTAAAGGAAGAGGAATTAAAGGAATTGGAAAAAGAAGTTATACGTCAAATTGTTGTTGCTAGAAAGAGCCAACATTTGAGTCAAAGAGAAGTTGGAGAACGTGCTGGAATTATTAGAGAAACTGTTGCTAAAATAGAAAATAATTTAAATAGTCCTCAAATTAATACTTTGATTAGACTTCTTGAACCTATTGGATATACATTAGGAGTTGTACCTTTAGTTAAGGAAGAAACAGAGGAAACTGTTAATGCTTAACTTGGATTAAAAGCGTTTTAATAAATGTTTTTTTAATTAACTAAATGTACTTTATAAGGTGAAAAAGAGTAAATAGTTCTATTATGCAAAAATCAAAAATGCATAATAGAACTTTTTCTTATGTGCTCTTTATTTTTGTTTTAAACTATGGTATACTTTAATTATGAAAGTATTAATTGATGGAGAGAATGTAGAAGTAGTTATTATTAAAAAGAATATTAAGAATACTTATATAAGGGTTAAAGATGATTTAAAAGTGTATGTTACTACTAATATGTTAACTAGTAATTTATATATAACTAATTTAATAAATGATAATATTGGTTATATTACTAGGATGTATAATATTATGTTAAAGAAGTGTGAGAAAGCAAAAAAGTTTTATTATTTAGGTAAAGAATATAAAGTAGTTATACTAAATACTATTAAAAGTCCTAAAATAGTGGAAGATTATATTTATGTAAAACAAGAAGATGACTTAGATAAGTTTTTAAAGAAAATGAGTAAAAGTTTCTTAGTAGAAAGAGTAAGTATTGTATATAATAAAATGAATAGTAAGAGTATTCCTTTTCCAAAAGTTAATATTAGAAAAATGGTTAGAAAGTGGGGATATTGTAATAAAAGTAAGAAGCTTATTACTTTAAATAGTGAACTTATTAAATGTAATGTAGATGATATTGATTATGTAATTGTTCATGAACTTGTACATTTTATACATTTTAATCATAGTAAAGAGTTTTGGAATACTGTTAAGTTTTATAAACCAGATTATTTAAATAATAAGAGAAGTTTAAAGGAGGAGTAATGATAGATAGTGTTAATAATGAGAAGATATTATTTTTTAAGAAATTAAGAGATAAGAAGTATATACTTGAACATAATATGTTTATTGTTGAAGGAGAACATCTTGTAGAAGAAGCTTATAAAAGTGGTATTCTTTTAGAAGTAATTAAAAGTAATAAATGTAGTATAAGTTATGATGTTAAAACTACTATAGTGAGTGATAAATGTTTAGAGAAGATTAGTTTACTTAAAAGTACTCCTAATATAATGGGTGTTGTTAAATTCTTTTTGTCTGATAAAATAGTAGGTAATAAAATAGTGTTATTGGATAATGTGCAAGATCCTGGTAATGTGGGTACTATAATAAGAAGTGCGCTTGCATTTAATGTAAGTACTATAGTACTTAGTTTGGATTCAGTTAATATATATAATGATAAATTAATTAGAAGTACTGAAGGATGTATGTTTAATATGAATATAGTTAGAATGGATTTAAATCAAGCTATAGATAAAATACATGATATGGGTATAAAAGTATATTATGCTGATATGCATGGAAGTATTAATTTAGATAATAGTGAAGTAAAAGATTATGCTTTAGTACTTGGTAGTGAAGGTAAAGGAATTAGTAGTTATATAAAAGAAAAGGCTGATGAAGGAATAAATATACCAATGAATAGTAAATGTGAAAGTTTGAATGTGGGTGTAAGTGGTTCTATAATTATGTATAAATTTAGGTGAAGTGTATGGAATATGTATATGTTGGGAAACTTGTTAATACTCATGGACTTAAGGGTGAAGTTAAATTACTTAGTAATTTTGATTATAAAGATTATTATTTTAAAAAGGGTATACATTTTTATATAGGTGATAATAAAGAAAAAGTTACAATTAGTAGTTATAGACATCATAAAATATTTGATATGTTTTTATTTGATGAGTATAATTATATTAATGATGTTTTGAAGTTTAAGGGTTCTAAAGTTTATATAGATAGAGATGAAGTACCTTTAAAAGATGGGGAGTTATTTATTAGTGATTATATTGGAATGGATGCTTATTTTGAAAATAAGTTTATTGGTAAAGTTAGTGATATTATAGATAATAATGGGTATAAATTATTTGTTGTTAATAATAAGTATATTCCTTTTAATAAAGAGTTTATAAAGTTAGTTAGTAAAAAAGATAATAGAATAGAATTTAAGAATGTGAGTGGTTTGATATGAAAATAGATGTTCTTACATTATTTCCAGATATGTTTAAAGTAATACTTGATAATAGTATAATTAAAAGAGCAATAAGTTCTAATAAGGTTAGTATTAATTTAGTTAATATAAGAGACTTTAGTACACTTAGTAATAATCAAGTAGATGATACTCCATATGGAGGGGGTGGAGGAATGGTTCTAATGTGTGAACCGGTTTTTAGTGCTATAGAGAGTGTTAGAAAAGAGAACTCTTATGTAGTAATGCTTACTCCAAGTGGAAAGTTATATAATCAAAGTAAAGCGTGTGAGTTTTCTAAAAAAGAACATTTAATAATATTATGTGGTCATTATGAAGGATTTGATGAGAGAATTAAAACTTTAGTAGATGAAGAAATAAGTATTGGAGACTTTGTTTTAACTGGAGGAGAAATACCTGCGATGAGTATAATTGATTCAGTTACTAGGTTAGTTCCTGGAGTAATAAGTGAGGAAAGTTTAACTAGTGAAAGTTTTACTGATAATTTACTAGATTATCCAGTTTATACTAAACCACAAGTTTTTAGAGGAATGAAAGTACCTGATGTATTAATAAGTGGTGATCATAAAAAGATAGAAGAATATAGATATAGTGAAAGAGTTAGGTTAACTAAAGAAAAAAGACCAGATTTGTTAAAGTAGGTGGGTTTATGTATAAAGTTGTTAAAAGAAGAGGTAGAGTTAAAGTAGAAGAATATGGAGAGATAAATGGATTTGTTACTAAAAGTAAGAAGGGTAAAATTACTATAGTTGATAATAAATTAAAAGAGTTATATGCTTGTAAACAAGTTGAAAAGAAGTTTAAGAGTTGTTTTAAGAAAATATATAATTTATTATTAGATGAAGATGATAGTGAAGATGGAGTTAAGGCTTGTTTAGGAGAAATAGAAAAGTTAAAATCTAGTATATTTAATAAATATAAAGAATGTTTAACTAGGAAACAATATAAGGATTTTTTAGCAAAGATAGCTATTACTGAAAGTGAGTTTAAGAGAAAGTATAAAGAAAGAGAATATTATTCTAAAATGATGAGAGATTTTTATAAGACAATTGGTTATAATGAAGAAGAATTAATTAGTGGAAGAAGTAGGTGATTTTATGGAAAATAATAATTATTTAAAAGGGTTTATTGGTAGTTTAGTGGGTGCTATAGTGTTTTCAGTTCCATGGCTACTTATGTATGTGTATGGAGGATATATTCTTTCGATACTTGCTTTTGTTATAGGAATTGGGTCGTTTAAATTCTATAAAATGTTTGGTGGAATTGTTACTAAAAAGACACCAATTATAATTGTAATTAGTTCTATTTTAATTATTACTTTACTTAATTTTGTAGTTATTCCTTTATTTTTATTATATAAAGAAGGTATGGGAATAGATTTATCTTATCTATCTAGTTTGTATAGTAATAGTGAATTTGTAAGTGCAATGTTAGGGGATTATTTAATAAGTGTTTTGTTTACTTTTTTAGGTATAGGTGGGGTTATTAAAAATATTAATTATGAAGCTTATGGTGTAATTGATAATAGAGAATATATTGATGATAAAAGTGAAACAGAACAAATAAAAGAATTAGAAAGTGTTTATGATAAGTTTGGTGCTTATGATAAAAGAAGTGCTATTCCAGTAAGTGTATTAACTAGTTATATTAAGTCTAAAAGAATAAATAGTTTTATGGAGAAATTTTATAAAAAAGGTATAATAGTTAATACTGGTATGAATAAGAGTTATTTTGATAAAGAGGCTATTATAAATGAAGAAAAGGCTAGTAGTAATAGTAAGAAATATAAAAGAAAATCTATTAAAGTTGTTTTTATTACTTTAATTATAATATTTTTTGCAGTTTTATTAGGTTTTATGTCTAGTGAAGAAAGTGATCCAGTTAATTATAAAGAATATAAATATAAAAATATAACTGTTAGTTTACCTAGTTATTTTGAATTAGATGATGAAAGTGATTATTATAACTATTATACTGCTGAAGCTAGAAATGATGTAGGAGTAGAAGTTTCTATGTTAGAAGTATATGATATGGTATTTACTAAAGAAGAAATAATGAATGGGTTAAAAGATGATTATGATGTTTTAGAAATTAAAGAGTATACATTATGTGGACTTGAAGGTTATTTAATAAAGAGTAAATATAAAGAATATAGTTATACTAATGACTGGTTTTTTATGGTAAATGATGGAGTAAATACTTATGGAATTAGTTTTATATTTAATGATGCTAAAAAAGATTTGTTTATGAAAGAATATGATAATTTAGTTAAGAGTATTAAAATAACGACTTCTAGTAATATTTAGTAAAAATTGTTAAAGGATACTTGAAAAGAGTATTCTTTTTTGTTATACTTTTATTAGTTTAAGGCAGAAGGAGGACACAAAATATGACTAACAATTATGTAAATAAATTAATAAGTTATATATCTTCACCTGCAGTACAAAATAAAGTACTTGGGGGAGGGTATTATCTTCTAACTAACTTAAAAGTAAATATTTTTTGCAGAAATAAAATGGATAGAATGAGTCTACCCATTTTTTGTTATGTAATAAAAGGAGGGAGAAGTTTATGCAAAAAAAACAAACAATATTAGTAGTTGCTAGTTTACTAGTAGTAGTACTAAGTGTAACACTAGCATACTTTACAGCACAAATTATAGGAAAAGGGAAAAATGTTACCATCAACAGTGCTGACTTGAAAATAATATTTACTGATAGTGATGGAAGTATAAGTGGTACTAATATAGAACCAGGTAAGTGGAATGTAACTAAAACATTTACTATAGAAAATAAAAGTAATGAAACTTACAAATATAACATAGTTATACAAGACCTAGTTAATACATTTGTAACTAATGGATACTTACAATATAAAATAACTAGTACCAATGGTGGGTACAATATGACTGAGTTTAAAGATGTACCAAAGAGTGAAACAGCAACTGATACAATACTAGCTTATAGTGCAAGTATAGATGTAGGAGTAACACAAAGTTATACAGTTGAATTCATATATAAGAATAATGAAAGTGTAGACCAAAGTGAAGATATGGGTAAAACATTAAATGGAAAGTTATTTATTACTGAGGGTACAATAGATCCTGCGGTATACTACGCGGGATATGAAAAAGGTACTTTAGGTTATCAAATAATGAGTGATAATCCTACAAGAAGTGAAAGAACAGACTTTAGTACTCGTTTAACAGGATATAATACAAACAAATTATATACTTCTACTGAAGACAGTAAAACAGTATACTATTTTGTAGGAGATGCAAGAAACAACTGGGTAAAGTTTGGAAAATATCAGAATGATTTGATTAGATATAGAGGATATTATAGAACCACATCTACTTCATATTATGAATATTCTACTATGGATGAATGTACATCAGCAAGTATTGCTAACATAAATTGTACTGAATATAAATATGCAAATACTGGTGATGATATATACTGGAGAATAATAAGAACAAACTCTGATGGAAGCGTAAGACTACTATACCATGGAACAAGTACTACAGCAACAGATGCATATATTGGTGAATCAGAATTTAGTAGAAAAAATAATGATATAGCATATGTAAGTTATATGTATGGTAGTCTAGGAAGTATACCAAATGCTAGAACTAACCAAACAAACCCTAGTACAATAAAAACATATATAGATACTTGGTATCAAAATAATTTAAATACAAATTACGGTAAATACTTAAGTACAACAGCAGTATACTGTAACGATAGAAGTACATCAGATAATGAACATTTTGGGGCATATACCAGACTATATACAAATAAAACACCAACCTATAACTGTACAAATAACAAAGATGCATTTTCAGGAAGTAATAGTGAAGCAAAACTAACATACCCAATAGGATTAATGACAGCAGATGAAATAGCATTTGCAGGTGGAGTATGGAAAACAAATGCACCAACATGGTATTATCTAAATAGTGCAAAAGAAGCTCAACAGGCAAAACTGAGTGGTTCTTGTTGTCTCCTGACTCTTGGATTGGCGGCTTCTTAGACGTGTTCTATGTGGAAGGTTCGTCCTACCCTGGCCGCTTGAACACTAGTAGGGGTGACACCACTTACGGTGTGCGTCCAGCCATTTCTCTCAAATCTTGTATCAAATATAGTACAGGAGACGGAACAGCTGAAACACCTTATGAAATAGTGGAAACTGATACAGGTTGTTAGTTTATACAAGAAGTTTACTATATAATGTAGAAACTTCTTGTTTTTTTTAGTATAATAATATGTAGGAGATAGAGAGTATGAAAGAGAAAGTTTTAAATATATTTAAAAGGAATGGTAATAAGAAGTTAGATCCTATTGAAATAGTTAAGTATTTGAGTAAAGATTATGATGTTAAGGATGTTAAAGAAGTAATGGATATTATTTACGAACTAGTGAATGAAGGAGTTGTTGTTAGTTGTAAAAAGGGCATGTTTAAACTAACTGGGGATGAGTATGTTAAGGGTAAAGTAGAAAGAGTTAGTAGTGGAAATGGGTACTTACTTCAAAGTGATGGGGACATCTATATAGATAAGAAAAACATGAATACTGCACTTACTGGGGACTTATGTTTGTGTGAAATATTTAAAAGGTTTGGTAGTACTGAGGCTAAAGTTAAAAAAGTACTTGATAGAAATTTACCTTTAGGAGAAATTGTAGAAGATAGTGGTATTGTTTATGTTAAACCTTTAAAAGAGTATCCTTATGAATTAGAACTTTTATATAATAAGGAATTTAGTTTAGTTGATGGAGAAATAGTTAAGCTAAAGTGTATTGAAGAAAATAATAAGGTTTTAAAAGTTAAAGTAATAAAAAAAATAGGACATAAGAATAGTCCGGATATAGATACTCTTAAGATAATGGCTGAGTTAGATGTTCCTGCTGGATTTAGTGAAGAGACTATGAATGAAGTTAAAACTCTTCCTACTGAAGTATTAAAAAGTGATTATAATTGTAGAACTGATATTAGTAATGAAATGATATTTACAATAGATGGGAAAGATACAAAGGATATAGATGATGCTGTTGGACTAAAAATGCTTGATAATGGGAACTATTTACTAAATGTAAGTATAGCAGATGTTACTAACTATGTTAAATGGAATAGTAGTATATTTAATGATGCATATAATAAAGGTAATTCTACATATATGGCTGATAAAGTAGAACCTATGTTACCAATAGAACTTTCTAATGGAATATGTAGTTTAAATCCTAATGTTTTAAGGTGTGCAGTTACTACTGAAATAGAGTTTGATACTAATGGTAATGTTGTTAATAAGAGAATGTATCCAAGTATTATAAAGTCTAGAAAGAAAATGAATTATGATGATGTTAATATAATTTTAAAAGGTGGACATGTAAGTGGGTATGAAGAGTTTGAAAGTACTTTACTTAATATGTTAGAACTTTCTAAGAAGTTAAAGAAAAAGAAATTAGAACGTGGTGAAATTGAGTTTCCATCTGATGAAATTAAGTTAATAGTAGATGAAAATGGTAAAGTAATTGATATTAAAAAGAGAGTACAAGATTTAGGTGAAAACTTAATAGAAGAGTTTATGATAGCAAGTAATGAAGCAAGTATTGATTTACTTACTAGTGAATGCGAATATGGAATTTATAGAGTGCATGCTAAACCAGCTCCTAAGAAGATAGAAGATTTTGTTAAGTTTATGAGTAGTTTAGGTTATTCTACAAAGGGTAAATTTAATTATAGTGATATAAGTAATAAGAATATTCAAATGATTTTAAATGAGATAAAGGGTGTTAAGGATGAAGATATTTTAAGTAGAAAGTTACTTAGAAGTATGCAAAAAGCAGTTTATAGTACAGATAATATTGGACATTTTGGTCTTGGTAGTAAAAAGTATACTCATGAAACTAGTCCTATTAGAAGATTCTCTGATTTGCTTCTTCATTATATGATTAAGATAGTTTTATTTAAATGGAATATGGGAGTATCAATAAATGAAATAGGTCGTGGACTTGTTGAAGCATGTGATCATATTAGTATGACTGAAAGAAGAAGTGATGAATGTGAGTATGCTGTTGAGGATATGAAAATGGCTGAATATATGGAAGGTCATATTGGAGAAGAGTATGATGCTACAGTAGATACTTTACTTAAAAATGGATTTTTCGTTGAAACTAGTAATTATGTTGAAGGATTTGTTAGTTTAGATACAATTAATGATTATTATACAATAAATGATGAGATGACATATTATTTTGATAGAAAGAAGAGAATTGCTTTGAGACTTGGAGATAAAGTAAGAGTTAAGTGTATTGCTGCTAATAAGGAGACTAGACATATTGATTTTATTCTTGTGAAGGGAGAATAATTATGAATGCTAAAATTATAAAAGATGCTTTGATGGGATAAAAAAACTTGGAAAAGTTAAAAAAATATGTAGGAAATATAGAAACTAGTTTACCTGACAATGTTTCAAGTGATATGGAAGACTTACTTTTGTGGTATCATAACTTAACTAATATAACGTTAGAAGATATCATAGAATTTCATGTTAGATTTCTTGAAATACATCCTTTTCAAGATAAGGATAAACATTTTGACTTAGTCAAAAATTGATGGCTGAACTTTTCGTAACGACAAGAAATAATATAACAATGCATATTTCTAATGTTTTTGAAAAAGAATTAAGTGAAAATTCAGTATGTAAGGAATTCTTACATACTGCTAGAGATGGAAAAAAATATAAAACAAAATATTATAATTTAGATGTTATTATTGCTAAAAATTATCTAACTAAAGAAGAATTAAAGTCTTTAGAAAGAATTGTTACAATGTATTTAGATTATGCGGAGGATCAAGCTGAAAGGCATATTCCTATGATAATGGAAGAGTTGGAAGAATGATTATGTTTAAGGAGTGCTTACATATTTAAATAGTCAAGATAATTATACGGAAATGGCTAAATATTTTTTAGAAGAAAATTAAAGAACAATATTATGTTCTTTTTTAATAACTTGTTATTGTATATTTAGTGTGTTATAATTTTATTACTTAGTGAGGTTGATAATATGGAGATATTAAATAGAAAAGCTAGATTTAATTATTTTATAATTGATGAAATGGAAGCTGGTATAGAACTTAAAGGTACTGAGATTAAAAGTATTAGAAATGGAAAATGTAGTATAGAAGATACATATGCTAGAATTAAAAATGGGGAAGTATATTTAATTAATATGTATATTGCTAAATATGAAGAAGGTAATATTTTTAACCATGATGAAAGAAGAGAAAGAAAGTTACTTCTTCATAAAAGTGAAATTATTAAGTTGAGTAAAAAGTTAGAACAAGATAGTTATACACTTATACCTTTAAAAATATATATGAAAAAAAATAATGCTAAAGTACTACTTGGTTTGTGTAAAGGGAAAAAACTTTATGATAAACGTGAGACTATAAAGAAAAGAGATTTAGAAAGAGAAAATAGATATTAAAAAAACAACTAGGATTAAATTAGTTGTTTTTCTTTTCATTAAATTTTTTAACTATATTACTTTTATATCTAGCAGCTGTATTCTTTTTAATAACGCCTTTTGCTTCTGCTTTGTCAATAGTTTTAACTGCAATATTTAATTTTTCATTAGCAGTTTCAACACTTTCATTTAGAGCTTTTTCAAATTTCTTAATAGCAGTTTTCATTGATTGTTTAACGTCATTATTTAATACTTGAGCTTTTTTATTTGTAATGATTCTCTTTTTTTGACTCTTAATATTAGCCATAATGCACCTCCATTTCGTAAATACATATAAATTTTACCAAAAATATGTATAAAATGCAAGCAAATACTTCATTTTAATAATGGGTGATTTTAATGTATAAAGATATGATGTTTTTAGATAGTAGTGAAAATCTAATAAATTCTAGTGAAATTCAAAGTAAAATGAAAGTTAGTGAAAATATTAGTATTAGTGATATTGAACTTAATAATAAGGAAGCCAAGAAAATAGGAAAAAGTAAGGGTAAATATATAACTATTACATTCAATAAGAATAAGTTAAGTAGTGAATTAGAGTGTCTCATTGATACTATTTGTAGTAGTATTAAGTCTATACTTGATTATTTGAAGTTAAGTAGTAAATGTAGTGTATTATTTGTTGGACTAGGGAACAAGAGTTTTGCATGTGATAAGTTTGGTAATAGTATTATTGAAAAGATTAGTCTTAGTAATAAGAGTTTCAAAATATATAAAGATGTTTTAGCGAATACTAATATTAAGAGTATAGACTTTATAAAATGTATGAGTGTTTTAACTGATACGGATTTAGTTATAGTGTTTGATAGTTTAAAAGCAAATCATATTTCTAGATTAGGAAGCACTATACAACTAGCGACAAGTGGACTTAGTCCGGGAAGTGCTTATTCTGATAAAATGAGTGTAATAGATAAGAGTAGTATTAAAAAACCTGTTATTAATATTGGTGTACCTACTATAATTAATTTAAAGAGTATTATGAGTGAAAATCCTAATTTAATAGTTAGTACTAATGATGTGGATGATTTGGTAAGTAATTTATCTAGTATTATATCAATTGCAATTAACCGAGTGTTTTAGTCGTTAAAACGACTTTTTTTTCATATGTTTTAGTGTAGTATTATTTTAGGTGATAATATGAGAAAGTTTAAGTCTAAAAATAAGAGTAAAGTGGTATATGTTTTAATATTTGTTTTATCTTTTATATTTACTTTAATATTTATAGTAAGAGATAAAACTATATTATTTGATAAATTAGTTAGTGAAATAACTAGAAGTGATAAAAAAATACTTGATTTTTCTTTTCTTGTTAGTCCTAAAGAAATTATTTATAGTTCTTTAAATAAGAATGTTGAAAAGAATGATTTAAAAGCATTTAATAGTTTCTATTATGATGAGTTTGATTATTTAACTAGTAAAAGTAATTATGTAATAGATCCTAGTCCTGATGAAAATAAGAATGAACCTATTGTTTATTTATATAATACACATCAAACTGAAGAGTATAGTTTAAATAGTACATTTGATTATTCAGTTAAACCTAATGTTATGATAAGTTCTTATATTTTAAGGGAAAAGTTAAATAATCTAGGAATTAATACTATTGTTGAAACTAATAATATGAAAGAATTTTTAGTTAAGAATGGGTATAAATATAATATGAGTTATCATGCAAGTGAGTATTTTGCTAGGTTAAAAGAAAGGGAGTATCCTAGTATTAGGTATTTATTTGATATACATAGAGATAGTTTGGGAAGAAATAGTACTGTTTTAGAAATTAATGATAAAAAGTATGCTAAGGTGCTTTTTGTGGTGGGACTTGAACATACTACAAAAGATAATAATGTTGGATTTGCTGAAAAGTTAGATATGGAAACTAATAATTTACTTAGAGGTTTATCTAGAGGAGTTAGTTATAAAACTGGAGAACCAATTCATGGAGTGTATAATCAGAATTTGTTTGGGAAAAGTGTTTTAATTGAAGTGGGAGGAGTAGATAATACTATTGAAGAAGTAAATAATACTATGGAAATCCTTTCTAAAGTTATAGAGAGTGTAATTAAGGAGGAAATGAATGCCTAAAAAGAAAAATAAGAATGTTGTATTTATAATTTTTGTTATATTGTTTGGTATGTATTTAGCTCTTTATTATGCTTTTTTAGGAGGGTACTATGAGTATAAAGCGTATAATAAAAAGAATTTAACTGAAGAGATGATGAAAAAGTTTGAAACTGATGTTAGTAATGGGAAAGATGTAAGTATTTATGACTATATAGAAGAAGAAAAAGATTACTCTAATAATGTGAGTAATCTTGGAGTTAAGTTAGGTGAAGTAACTGAAGATTTTTTAACTAAAGGGTTAGGTGGTATTTTTAAGGTAGTAAGTAAACTTGTTACAAATTAAAAGTAATAAGACCAAGCATGCTTTAATTATAATCCTATAATTAATTAGTCTTATTACTAATATATAATATGTAATTAATGCTCTTTGTTTACAAGAGAACTTGCACATTTAGAGTAACTTCTAGTAAGTAAGCCTCTACCTAAAAGTGTACCACCAAAGTATCTAACAACCACTATTAAAGTATTATCTAAATTATTTCTTTTAATTACTTCTAATATAGGGAGTCCTGCAGTGTTTGATGGCTCTTTATCTTCATATTTTCTTTCTATAATACCTAATTTGTAAGCATAACAAATGTGTTTTGCTTTTTTATTTTTCTGTTTTAAATCAGATAAAATGTCTGTTACTTCATTTATGTTACTTATTTCATACATGTATCCATAAAATTTACTATTTTTGTTAATTATTAAACTTTCACTCAATTTTTTCATACTTATATTTTATAATAAATTTTAATATTTTGCTAGTATTATTCTTCATTTTATTTCATATTATTACTAGGTGAAAAGACATGAAAGTAGAAGAATATTTGAAGAAGAATAAGAAGTTATCTAAGAATTATTTTTATAACTTATTAAAAAGGACAATGTTAACTATTAGTTTAGTTTTAGTAGTTATGATAATATCTAAGAATAGTGAAAATTTTAGAAATATGGTTAATAAGTACACTTTTAATTCTAATTATAATTTTAGTAAGATTAATCAGTTATATAAAAAGTATTTGCTTAGTTTAAAGAAAACTAAAGAGTTAATATCACCAGTAAATGGAAGTAGTATTTTAGAATATACTAAAAGTGAAAAATATAATGATGGAGTTATTTTAGAAGTAGGAGAAAATTATAATGTTAAGATGATAGAAAGTGGTCTTGTTGTGTATGTTGGAGAAAAAGAGAATATTGGTAATACAATAATTGTTCAACAAAGTAATGGAATAGATGTAAAATATGGATTTCTTGATAAAATAGATGTTAAAGTGTATGACTATATAGAAAAGGGTACTATAATAGGAAATAGTGATAATAAATTATATTTAGAATTTTCTAAAGATGGAAAGGTAGTTAGTTACGAACCATATATTAAATAAAATAAAAATAGATATTTCTACATATTTTATAGTACTATTATCTTTTTTAGCAGGATATTTTGAGTATACATTTCTTACTATTATATTTATATTAGTTCATGAAATGGGACATTTTGTTACAGGGATAATTTTAAAACTTAATGTTAAAGAGATAAGAGTATTCTTTTTTGGAGGAGTTACTGTTTTAGAAGAAGATTTGAATTTGTGTATTTATAAAGAAATTTTACTTATTATAATGGGACCGGTTATACAGATACTTTTTTATTTATTAATATATATTTTTTATTGTAATGGGTACGTTAGTATAACTACTTTTAATAAAGTTAAGTTAGTTAATCAAATATTACTTGGTTTTAATTTATTACCAATACTTCCTTTAGATGGTGGAAAAATATTAAATAATGTATTAGATATTTTTTTACCATATAATTTAAGTCATGTTATTTGTATTATTGTATCTATAGTGAGTGTTCCTTTAATATTTTTGTTTGATAAGAAATTTTTGGCGATAGTGTTAGTGCTTAGTTTAATAATTAAAATATATAATGAGATTACAAGTCATAAGTATAGAGTTAATAAACTTATGTTAGAAAGAAAGTTAAAACATGTTAAACATTGTAAGAATGAATTATTTGTAAGTAATAATAAAGTTAAGAGAAATGTTACATATTATAAACTAGTTAATGATGAGCGTGTTTTTGATTATGAATATAATTATTAAAAAAGTATTGTTATGTTAATTAAAATTTAGTATAATTATTTAGGACAAGGTGAATAGGTAATGGATGAGTTTAATTATATAATTAAAGATTTATTAGAAAATGATAAAGTTAATGAAATGAAAATATATAGGCAACATTGTAATACTAGTTGTTTTGAACATTCTTACAATGTGAGTTATATTTGTTATAAAATTTGTAAGAAGTTTAATTTTGATTATGTTTCTGCTAGTCGAGGAGCAATGCTACATGATTTTTTCTTGTATGATTGGAGAAAGAATAAAAAGTTTAATTTTCATGCGTATAAGCATGGTAAAATTGCTTATAATAATGCAATTAAAGAGTTTAAGTTAAATGAAATAGAAAAGAATATGATACTTAGACATATGTGGCCGGTTACAATAGTTCCACCTAAATACAAAGAAGGATTTGTTCTTACTTTGGCTGATAAGTGGTGTGCTACTAAAGAAATAGTAACTTTTATGTTTAGTATTATAAGGAATAATCCAATTATACAATATGCTTATTTATTTTATATATTTATTTTTAAGAATTTTTAAGGAGTGTTTTTATGAAGAAAAGTATTTTAATATTAATGGTTTTGGTTGTTAGTGGATGTAGTAAGGTCTATTATTGCAATGAAGGAGAAATACTCGATAAAGATAAGTGTAAAAGTTTAATAGAGGCTAAGTTTAAATATTATTGTGCAGAAGGTACTGGAGAATTAAAAAAAGACAAATGTGTAAATGGGGAAGTTATAAGTGAAGCATTAAAAGAGTATTATTGTGAAAAAGGTGTTTTAACAACTGATGATAATGGAATTTATTCTTGTGAGATAGAGAGTGAAGCAAAGTCTAGAATTAAAGTTTTTGATAGTAGTAGGGAAATAGAAAAAGATGTTAAAGAAAAGTTAGGAGATTTAACTAAGCTTTTAGATGGAGTTAGTTATGATGAAGAAAAGATAAATGTTTATATGTTTTGGGGAGATGGATGTCCTCATTGTGAAAAGGAAAGTATTTGGTTTAATGAGATAGAAAGTGAATATGGAGCATATTTTAAATTAAATAAGTTTGAAGTATGGAAAAATTCTGATAATAAGGAACTCTTAACTATTACTAAGGAATTACTTGGTAGTGAAGCAACTGGTGTACCTTTTACTGTTATTGGAGATACTGTTATTTCTGGATTTGGAGAAGGTAAAAAAGAATTTATGTTAAATTTAATAACTAGTGAATATAAAAATAGTTATGATGTGTATTTTAATAGAAAGTAACTAATGTGTTACTTTTTTTCTTGCATTAGTGAGTGTCTTATTATATAATATCGACTTATAAGAAGAAGTGATATTATGAATGATTATTTGTTACAATTATTTAAAAATACTATTGGTGAATATGAAATGGGATTAATTTATACACTTGTTAAAAATGAAATTATTAATAAAGAAAGTATAGTTAAAACATTAGTTGATGCTAATATGAGTAATGAAGAAAAAAGTACTTATGCACTTAAATTGGCAATTGAATTAAAAGATATTACTCTTAAGGAACTTGAAGATATAGTTGTTATTATGGGGAATACTAAGGATATTTTTGATTTTGCTAAGAATGTTAAATGGGCTAATATTAACAAACTTGCTAAAGCTACAATTAATAATGGAGACTCTGGTGATATTATTATATTTGCTAAACATATTAAAAATGCACCTATTAATGAACTTGCTAAAGCTGTTACTGATTCACGTGATGGACGTGCAATTTATTATTTTGCTTTAGGTGTTAAAAATGCACCAATTATAGAATTAGAAAAAGCTATGTGTGAACTTAAAACATTCAATACAAAATTTGCATATTATTTTGCAAAGAATGTGAGTCTAAATGATGTTGAAGGATTAACAGATGCTGTTATTAGGGGTAAAGAAGATAAGGAGATAATTCTTTTTGCTACAAAGATAAAAGGGGCTAATATTCTAAAACTTGAAAATGCTATTTGTGCAAATGGAAAAGTTAAAAGTATTTATGAATTTGCTTTAATGGTTTCAAATGCTAATAAGAAAAAATTAACAAGTGCTTTTATGAAAAATTATTTTAATGAAAATGAACTGTTATGTAATTTTGCTTTGTTACCTGGAGTTGACTTAAATATAATTAATAGAACATTAATAAAAAAATATCAAGAACATAAAATTCTTATTAAAGATATAATACAATATATAAAAGTTTTACAAAATAGTAAAAAATTACCAATAAATAAGTTTATAGATGCAGTGATAAAATGTGGTAGTGAAAAAGATATTGTTAAATTTGCAATAGAAGTTAAAGAAGCACCAGTTGATATGTTAGCAGATGCACTTCTTGAAACTAATGGTTCAAATAAAGATTATTGGATATATAAATTTGTAAAAGAAGTTAAAGAAGCACCAATTAAGAAGTTATATGGTGGTTTAAAGAAAAATAAGAGAAAAGCTATGTGTGAAATTCAATATGATGAAAAATATTTAAAGATTTTAGAATTAGTAAGAAATAAAGATATAAATGGTTTAGAAGAATATAAAAGTTTATTAAATGAAGATATGACTTTAACAAGAAAAATAAGATAGTATTATGTTTTGTTTTATATAAAAAAAGACTTCAAAATGAAGCCTAATTAACTTATTTGGTGGTTCCTTAGGGATTCGAACCCTAGACCCACTGATTAAGAGTCAGTTGCTCTACCAACTGA
>ENA-UOJO01002134-UOJO01002134.1-human-gut-metagenome-genome-assembly--contig:-P57-NODE-2134-length-22237-cov-4.003697_pt1 | contig 22237 bp, 23 predicted proteins | sample MGYA00242351_ERZ723898 | MGnify/ENA metagenome assembly ERZ723898 | reverse complement strand
CCGCGCTCTTACTCAATACAGCCGCCTTGCGGCTGCATTGAGCCTCTGAGCGCTTTCGAGGTTGGCGACGTCCGCAACCCCGGCCATACCTTCCCTAAAGCAGATGATCTAACGGGCTGTATTCCGAGAATTTAGACACTGTTTTTTGATGTGTAGAATGGACATAACGCTTGACCATTTCAAGCGAGGTGTGACCAAGGATTTGCTGCAAGGCATAGATGTCTCCGCCGTTTTCCAGATAACAGGCGGCAAAGACTGTTGTATTTCCTGTTTTTGGAGAAGAACATTACGCCGGGGGAATTTTACCGGATGCCGCCGGGAAAACGGCTGCTGCTGACGGCCTTTTGCCAGAAGGAACTGGAGGGGCGAAATAAGCCTTGACTTTCGCATACCGATTGGTTATAATTATGGTATGCAAAGGAAGTGATCCATTGAAGACAGGCAGACCAACCGACGCGCCCAAGCGGGTGCAGATTGCGGTTCGTTTTGATGAGAAGACGCTGGCGATTCTCGACCGCTTTTGCGAGCGGGAGGGCATCAGCCGGGCTGAAGGGGTCCGGCGGGCGGTGGCGAGACTGGAAACGGAGGGGCAAAAATGAGTGCGGACGCTCTTATAATGCAATTAGCATTATGCGCAATACCGACGTTGTATGCTATCTTTCATTTGGAAGAAGCGCGCACAGACGACGGCACGAAAAAGAAAGTTTACGCGTGCCTTGCCTTTTCACTTATCTGCGCCGCGTTTATAATTTTTATGTACTAGTTTTTGGATGCCTCGCTGAAAAGCGGGGCTTTTCTATGCCCGAAAGGAGGGATATTCATGGGCAGAAACGTTTCTATTGCCATTTCCGCAAAGGATAATTTCAGCGATGCAGTCAACAAAATGAACAACTCCGGGATACGGTTTAACAAGAATCTCGAAGAGATGCAGGCGCAGCTCAACGCGATCAATAAAAATCGTGCAACGCTGAAGCTTGACGTCTCGGAAGCCAGGAAAAATTTGCAGGCGCTTCAAAAGGAATACAACGCCGCGAAAAAATCGGGATGACAGAGCTTCTCGTTTGCGTTACAATAGATGAGATGAAGGGAGGCGGCAGGATGGCGCTGCATTGGAATGATCCGGTGACCGCGGTGCGCGGAATAGGGGAAAAGAAAGCATCCCTTTATCGCCGCCTCGGCATCACACGGGTAGAGGAGCTGGTCCGTCATCTTCCCCGGGACTATATCGACCTGACCCGCGTCTGTGATCTCGCGGAGTCTGTCATGGGGGAGCGGCAGCTGGTCCGGGCGGAGATCGTCGGGAAATCCGGCGAGCAGCGGATTCGCAAGGGATTTTCGATTTTCAAGGTGGAGGCCGGGGCGGATGGCCTGCGTCTGACCATCACCTTCTATAACGCCCGCTACGCCGCCGAGGCGCTGCGAATTGGGCAGAGCTACCTGCTCTACGGAGAGGTCAAAGGCACACTTCTGCACCGGGAGATGGAGTCTCCCATGGTGATCGACTCCGCGCGGGCCGGTGAATTTCTTCCCATCTATCCTGCCTGTGCGGGACTTCCCAGCAAAACAATTGCCCGGGATATTGAAGCGGCGCTCTCCTCCCTCGACGGACCGATTCCGGAGATTCTGCCCAGTGATCTTCTTCAACAGCAGGCCCTGCCCACGCTGGACTGGGCACTGCGCCATGTACACCGTCCGCAAAATTTGGCGGAGCGCGAGAAAGCGCGGGACCGGATTGCGTTTGAGGAGCTTTTGATCTTTTCCGCCGCCATGCTGCGGCTGCGCGGAGCGCGGGATCTGCGCAGGACCGAACCCATTGGTCCTGTTTCGCTGGCCCCCTTTCTTGGCGTGCTGCCCTTCCTTCCGACCGCAGGGCAGCGCGGGGCGATCGAAGAGATTTTTTCGGATCTCTCCTCCGGCCGGGTGATGAACCGGCTGGTGCAGGGTGACGTCGGGTCCGGTAAGACGCTCGTGGCGGCCGCGGCCGCCTATGCCGTCTGGAAAGGGGGCCTTCAGAGTGCGATGATGGCTCCGACCGAGCTGCTGGCCGAGCAGCACCTGCGGACTATGCGGGAATTCCTCGCGCCTCTGGGTATGAGGGTGGAGCTGCTGACCGGCTCGGTGAAAGCTGCCGGACGGCGGGAGATTGAACGCAGGCTGGAGGCCGGCGAGATCGATCTGATTGTCGGAACCCACGCCCTGCTGACCGGCACCACCCGTTTTTCCTCCCTTGGGCTTGTCATTACCGACGAGCAGCACCGCTTTGGAGTGGCGCAGCGTTCGGCCCTTTCGTCCAAGGGGCGGGCGGTGCATACTCTGGTGATGAGCGCTACTCCAATTCCACGAACCCTGTCGCTGATCCTCTACGGCGATCTCGACATTTCGCTGATCCGGGAGCTTCCGCCCGGGCGCACGCCGGTCTCCACCTACTGCATCGACTCAAAGAAGCGGGAGCGGGCGTTTCGCTTCGTGCGCGACCGCCTCGACGAAGGGCGGCAGGCCTATCTGGTCTGCCCGCTGGTCGAAGAGGCCGGGGAAGAAACCCCTGGGACCGGGGGACTGATCTCCGCGGTCGAATATGCCAGACGGTTGGGGGAAGGCGCTTTTCGCGGCTATTCGGTGGGGCTGCTGCACGGCAGGCTCCGCCCCGCCGAGAAGGAGGCGGTGATGGCCCGCTTCCTTTCCGGGGAGATTCAGCTTCTGGTGGCTACCACCGTTGTCGAGGTCGGGGTGGACGTGCCCAACGCCACTGTCATGATGATTGAGAACGCCGAGCGTTTTGGGCTTTCGCAGCTGCATCAGCTCCGCGGGCGGGTCGGCCGGGGAAGGTATCCCTCCAGCTGTATCCTCATCACCGATGCGAAAGGGCAGACGGCCGCCGAACGCCTGCGGGCGATCAAGGGGACGAATGACGGCTTCCGGATTGCCGAGGAGGATCTGCGGCTGCGGGGACCCGGCGATTTGCTCGGCCTGCGGCAGCACGGCGTTCCCGGATTGGAATATGCGGATTTTTCCGCCGGTGCCCCGCTGCTCGAAGCGGCCCAGAGGGCGGCGGCGGCCCTGCTGCGGGAGGACCCGGCTCTGGATGCGCCGCAGCACATCCCTCTTTCACAGGCGGTTGCCTGTCTCATCGGACAGGTCGGAGAGAGGCCCAATTAAAACAGGCGCACAAAGGGGGACGGATTCCTGCTGGAATCCGTCCCCTTCGCGACGCGGCTCAAATGCGGTCATCGGGACCCGTCCCCTTTGCGATGCGGGTCAAAGCGGGGCGATGCTGCCGAGTTCAAGAACCGGAAGATCCCCAAGAAAGCCCTTCCGGCGGGAAGCCTCCTCTACCGTCCGGCAGAAATAAGCATAGAGTTCGCTTTCCTTAAATTCCTCATAGCCGTAGCCCGAGAGGGGAAGATCATAGTCGACCGAAAGATAGCCGCCTTCCTCGAGCGAAGTGAGCAGCGTCCCCATCTCGCGGACCCGCTCCATCGTGTCCCCGCGGGTCTGGATAAAAACCGGCGCGAGGGAGACAACCGCAAACTCCTCTTCGCGGCTGCTGGCGGTGACAAAGCGGGCGGCCGGCAGGCATCGGTAATAGGACAGATAATCGAGAAAGGCGGCCTGTGTTTCGGTGAGAGGCGGACGCTCTCCGCCCGCTTGCGAAGCAGAGCGGTTCTGTCCGCCGCCGTCATGCTCGCGATGGTGGCGACACCCGCAGCCGCAGGAATGCTCGTGATGCTCCCTATCTGATTCCTTTCGTGATCCGGCGCGCGCCGGTGCCCTCTGCTGAACATCATAGCGGGGGCGGAGCGGCTGTCAAGCAGATGAAGTGAAAAATGCTTCGCGCCTTTGAACCGGCTGAGAATTTATTGGATAAAGCTTTACACATCCCGCCATTTCATGTAAAATGAATGATATCGCAGCCGAGGACTGGCTATGCGCGAAAAGAAGCCGATCCGTCCGGGCGGATCGGTAAAAATATGAAAAAACAGGATAGGAAGGATCGCATGGGACTACAATATAAGCGGATTCTGCTCAAGCTTTCGGGCGAGGCGATGGCGGGGGAAAAGCATTTCGGACTGGATTACCCCACCGTACAGAGAATCTGCGAGAGCATTAAGGCCTGCCATGAACTCGGGGCGGAGATCGCCATCGTGGTCGGCGGTGGGAATTTCTGGCGGGGCCGCCAGAACGGCAGCATGGACCGCACCCGCGCCGATCACATCGGGATGCTTGCCACCGTCATGAATTCCCTCTCTCTGGCCGACGCGCTGGAGTCGCTCGGGGTCGAAACCCGGGTGCAGACGGCGATTCCGATGCAGTCGATCGCCGAGCCCTACATCCGCAACAAGGCGGTGCGGCACCTCGAAAAGGGACGGGTGGTCATCTTCGGCTGCGGCACCGGAAATCCATTTTTCTCCACCGACACGGCCGCGGCGCTGCGCTCGGCGGAGATCGGGGCCGACATCATCATGATGGCCAAGATGGTCGATGGGGTCTATGATTCCGACCCCAAAAAGAATCCCGATGCCAAGCGGTTTGAGACGGTCTCCTTCTCGGAGATTCTCGCCAAGGAGCTGGCGGTGATCGATTCCACCGCCGCGTCGCTCTGCCGCGACAACCATACCCCTGTTTTGATTTTCTCCCTCGAGGACCCGCAGAATATCGTGCGGGCGGTGCAGGGAGAGCCAATAGGAACAATTTTGAGGGAGGAAGCATAATGGAGATGGATACCTTTGTCAAGGACTACGAGGTCAAGATGACCAAGACCCTTTCGGTCCTCAAGCAGGACTATGCCGCCATCCGCGCGGGACGCGCCAATCCGGCGCTGCTCGACAAAATTACGGTCGTCTACTACGACGTGCCCACCCCGCTCAACCAGGTTGCTACGATTTCGGTGCCGGAGGCACGCTCGCTGCTGATCACCCCTTGGGACCGCAGCACCCTCAAGGCGATTGAAAAGGCGATTCTCGCCTCGGATATCGGCATCAACCCGCAGAACGACGGCGCTGCCGTGCGCCTGAATTTCCCGCCGCTCAACGAGGAACGCCGCCGTGAACTCTGCAAGCAGATTTCCAAGATGGGCGAGGAGTCAAAGGTTGCCCTGCGTTCCATTCGCCGGGATGCCAACGAGAAGCTCAAGGCCAAGAAAAAAGAACTGCCGGAAGATACCGTCAAGGATCTCGAAAAGAAGGTTCAGGATCTGACCGACAAGTACTGCAAGGAAGCCGATAAGATTTCGGCCGCCAAGGAAAAGGAGATCATGGAGGTCTGAACGCCTTCGTGACGTCTGGGGGAGTCATCATGCAGCAGTCTAACGGCGGGGAACAGATTCCGTCGCATATCGCCATCATCCTTGACGGCAACGGCAGGTGGGCAAAGCGCCGGGGTCTGCCCCGCACGATGGGCCACCGGCAGGGGGCGAAGGCGGTGGAACCGATTATCCGCCGCTGTCTGGAGCTGGGGGTTTCTTCGTTGAGCCTCTATGCATTTTCCACTGAAAACTGGAGCCGGCCCGCCTCGGAAGTCGATGCGATTATGAACCTGCTGCGGGAGATGCTGCATTCTGCGGATCAATACCGTCGGGAGAATGTCCGGCTGCGGGTGATCGGTGACCGTTCGGCCCTCGCGCCCGACCTGCTGCGGGAGATCGAAAGCGCCGAGCGCGAGAGCGCCGGGCGCACCGGGATGACCGTCAATATGGCAATCAATTACGGGGGCCGCGAGGAGATTGCCCGCGCTGCGCGCCTTCTCGCGGAGCAGGTGAAGGACGGAACGCTTTCCCCCGAAGAAATCGGCGAGAAGCAGGTCGCCGCTGCGCTTTACACCGCAGGACAGCCGGAGCTGGATCTTCTGATCCGGCCGAGCGGAGAAAAACGGATTTCGAACTTTTTGCTTTGGCAGTGTGCCTACGCCGAATTTGTCTTTATGGACATCCTCTGGCCCGACTTTACTCCCGCAGACTTGGACGCTTCCATCGAGGAGTACCGGCGACGTCACCGGCGTTTTGGAGGGATTTGATGAAGCAGCGCATCATTTCGGCCCTGTTTGGCCTGGTTATCCTTTTTGCCGTGTTCTCGCTCTTTGAGACGATCGTTCTAAACGCCGTTGTGGCGGCTATCATCGTGCTCGCTCTCCACGAGCTGTTTACCGCTGCGGGAGAGCGCCACACCTCGATCTCCTATCTCGCGATGGGCTTCGGAGCCACCATTCCGTTTTTCAAAACCTGGATGCTCGAGCGGGCGCTGCCTGCCGTCTGCTTTCTTTTTGCTTTCGTTCTGCTCTGCGCCCTGCTGCGCCATCACCGGGATGTGAAGGCGGAGCGGATGGGCTTCATCTTCTGCTTTACCATCCTGATCGCCTTTTCCACGACCTGTTTTGTCTATCTGCGGGATTTTTTCGGCCTGCGGATCGGTTTTTATGCCGTGCTGGTGACACTGGTCGGCGCATGGATGAGCGATACGGGAGCCTATTTTTTCGGTCTTGCGTTCGGACGCCATAAGCTCGCGCCGGAGATCAGCCCCAAGAAAACGGTGGAGGGCGCTCTCGGCGGCATCCTGGCGGCGCTGGTTTCGCAGGGGCTTGTGGCGTTTGGATACAGCTTCTACTGTGCCAAGGTGGGAGCGGCTTTTTCGATCAACCTGCCGCTGCTGCTCGCCTGCTCGCCGTTGATTTCGGTGGTCAGTATCATCGGCGACCTCTCGGCCTCGGTGATGAAGCGTCAGTTCGGAATCAAGGATTTCGGACACATCATGCCGGGACATGGCGGAGTGCTTGACCGATTTGACAGTGTGCTGCTGGTGATTACGTTCGTTTACAACCTGTATTTATATCTTCCGCTGGTATCGACGCTCTGACAAAGGAAATGATTGCTTGAACAGAAAAATCACCGTTCTGGGTTCGACCGGCTCGATCGGCACCCAAACGCTGGATGTGATCCGACATTTGAACGGCGCCGTCGAGGGGCTTGCGGCCCACCGCAATACGGCGCTGCTGGAGAGACAGGCGAGGGAATTTTGCCCTCGCCGCGTTGCAGTCGGGGACCCCGATTGCTACGGCGCTCTGAAGACCGCCCTTGCCGATACGGATATTGAGGTATCGGCGGGGCCGCAGGCTGTGGCCGCTTTGGCTGCGGAGCCTGCCGATGCGGTGCTCAACGCGGTGGTCGGCATTGCGGGCCTGGAATCGACCCTCGCGGCGCTGGAAGCGCACAACACGCTGGCGCTGGCCAACAAGGAGTCGCTGGTGACCGGCGGCGAACTGGTAATGCGCCGCGCGAAGGAAACGAAAACCCCGCTTCTCCCGGTGGACAGCGAGCATTCCGCGATTTTTCAGTGCTTAAACGGGGAGAATCGTGATAGAATAGAAAGGATCATCCTTACCGCTTCGGGCGGACCGTTTTTCGGCAGAGACCGCGCCTTTCTCGCGTCGGTCACACCGGATCAGGCTCTGCACCATCCGAACTGGAGCATGGGCGCGAAGATCACCGTCGATTCGGCGACGCTGATGAACAAGGGGCTTGAACTGATCGAGGCGATGCATCTCTTTTCTGTGCGTCCGGAGCAGATCGAGATTCATGTGCACCGGCAGAGCATCATCCATTCGGCTGTGGAGTTTGCCGACGGGGCGGTGATCGCCCAGCTTGGAACCGCAGATATGCGGATTCCCATTCAATATGCGCTGACCTACCCCGACCGGATGCCCAGCCTCTCGAAGCCGCTCTCCCTCTTTGACGCGGGGACGCTGACCTTCGAGCGGCCCGACCCCCAAGCCTTTTGCTGCCTCGCCGCAGCGGTCGAGGCGGCCAAGCGGGGCGGGCTGTGGCCCTGCGCCGTCAACGGAGCCAATGAGGCTGCCGTCTCCCTCTTTCTGGCGGGGAAGCTCTCTTTCCTTTCGATCGGGGAGATGGCGCAGCGAGCGCTTTCGCTGCCGCTTCCTGTGTGGGACGGTTCTCTTTCCCGCATCCAGGAGACTGACCGCATCGCGCGGGAGATGGTCCGCGCGTTCGCCTGAGAAAAGAAGATCTGTGGCCGGTGCGATGAGAAAAGCAAGCCCCGCCGTTTCGCCCGGTCTGGTGGGAAAACCATGAAACGGCCTCACCGTTTCGCCCGGTTTGGCGGGGGCACTGTGAAACGGCCCCGCCGTTTCGTCTCATTCGGCAGAGAAGCGCCGGGGAACGTCCCACCGTTTCGCCCGGTCTGGCGGGAGTACCGTGAAACGGCCTCACCGTTTTACCGCAGAAGATTCCCGGCAGTATGGCCGCGAGGATTTTTCAGCATCCGGGAAAGGAGTGATTTTACCTGTTAAGCCAGGGATTGATTACCGCGCTGGCCGCGATTCTGATTTTCGGCGGTATCATCTTCGTTCATGAGCTGGGGCATTTTACTGTTGCCAAGCTGACGGGGGTGACCGTCTACGAGTTTTCAATCGGGATGGGGCCGGCACTGTGGAAACGTGAAAAGGGCGGGACCCTCTATTCGCTGCGCCTGCTGCCGATCGGCGGCTATGTCATGCTCGAGGGGGAGGATGAGGCGGTCGATTCCCCTGGGTCCTTTTCGAATAAGCCGGTTCTGACCCGTATCTCGGTGCTGCTGGCCGGCGCTTTCAACAATTTGGTGCTCGGCTATGTGATTCTTGTGATCCTCACCGCGATTTCGGGATATGTCGGCACCACCACCATCGTGAAGTTCAACGACGGGGCGCAGAGCAGCGCCCAGCTGATGCTCGGAGACCGGGTGACCCGGGTCAATGGGCACCGGGTGCGGACTTCCAATGACATTACCTATGAATTTCTCCGCGACCGCGACGGCCTGATCGATATGACGGTGGTGCGGGAGGGGGAAACGCTGACCCTGCCGGTGCAGTTCCGAATGGAGCAGCTCGAGGAGGGGGTGCAGGCGATCGAAATCGATTTCAAGGTTGCCGCGATTCCCGCGACACCGGGTCAGTATCTGACCTACCCGGTCAACTGGAGCCTCTCGATTGTCAAGCAGGTGTGGGGGTCTTTTCTCGATCTGCTGACCGGGCGCTACGCTGTCAACCAGCTCTCGGGGCCGGTCGGGGTGGTCAGCGCCATCGGGCAGGCGACCAAGCTGGGCTTCGAGAGCTTCCTTCTCATGGCAGCGTTCATCACCATCAATATCGGTATCTTCAACCTGATCCCCTTTCCGATTCTTGACGGGGGAAAGGTGGTGCTGTCGCTCATCGAAGCGGCTGTGGGACGGCCAATCAACCAGCGGATCATCAACGGCATTATGACGGTCAGCGTCGGACTGATGATCGCCCTGATGCTCTATGTGACTTGGAACGACATCTTCCGCTTATTCGGGTAGCCATCGCTGGCCGGACGGGATTTCCCGCCCGGCCTTCAACGCTTCTTTTCAGATTGTAATATTTTTCTTGAAAAATACCGGGAGGAAGAATATGAGACGGACAAAACAGGTTCTGGTGGGCGGCGTCCCCATCGGCGGAGGCGCGCCGGTGGCAATTCAGTCGATGCTCAGCGTCCCAGCCCACGACATCGACGGAAATCTTCGGCAGGCGGCGGCGCTCGAGGCGGCGGGCTGCCGGATTATCCGAGCGGCTGTTCCGGACCGGGAGGCAGTGCCTCTTATCGCCGCTCTCAAGGAACATACGGGGATGCCGGTGGTGGCCGACATCCACTTTGACTACCGCCTCGCCCTTGAGGCGGTCGCGGCGGGAGCCGACAAGATCCGCATCAATCCCGGCAACATCGGCGGAGCCGACAGGGTCCGCGCAGTGGCAAACGCCTGCAATGAGAGGAAAATCCCGATCCGCGTGGGGGTCAACTCCGGCTCGGTGGAGCGCGAGCTGCTGGCCAGATTCGGCGGGCCGACCGCGGAGGCGATGGTGGAAAGCGCGGCGCGCCACCTGAAAATGCTCGAGGAAGCCGATTTCGAAAACACCGTTCTTTCGCTCAAAAGCTCTGATCTCAAAACAATGGTTACGGCCTACCGGCTTGCCGCAGAACGGTTCGACTGTCCTCTGCACCTCGGCGTGACCGAAGCGGGTACCGAGCGGCAGGGAGTGGTCAAATCCTCAATCGGCATTGGCTCGTTGCTGCTGGACGGAATCGGCGATACCATCCGGGTGTCGCTGACTGCCGACCCGGTGCAGGAGATTGCGGCGGCGAAGGATATTCTGCGCGCCCTCGGCGTGAAGGGCTGCGGTGCGCAGATCGTCTCCTGTCCGACCTGCGGCCGGACCCGCATCGACCTGATCGGCCTGGCCCATCAGGTCGAGGAGGCATTGCGGGATTTCGACACCGACTGCAAGGTGGCCGTGATGGGCTGCGCCGTCAACGGCCCCGGCGAGGCGCGGGAAGCGGATCTCGGCGTGGCAGGGGGCGACGGCTGCGGAGTGGTTTTCGTCCGCGGCAGGATTGTGGAAAAGGTCCCGGAGGAGGCGCTTCTGCCCACCCTCCTGCGTTATCTCAAGGAATGGGAGCGAACCGATGGCAAACTTGAGCTTTGAACAGTTTTTGGCCCTCTGCGGCGGAATCAGCATGCCGCCGGGCCTTTACGGCGCGGTCCGGGCGATTGAGCGGATGCAGATTTCCCAGCACAGCCGCAGCCTTATGCTCTCGCTGTGCTGCGGCCGGCTGCTCGACTGGCAGGAAATCCGCTTTCTTGAGCGCGTTTTCTCCGAAAAGCTGTCACTTTCCGAGTGCCAGCTGATCCCCCGCTACGCTCCGGAGCTGCTGTCGGGCGAATACCGGGAGGTGATTGTCAATGAGCTGCGGCGGATGGCTGTGCCGGTCAACGGATTTTTTGACAACAGCACCATGGCGCTCGAGGGGGACAACCTCCTGATTGCCCTTTCCAACGGCGGCGCGGAGCAGCTTCGGGACTATCAGGTGCCGGAGCGGATCTGCGAGCTGATCCGGGAGCAGTTTGACCGTGAGATCGGCGTTTCCTTTGTTGGTGCGACCGAGCTGAGCGCGGACAACAAGGTGGTCAAAAAGATTGAGGAGGAACTCAAGGCCGCCAGCGTTCCGCAAAAACCATCCGGCCCTCCAAAGGTCAAATTTTCCTTTGACGCGAAGGGCCTGCCCTTTGTTCCCGATTCGATGCAGCAGCTGGTGGGACGCGCGGTGCGCGGCACTCCGATCCCGCTTTCCGAGATCAACGAGACGACCGGGCGGCTGGCCGGCTGGGGAGACGTCTTTAAGACCGATTTTAAGGACAGCAAGGATGGCTCCAAGCGGATTTACAGCATCTTTGTGACCGATTACACCGGTTCGAATATGCTCAAGGCGATCGTCGATCAGAATGAAAAGGGGCCTTACGAAGCGATTAAGCCGGGGCAGACCCTCGTGTTTCAGGGGGAGGCATCCTTTGACAAATACGACCGGGAGGTCAATATCCGAGCCTACAGCATTGCAAGGGTGGAAAAACTCCAGCGGCAGGATCAAAGCGAGCTCAAGCGGGTTGAGCTGCATGCCCATACCAAGATGTCCACGATGGACGGCCTGGTAACGGCCAAGGATCTTGTAAAAACGGCCGCCCGCTTTGGCCATAAGGCAATCGCCATCACCGACCATGGGGTGGTGCAGGCCTTTCCGGAGGCGGTTTCCACCGCCGCCGACCTTGCGAAAAAGGGCAAGCCGATCAAAATCCTTTACGGGGTCGAGGGCTATCTGGTTAATGACCAGATCCCTGCCGTACAGGGCGGGCTGGACAAGCCCCTTTCGGGCGAAATGATTGTTTTCGACCTCGAGACGACCGGGCTTTCGGCCGCGACCGAGCGGATCACCGAGATCGGTGCGGTGCGGGTGAAAAACGGCGAGATCATCGAGGAATTCGACACCTTTGTGAATCCTGAACGCACCCTTACCCAGGAAATTGTCTCTCTCACCGGCATCACCGATGAGATGCTCGCGGACGCACCCTCCGAGGCGGAGGCTCTTGAACAGTTCTATCGGTTCTGCGGCGGGGACGACGCGGTGCTTGTCGCCCACAACGCCCCCTTCGACACCGGATTTCTCAAGGCGGCGGCGCGGCGCTGCAAGCGGCCTTACCGTTTCGCATCGGTGGATACCCTGATCCTTGCGCGCGCCCTTTATCCCACCCTCAAGTCCTTCAAGCTCGGCAAGCTGGCCGAGCATCTCAAGCACGAGCCGTTTCAGGCCCACCGCGCCTGCGACGACGCGCGCGCGCTGGCGCAGATTTTTCAGCGGATGCTCGCCGAGGTCGGGGAGATCGGCTCCAAGACGGTCGCCGATCTGAACACGATGCTCGGCAAGGTCGATTTCAAGAAGGTGCCCAGCTACCACATCATCATTCTGGTCAAGAACTATACTGGGCTCAAAAATCTCTACCGCCTGATTTCAGAGAGCCATGTCACCAACTTCTACAAGCATCCCCGCATCCTGAAGAGCAATCTCGTCAAGTGGCGGGAAGGCCTGATTATCGGCTCGGCCTGCGAGGCGGGGGAATTGTTCCGCTCACTTCTCGACGGCAAGCAGTGGAATGAATTGCTCGACATCGCCCGGTTTTACGACTTCCTCGAGGTGCAGCCGACCGGCAACAATGCATTCCTGATGAGAACCGGACGCTGCAAAAATGTGGAGGAGCTGCGCGATCTCAACCGGACCATCGTGCGAATGGGCGATCAGCTCAAAAAGCCGGTCTGCGCCACCGGGGATGTCCACTTCCTCAACCCGGAGGATTCGATCTTCCGCGCCATCCTGATGGCGGGGATGGGCTTTGATGACGCCGACAACCAACCGCCCCTTTATCTCAAAACCACCGATGAGATGCTTGAGGAATTCTCCTATTTCGGAGCGGAAAAGGCGCTCGAACTGGTCGTCCATAATCCCAATGCCATCGCCGATATGGTGGAGGTCATGCAGCCGATCCCGTCAGGGGTCTATCCGCCGTCGATCGAGGGCTCGGACGACGAGCTGCAGCGTATCTGCTGGGAGCGGGCAAAGCGCACTTACGGCGAGCCGCTGCCGGAGATTGTCTCCAAACGGCTGGAAAAGGAGCTGCATTCGATCATTTCCCACGGCTTTTCGGTCATGTATATGACGGCACAGAAGCTGGTGGCCAAATCCGAGAGTCTCGGATATAAGGTCGGCTCGCGTGGGTCGGTCGGTTCCTCGTTTGCCGCGACGATGTCCGGCATCTCGGAGGTCAACCCGCTGCCGCCCCATTATGTCTGCCCCCAGTGCCGGCACTCCGAATTCATTACCGACGGTTCGGTCGGCTCCGGCTTCGATCTGCCGAACAAAAACTGCCCCCGCTGCGGGACTAAAATGCATCAGGACGGCCATGATATCCCGTTTGAAACCTTCCTTGGCTTCAAGGGGGACAAGCAGCCGGATATCGATCTCAATTTCTCGGGCGAGTGCCAGTCGGACATCCATCGCTACACCGTCGAGCTGTTCGGAGAGACGCAGGTCTTTAAGGCCGGTACCATCTCCACCGTCGCGGAAAAGACCGCCTATGGATATGTGAAGAAGTACCTTTCCGAGCGCAACCGGGTGGTCCACAAGGCCGAGGAGGAACGTTTGGCGCTCGGCTGCTCGGAGGTGAAGCGCACCACCGGCCAGCATCCGGGCGGCATGGTCGTTGTTCCGCAGAACATGAACGTCTTTGACTTTACGCCGGTGCAGTATCCGGCGGATAAGAGCGAATCCGGTATGATGACCACCCACTTCGACTTTCATGCGCTGCATGATAATATCCTCAAGCTCGATGAACTGGGGCATGTCGTGCCCACGATTTATAAGCATCTCGAGGACTACACAGGGATTCCGATCGATGATGTGCCGACCAATGACCCAAAGGTTTACAGCCTCTTCACCTCGCCGGAGGCGCTGGGGGTCACGTCGGAACAGATCGGCTGCGAAACCGGCTCGCTGGCCCTGCCCGAAATGGGGACGCATTTTGTCCGCGGGATGCTGATCGAGTCGCAGCCCAAGAACTTCTCTGACCTCTTGCAGATTTCCGGACTTTCACACGGCACCGACGTCTGGTTGGGCAACGCGCAGGATCTGATCCAGAACGGAACCTGCGATATCTCGGAGGTTATCGGCACGCGGGATTCCATCATGGTTTATCTGATGCATAAGGGACTTGACCCGTCTCTCGCCTTCAACATCATGGAGATCACCCGAAAGGGCAAAGCGAAGGACAAGCTCACCCCCGAGATGGTGGAGGAGATGAAGGCGCACGGCGTGCCAGACTGGTATATTGACAGCTGCTTCAAAATTAAGTACATGTTTCCGAAGGCACACGCGGCGGCCTATGTCCTTTCGGCGGTCAAGCTGGGCTGGTATAAAATCTATCAGCCGCTTGCCTTCTATGCCACCTATTTTACCTCCCGTCCGGACGACTTCGACGGCGAAGCGGCCATTGGCGGGCGCGCTGCGGTGAAGAGTAAAATCGACAGCCTGCGCGCCCTCGGGCTTGACCGTTCGGCCAAGGAGGAAGGCCAGCTCGAAATGCTGGTTGTCACCAATGAGATGCTTGCCCGCGGCTATGAGTTCCTGCCGATCAGCCTGGAACATTCGACCGCCAACCGCTTTACCGTCGAGGACGGCAAGCTGCGGCTGCCTTTCTCGGCCCTCAAAGGGGTAGGACTGGCGGCGGCAGAAAGTCTCTACGAGGCGGCGCAAAAGGGACCGTTTCTTTCGGTCGAGGAGTTTGCCGAGCATACGACCGCATCAAAAACCATCATTGAAACCCTCAAAACGATTGGTGCTTTTGGTGATTTGCCTGAAACCAGCCAGATTTCCCTATTCTAGTTGACGAAAGGTCCGCAATATGGTAGGATAACGGCATCAACTTTTATATACTGCCATATTAGTACACTAAAGCAAAAGCGGAGGAAATCGCCATGAAGCAATACAACAAGATCACCCCGGAGGGAACCAAGGACCGCCTGTTCGGGGAGTGCGAAAAGCGGGGCGGCTTTGTCCGGTCGCTGCGCGCGCTGTTCGAGTCCCGGGGCTTCCGGGAGGTTTCAACCCCGGTGCTTGAGTATTACGACGTGTTCGGCACCGCGCGGGCTTATTTCCCGCAGGAGGGAATCTATAAGCTCGTGGATCATGATGGACGCATTCTGGTCCTGCGGCCCGACTGCACCATTCCGATTGCCCGGCTGATCGGGGCGCGGTTGAAAAACGAGCGCGGTCCGCTGCGGATTTTCTACCACCAGAAGATTTACCGCCATGCCAGCGGGCATACCGGCCTCTCGGGTGAAATCGCCCAGATGGGGGTCGAGTTTGTCGGAGGAGATCTGCCGATCTGCGACGTTGAAATCGTCGAGCTCGCCTGCAGGAGCCTACGCTCGGTCTGCGGCTCGGATTATCAGCTTGAGCTCTGCCATATCGGCTATTTCAATGCCCTGGTGGACAGCCTCGATACCGATCCCGCCACACGTGAACAGATCCGCGAGCTGGTGGAGCATAAGAATTTTCCGGCGCTCGACCTGTTGCTGGAACGCTTTGAGGGCTGTCCGGCGCAGAAGGCGCTCAAAAAGCTGCCCGCCCTCTTCGGCTCGGTCTCGGTCCTCGAGGAGGCACGCGCCCTCTTCTCCAACGAGGCGGCGGACCGCGCTCTTGACGCGCTGGCGGATCTCTACAACGCCCTTTCCTCCCTCGGACTGGATCACCTGAGCCTGGATCTGGGGCTGGTCAATCAGGCCGATTACTATACCGGCATCATTTTCCGGGGCTATACCGCAGGGGCGGGCGAGCCGGTGCTTGCAGGAGGGCGCTATGATGAGCTGATCGGAGAGTTTGGCCCCGCGCGCCCTGCCACCGGCTTCGGCATCAACCTGGACCTGCTCTGCGAGCGGGCAGAGGGGACCGCGGCGGTGCCGCCGCCCCGCGCGGCGGTGCTGGTGGACGCCAAAAGTCCGGTGACAGAGGCGTTCTCGCTGGTCGAACGGCTCTGCAGCCAGCGGTTTGCGGCGGAGCTGGTCCCGGTCGGCGATACCCGGGACGCGCCTGCCCCCGAGGGCTTTGACCGGGTGTTCCGGGTTGTTGACGGCGTGGTGAAGGAGGGCTGACAGATGAACAGAACCATTCGCATGGCCCTGACCAAGGGCCGGATTGAAAAGGGCGCCGTCTCCCTGCTGGAGGCGGCGGGCTACGGCTGCGCGGGCCTTCGGAATAAGGGACGCCGCCTGATTGTTCCTACCGACGGCGGCGAAATCGACGTCGTCTTCGCCAAAGCGGCCGACGTTATCACCTATGTGGAAACCGGCGCCTGCGATATCGGCATCGTCGGCAAGGATACCATCCTCGAAAACGGCAGTTCCTTTTACGAAATGGCGGATCTCGGGATCGGCCGCTGCCGGATGGTGCTCGCCGCCCCACAGGGCAGCGACTTTTTCTCGGGCTACGCGGCGCGCCGGGTGGCAAGCAAATATCCGAAGATCGCCGCCGATTATTTTTCCCGCAAGCAGATGGACGTCGGAATCATCAAGATCGAAGGGTCGGTCGAGCTGGGGCCGGTGCTCGGGCTGACCGATGCGATCGTCGATCTGGTGGAAACCGGAAAGACGCTGGCTGAGAACGGGCTTGAGGTGGTCGAGACAGTCTGCGAGGTTTCGACACGGCTGATCGTCAACATCGCCAGCCTCAAGCTGCGCAAGGCGGAAATCGAGGAAATTGTCGGCAGGCTCAATGCCGCAAAGGGGGCGGGCGCATGATCCAGACGGTAAAAGCGGACGGCAGAGCGGAATATGAGTTTTTCGAGCGGATGCGCAGCCGTTCCCGCGAGACGAAGAACAGCGTCGCCGAGGCGGTCGAAAAAATCATCGAGGCGGTGCGGGTGCGCGGCGATGAGGCGGTGCGGGAATACACCGTGAAATTCGACCGCCGCTGCCCCGAGGCGTTCGAGGTGGGCCGAGAGATCATCAACGACGCGCTGACCGCCGCCGATCACGACTTTGTCTCGGCGCTTCTGAACGCACAGGAGAATGTTGCCGCATTTCATCAGCGTCAGAAAACCCAGAGCTTTCTCGATCCTCAGAAAAACGGGGTCATCCTTGGGCAGAGGGTGCGCGGACTGCACCGCGTCGGCCTCTATGTGCCGGGCGGCACCGCGGCCTACCCCTCGTCGGTTCTGATGAACGCCATCCCTGCCAAGATTGCCGGGGTGGGGGAGCTGGTTATGGTGACTCCGCCCGGACCGGACGGCAGACCAAACCCGGATATTCTTGTCGCCGCCGCGATCTGCGGGGTGGACCGGGTCTTTCTGATGGGCGGCGCACAGGCTGTCGCCGCGCTGGCCTACGGCACCGAATCGGTTCCGCGCTGCGATAAGATCGTGGGCCCCGGCAACATTTTTGTGGCGACGGCCAAGCGGCTGCTCTATGGCACGGTGGACATCGACATGATTGCCGGACCCAGCGAGATCCTGATTATCGCGGATGACAGCGCCAATCCGAAGTATCTTGCCGCCGATCTCATGGGGCAGGCGGAGCACGACAGAATGGCTTCGGCGGTGCTGCTGACTACCAGCGGGCGGCTGGTGGAGCAGACCAAAGCCGAACTTGCCCGGCAGATCGGGCGGCTGGAGCGGCGTGAGATCATCGAGGCCTCGCTGGCGGATTTCGGAGCCATCGTCCTCTGCGAAAGCGAGGCGCAGATGGTGGCACTCGCAAATGAGCTTGCTCCCGAGCACCTTGAGGTGCAGGTGGCCGATCCGATGCGGCTGCTGGGCGTATTGGACGACGCAGGCAGTGTATTCCTCGGGGAGTATACCCCCGAACCGCTGGGCGATTATTACGCCGGACCGAACCATGTTCTGCCCACCAGCGGAACCGCGCGGTTCTTTTCTCCGCTCGGGGTTGACAGCTTTGTAAAACGCAGCGCCTTTTTGTACTACCCCAGGGAGGCGATGGCGGAGGCAGCCCCCGATATTCTGACAATCGCCGCCCGCGAGGGCCTTTTGGCCCATGCGAACGCCGTGAAAGTGAGGCTGGAAGATGAGTAAAATGCGCCTGAATCCCGCGCTGGAGCGACTGACCCCCTTTTCCTACTGCGGAACCGGCTATCCGGTGCGGCTCGACGCCAACGAGAGCTGTGTACCTCTCTCGGCGGAAATCCGCGGCGAACTGGCCGCGGCGGTCGGGAATCTGAACCTCAACTGTTATCCCGACGACTGCACCGTCGCGTTGCGGGAAGCCTTCGGCAGAGCCTTTTCGGTCGATCCGGAATGCGTCGTGCCGGGAAACGGCTCGGACGAGCTGATCAATATGATCGTCGGGCGGCTGATCCCCTATCAGGGGCTGGTGCTTGGAATCGAACGGGATTTCGGCAGCTATTGGAGCAACGCCGAGATCTTCGGGCGGCGGACGATGCGGCTGCCCCGCGAAGCGGACATGACCTTTTCCGCCGATGCGCTGATTGAGGGGGCGAAGCGGTATGACGCCGACCTTGTGATCTTCTCGAATCCCAACAATCCGAGCGGGAGTCAGCTTTCCCGGCCGGAGGTGATCCGCCTGATCGAATCAGTGGACTGCCTTGTCGTTGTGGATGAAGCCTACATGGATTTTTCCGACCAGAGCGTGCTCGACCTTGCGGGAAAGTACGAAAATCTGATTGTGCTGCGCACCCTGTCAAAAGCGATGGGCCTTGCCGGGGCGCGGATGGGCTTCGCGGTGTCTGACCCGGCGCTGACCTTTGCACTGCGTTCGGTGCGGGATGCCTATAACGTCAGTGCCGCCGATCAGGCGATCGCGGCGGTGCTGCTCAACCACCCGGAACATAGGGCGCGCACCCTTGCCGAGATTTCCCGGCTGATGCAGCTGCTCAAGGCACGCCTGAACGGGATCGCCGCCCGCTCGAAGCAGGCCATGACCGTTTATCCGTCCGTTACCAACTTCGTGCTGGTGCGGCTGGAGGACGCCGATGCGGTTTCAGCCGCGATGCACGACCGAGGAATTTCGCTGCGGCAGTTTGACCGCCAGTTGATCCGCATCAGCGTCGCCCCCGAGGAAACGCTCAACCGGGTGCTCGACCTGCTCGAAGAAACCGTCTGCTGAAAGGGAGGCTGCTGTGATGAGAACCGCACAAATCCGACGGACGACCCGCGAAACCGATATCAGCCTCTCCCTCTGTCTCGACGGCGGCGCAGTCGGGATTCAAACGGGGATCGGCTTTTTTGACCACATGCTTACCGCCCTCGCGGTGCACGCGAACTTCGGCCTGACCGTATCCTGCCAGGGGGATCTCGAGGTGGACTGCCACCATACGGTCGAGGATACCGGCATTGTGCTGGGGCAGGCGTTTGCCCAAGCGGTCGGGGACCGTTCCGGCATCGCACGTTACGGCAGCTTTTTTATCCCGATGGATGAGGCACTGGCCCTCTGCGCGGTGGATATCAGCGGACGGCCGTATCTGGTTTTCGACTGCGATTTTTCCTCCGGAAAAATCGGGGAATTCGATACCCAGATGGCGGAGGAGTTTTTCCGCGCCTTTGCCATGAACGCAGGGCTGACGCTGCATCTCAGGCTGCTGTACGGAAAAAATGACCACCACAAGGCGGAGGCGCTCTTCAAGGCCCTTGCGCATGCGCTCGCAGCGGCTGCGGCGCCCACCGGCGGCGCGGTGCTTTCAACCAAGGGGATGCTCTAAGCTCCGCAAAGGGGCGGTTTGGCAAACGGGAGGCCGCATTTTGAAAATGGCCAATAGGGGGACATTTTGATGATAGCAGTCGCAGACTATGGCGCGGGCAATCTCTTCAGCGTAAAGAATGCCTGCGATTTTCTCTCAATTGAAACGAAGATCACCCGGGACCCCGCCCTGATCAGGGAGGCGGAGGGAATCATCCTGCCCGGTGTGGGCGCGTTTCCCGACGCGATGCAGCGCCTGAAGGAAACCGGGCTGATTCCGGTGCTTCAGGCGGAGGCGCAGAAAAAGCCGCTGCTCGGCATCTGTCTGGGGATGCAGATGCTCTTCGACTATTCGACCGAATTCGGCCGCACTGAGGGACTTGGCCTGATCCCCGGCCATGTCGACCGGATTCCCTGTCGAGGCCTGAAACTGCCGCATATCGGATGGAATGAGCTGAAAATCTGTCAGCCCTCCCCGATTCTGAAAGGCGCGAAGGACGGCGATTTCGTCTATTTCGTCCATTCCTTTGCGGCCTTCTGCGGCGAGCGGTATCTGCTCGCATCAACTGATTATGGCTGCACCGTTCCGGCGCTGGTCGGCAGCGGGACGGTGTTCGGAGCGCAGTTTCACCCTGAAAAGAGCGGCGGGGTCGGGCTGCGGATGCTGCAAAATTTTGCAAAGGTGGTGGCTGGGGAATGATTATCCTTCCGGCAATCGATATTAAGGACGGACGCTGTGTGCGTCTGGTGCAGGGCGATTTTTCGACAACCACACAGGTGGCGCACGATCCGCTTGAGACGGCGGAAACCTTCCGCAAGGGCGGGGCGGTCTGGCTGCACATGGTTGATCTGGACGGCGCTGTTGAAGGGACGCGAAAAAATGAGAGCATCTTTCTCGATATCGCGGCCCATTCGGGACTCAAGGTGGAGCTCGGCGGCGGCATCCGGGACATGAAGACGATTGAATTTTATCTGACCCACGGCATCTCGCGGGTGGTGCTGGGCTCGGCGGCTCTCTCAAATCCCTCACTGGTGGCCGAGGCGGTCAAGGAGTTCGGCGCTCAGCTTGCGGTCGGCATCGATGCAAAAAATCGCAAGGTAGCGACCCGGGGCTGGCTGGACACCAGCGAGATGGATTTTCTGGAGCTTGCCAGACGGATGGAGGATATGGGGGTGCAGACCCTGATCTACACCGACATCTCCCGCGACGGAACCCTCAAAGGCCCTTCGTTCGACCAGCTCCGGGAGCTTTCGGGCGAGGTCTGCTGCAAGGTGATCGCTTCGGGCGGCATCGCTTCCATCGACGACGTCAAGGCGCTGATGAAGCAGGGCCTCTACGGCGCGATCTGCGGCAAGTCACTTTACACCGGCACCCTGGGCCTTGGCGAGGCTGTACGGGTGGGAGGTGAGCAGAATGTTGGCTAAACGCATCATCCCCTGCCTCGACGTCAAGGACGGACGGGTTGTCAAAGGAATCAACTTTGTCGGCCTGCAGACGGTTGGAGATCCGGTTGAATGCGCGATGGCCTACAACGCCCAGGGAGCGGATGAGATCACCTTTCTCGACATCACTGCCACCCACGAGGGGCGCGGCACGATGGTCGAGGTGGTGCGCCGTACCGCACAGAAGGTTTTTGTGCCGCTCACCGTCGGCGGCGGCATCGGTTCGGTGGATGACATCCGCAGCCTGCTGCGGGCGGGTGCGGATAAGGTCTCTCTCAATTCGGCGGCGGTCCGGCATCCCGAGCTGATTACCGAGGGGGCGGAAGCGTTTGGCAGCCAGTGCATCGTGGTGGCCATCGATGCGCGGCGCACCCCGGACGGGACTTTTACCGTCGTCATCAACGGCGGGAGGATCGACACCGGCATCGAAGCGGTCGGCTGGGCCAAAAAGGTAACTGCCCTCGGCGCGGGAGAGATTCTTTTAACCTCGATGGATGCCGACGGGACTAAAAACGGCTTTGATCTCGAACTGACCGATCTGGTTTCCAAAGCGGTGGGAGTGCCGGTGATTGCTTCGGGCGGCTGCGGAAAACTCGAGCATTTCTCCGAGGTATTCCAGAAAACAGGGGCGGACGCGGCGCTGGCCGCAAGCCTGTTCCACTATGGGGAGCTGACTGTCGGGCAGGTCAAGGAGCATCTGCGCGCCTGCGGCATCCCGGCGAGGAGGTAGAATATGGAGCAGATTCTTGACTTCGAGCGCTTTTTCCAAAAGGGGGAGCTGATTCCCGCGGTGGTACAGGAGCAGAGCACCGGCGAGGTGCTGATGCTCGCCTACATGAACCGGGAGAGCCTGCGGCTCACGCTGGAAACCGGATACACCTGGTTTTACAGCCGTTCCCGCCAGGAACTCTGGAATAAGGGCGCGACTTCCGGACATCTTCAGAAGGTGCTGTCCCTTTACGCCGACTGTGATGACGACACCCTTCTGGTGATGGTGGAGCAGACCGGCCCCGCCTGCCATACCGGCGCGCACAGCTGCTTTTTCCATCGGATCAAATAAAAGACGGCCCCGGAGCAATCTGGGGCCATTTTATTGAATGCCTTAGCGAAGAGCAATGGCGGAGCCGTTATTTTTTTAAAGTACCGGTGAAAGCCGGCAGCCCGCCCGCTCCGCTATCTGTCCGGGCACGCCGCTCACAGGGAAGGCGGA